>Ga0182027_10012773_pt1 | contig 11777 bp, 10 predicted proteins | sample 712E1DmetaG_FD_121300 | JGI IMG/M metagenome (GOLD analysis project Ga0182027, IMG submission 121300) | Permafrost microbial communities from Stordalen Mire, Sweden - 712E1D metaG (Illumina Assembly) | ecosystem: Environmental > Terrestrial > Soil > Wetlands > Permafrost | place: Sweden...
CCGTATTCGGTCCATGTATGAACAACTAAGGCAATTTCCATTTGAAGCGAAATTGACTCTGACAGCTAAAGAAATGACGGCACATATTCCTTTTGTGGATTCCTCGACCATGGGGACAAAGGTTCACGAGTTTATTCAGCAGCTCATTCTCTCCACCGGTGAAGCAGCCGGCACAACAGTTTCTTATATGGTGAACCTTGCTATCGTACCCTTCATAACATATTTCATCTTGGCAGAAGGGGACCTTGGAATAAAATCACTTGTGGAAAATATTCCGAATAAGTACTTTGAGATGTCGCTGAATATTATGGACAAAGTCGGCAAAGAGCTTGTTTCTTATATGCGAGGATTGATTCTTGAATGTAGCATTGTCGGTGTACTCTCGATGATTGGATTTATCATCATCGGTGTTCCTTATGCAATCATCATTGGAATGGTAACCGGGATTGCAAATCTTGTTCCGTATCTCGGCCCCATAGCAGGTGCAAGTCTCGCTCTTATGGCATCATTGACTGTGACCGGCAATTTCCAGCTGTTTATTCCGATTGCACTCGTGTCAATCGTCACTCGCCTCATTGATGATCTTGTCTTGCAGCCACTGTGCTTTGGCAAGTCGCTGGATATGCATCCGGTTGCGGTTGTACTTACGCTGATCATTGGTCATCAATTAATGGGAGTTTCCGGAATGGTGATTTCCATTCCTATCGCAACAATCCTTCGTGTTTCAGCAACAGAAACATATTGGGGATTGAAGCATTACACTATAACAGCATAAAAGATCATGTCATCAGATCACACTCACTTCATGACTGCATCTTCAAATCGACCAATGGTCAAGGTGCTCTTCCTTCTTGGAATCATTATCTGCGGGTTCTGGGTTTCTTCCTTCTTCCCGGACCTGGTTCTTACACTCATTGTTTCCATGCTTTCAGCATTCATCCTTCGTCCTCTTGTTGCATTCCTGGAATTTCAGATTGGCCTTCGCAGAATTTATTCTGTCAGCATCGTTTTCATTATTGTCGGCGGCAGTTTAATAGTTATGAGCATTTTCTTTATTCCCCTTGCCATCGAACGGTTGAAAATATTATACGATGGATTTAAAAACTTTCCCTTCGACCAGAAATTGAATGAAGCAGCTATCAGCTTAACAGCGAATATTCCGTTTGCAAATCCTGAAATTGTGACGCAGAAAGTTCATGATTTGGTTCAAAGTGGTTTGCAGGGGCTCAATGGTTTTCTCGCTTCCACTGCCGGTTTTCTTGTGAACCTTGCTATCGTTCCTTTCATCACGTTCTTTATCCTGAGCGAAGGTGATACGGCAATCAAGAAATTAATCGAGCGGGTTCCAAATAAATATTTTGAGATGGTTTTAAATGTGATTGACAAAATTCAGAAAGAACTCGTCGGTTACTTACGGGGGTGGATTCTTGATTCTGTTATCGTCGGTATACTGAACATCGTTGGCTTTTATCTTATCGGTGTCAATTATGCAATTCTTCTCGGCATTTTCGCCGGAATCTCAAATCTTATTCCCTATGTCGGTCCATTCTTTGGTGTTATTCCAGCGCTTTTAATATCTCTTTCACAATGCGGAGATTTCAGGCAGGCTTTTCCTATTCTTGCTGTTACATTAGTTTTGGTACAGCTGCTCGATAATATTATTATTCAGCCGCTTTGCTTTTCCAAAACGGTCGATATGCATCCGGTGACGGTAATTTTTGTTTTGATCATTGGAAACTCTTTAATGGGAATTGCCGGCATGCTGCTTGCAATTCCGATCGCAACAATTCTTAAATCATCAGCCGTTGAAACATTTTGGGGATTAAAAAACTACCGTATTACTGCTTAGAAAGGGGACACTATGTCACACGTCGTGCTTGATATTGAAACCCTTGGCTTCCCTTTAGAATCATTTGATGAAACTCAGCAGAAATATTTGCTGAAATTTGCCGAGACAGATGCTGACCGTGTTGAAACAATCCAGAAACTCAGCCTCTATCCGACGACCGCACAAATAATCGCCATTGGTATGCTGAATCCAGAGACGAATCGCGCTAAAATTCTTTTCCAATCGGATAAAAAACTGGATTATCATTCTCATGATGAATTGGTACACTTCAAATCGGGGAGCGAGAAGGAAATTGTTGAACAGTTTTGGTTGGATATCGGACACTACGACCAATTTGTCACGTTTAATGGGCGTGGATTCGACTGTCCATTTCTGATGCTCCGCTCTGCGATTCTCCAGGTCCAGCCGACACGCAATTTGATGCCTTATCGGTATGATGCATCCATTCACTGTGATTTACTGGAACAGTTCACTTTCTATGGTGCACTGCGAAAGTTTAATTTAGATTTCTACTGCAAATCATTCGGCGTTGAAAGTCCGAAGATGCATGGTGTGACGGGGTTAGACATGAAACAATTGACTGAAGAGAAACGATTTCGTGAGATTGCTGAATACAATCTTCGGGATTTACAAGCCACCGCAGAGTTATTCCGGCGTTGGGAAAAGTTTTTGAACATCTAGGTCTTTTCCTGAAGCCATTGTCGTTATTATCAGTTTTTATTTTCTTCACTCCCAAGCCGGTTAGGGAATGCGTACTCATTTTTCTTTCCGTTCCTCGAGTGTAACTTCTATTTCATCGTCCGGGAGATAAATTGTCACCTTCCGGTAATGAAGAGCGCCATTGAAGTTCGTCACCACTCGTCCTTTGATGTCGGGAGATCCTGTCGTGTCAAACGTAAGAACATTAAACGCCCTCGCATGTCCGAACTTCAGTTCTTCATCCTGCGAAAACTTGAATTCCGCTGCTTCTGCAGCGAGCTTTCTCTTACCGAAAACAAACATTCCCCGCATAGCGTGACGAGAAGAATCTTTAAACATATTTCGGAGCGTTCTCATAAACCGGATCACATCGTTGTTCATGATCTCTCCAGGTTTTCTTGGAAGCCACACTGCTGATTCTTTCGTAATATCGGAGTGAAGGCGTGCCCACGCTCTTCCTCCATTATCATCCAGGGCTATGAAGAACTCCTCTCGTCCTTTACTATTCTTCCACGTTGACTCACTGAAAAAGAATTGATCGGAGGAGGCTCCCCCCCTATTTTCCCCTGGACGGTGGTGATAAGCGGGCCTTCCCACACCGCATCGAAGACAACCGTAACTTCCGTTGATTTCAGGATACTTGCTATAAAAAGGAATAGAAGGACGCCGGGAACCACTAATTGCTTGATCATGGGATTTCAGCTTCCTATTTTTCAGGATCTTCTCTGCCTTCACACTGATGAGAGTATATGGAATATTAAAAGAAATTACACTGAGAAATATCGATTACTCTTTTTTCATTTACCTCCTTTTTTGTTTATCTTTTGTAATGAGAAAACTGACACATGCTGAAATATCTACAAAACGAATACCGGAAGGACAAGTCGAAAATGCAACGCGCGTTCCGCTGATAGTGTTAGTAGACAATGTCCGGAGTCTCTACAACGTCGGTTCTATCTTCCGTACATCAGACGGAGTGATGATTGAGAAACTCATACTCACTGGGTTCACACCGTACCCGCCTCGCAAGGAAATCGAAAAGACAGCACTTGGCTCGACGAAGAGTATTCCTTGGGAATACTCGGAACATTCAACCGAAGCTATCCAAAAGTTGAAGGAACGCGGTTACAAGATTTGTTGTTTAGAGTTGACTGATAAGAGCATCCATTACAATGATATCAAGTCTACCGATTTTCCGATTTGTCTCGTCATTGGTAACGAAATTAATGGTGTATCAAAAGAAGTGATTGAGCTTTGCGATTTGGCAATAGAGATCCCGATGTATGGCATCAAACAATCGCTGAATGTAGCAGTGGCATTTGGAATTGCAGTATTTGAACTTGCAAGACTTTGGCGGACGAGGTAATCTCATTAAGTTTTCTGCAGGTTAGATACTCTCTTTATCATCATTCATTATTTGTCAAGACTTATAGACGCTGAACACCTGCCGTTTGCTTTCATGAAGTGCGTTCATCTTGAGTGCATCGGCTAAAACAGTAGATTTTCAGGCAAAAATTTCGGATTTTGTTATATCTAAAAATTAATGAAGACATAGACTATGAATATAATTATTCCAAAAGAACCTTCATCTGAGTTGCGGGTCGCAATGCTGCCGCAGAACGTCGATAAACTTGTTAAAAAAGGCGCGATGATTATTATCCAATCTGGACTCGGTGCTGCGCTTGGCATTTCAGATGAAGATTACAAAAAAGCCGGTGCTTCCATCGAGAAGAACCGCAAAAGTCTTTTGGCATCAGGAGATATCATTTTGCGCTTACGCAAACCTGATGTAAAAGAAATTCCTACATTGAAAAAGGGATCGATTCATGTCAGTTATCTCGATCCATTTAACGAGCCCACACTCCTTGCAGCTCTTGCGAAACGAAAAATTTCTGCACTATCAATGGAAATGATTCCGCGTTCGACGCGCGCACAAAAAATGGATGCACTCAGTTCGCAGGCAAGTCTTGCAGGATATACTGCAGTGATTCTTGCAGCTGATAATATATACAAGATTTTTCCTATGATGATGACACCTGCAGGCACATTGCAGCCGTCGAAAGTGTTTATCATTGGTGCAGGCGTTGCGGGATTGCAGGCAATTGCTACTGCGAAGCGCTTAGGCGCAAAAGTAGATGCATTTGACACACGCCCTATTGCGAAAAACGATGTACTTTCGCTTGGCGCAAAATTTGTTGAGATCGATCTTGGTGAAACCGGACAAACTGCTCAAGGATATGCAAAAGCGTTAACGGAAGAGCAGTTAAAAAAGCAACGCGACATCATGAAACAATACTGCGCAAATGCAGATATTGTCATTACTACGGCACAAGTTTTCGGACGTAAAGCTCCAGTCATTGTTACCAATGAAATGATTGGCGCAATGAAGCCTGGTTCCGTCGTTGTTGATCTCGCTATTGAAACAGGTGGAAACGTTGAAGGTGCTGTTCTCGGTAAGACCATCGATAAAAACGGTGTCAAGATAATTGGTTTGGCAAATATGCCGGCTCGTGTGGCAATGAACGCCAGCCAAATGTACGCCAACAATCTCACAAATCTACTCGATGAGTTTTGGAATAAAGAAAAAAAAGAATTTGAACTAAAGCTCGACGATGATATTATCAAAGGGTGTTTGATAACGCATGGCGGCAAAATAGTGCATCCCAATTTTCTGCCACATAAAGAAGAAAAGAAACCTCAAAAAGGATAATACGTTATGTTCCCATTATTTGAATCGTTCTATATACTCATTCTCGCCGGGTTCGTCGGGTTTGAAGTTATCAAACGTGTGACCCCGACACTGCACACGCCGCTGATGTCCGCAACCAATGCTATCTCGGGAATTTCGCTCGTCGGCTCGCTTGTCGCTGCTGGAAGCGATCAATTCGTCAGTCAAATGCTCGGACTCGTTGCGGTCACAGCAGCTACGATCAACGTCGTCGGCGGATTTATGATCACCGAACGTATGCTAAAAATGTTCAAACGAAAGGAGCGGAAACAGCAATGATTAACTATCCGCTCGAGATTACGTACATCATCGCTTCCATCCTCTTCATTATGGGATTGAAGGGTCTTGGTCATCCCGAATCTGCACGCCGCGGCATGCATTATGCAGAAATCGGAATGTTGATGGCTGTTGTCGGAACACTGCTTGGACAAGGTATTGTCACTTGGCAATGGATTCTGATTGGCCTTGTGATTGGTTCTGCTATAGGAACCGCAATGGCACTCTTCATGCCGATGACAGCAATGCCGCAACGAATTGCAATTTCTCACGCATTTGGTGCGCTTGCTGCAGTGCTTGTCGGTATCAATGAATTTATTATTAAGGGATCAGAAATTACCAGCGGTCTTATGGGAGCTTTAGGCTTTGAAGTGCTCTTCGGTTCTCTTACAGTTACAGGCAGCTTAATGGCGTTCGGAAAACTGCAAGGCGTGCTCAGAAGCGAACCAATGACATACAAAGGACAAAACTTCGTTAACATCTCGCTCTTTTTTGTCATTGTTGGAATGTTCGTCTATCTCGTTTTTTTTCCACAAAACGCTCTCGTCTTTGGTACTATGATTGCACTTTCATTCCTTATAGGCATTTTTATTGTTATGCCTATTGGGGGAGCAGATATGCCGGTGGTTTTATCACTCATGAATTCCTATGCCGGTCTCGCAGCTGCAGCAACCGGTTTTGCAATCAATAACAAAGTGCTTATCATCGCCGGTTCATTGGACGGTTCATCAGGATTTATTCTATCCATCGTTATGAGCAAAGCGATGAACCGATCATTCGCAAACGTACTCTTCGGTGCTGTTGGTTCTCCTCAAGTTGACACTTCAACACTCCATGAAGATCGTCCTATCACAAAAATAAATGTGGAAGATGCTAAGTTTATTCTTGAGCAAGCAGACCGTGTCGTGATTGTTCCTGGATATGGAATGGCAGTTGCACAAGCACAGCATGCAGTTCGTGAACTCAGCGATGAACTTGAGAAACGGGGAACGAAAGTCGAATTTGCTATTCACCCTGTCGCTGGACGAATGCCGGGCCACATGAATGTACTTCTCGCTGAAGCAAATGTGTCCTATGATCAATTGCTGGAAATGGAAGTGATCAACCCGACGATGGATACGGTAGATGTTGCCATCGTCATTGGCGCTAATGATGTTGTTAATCCTGCCGCGCGCACGGACAAAGGAAGTCCAATCTACGGCATGCCGATTATTGATGTTGATAAAGCGCATACCGTTATTGTGATGAAGCGCTCCATGGCAACCGGATTCGCCGGTATCGAAAATCCGCTCTTCTATCAAGAAAATACAAAGATGTTGTTCGGTGATGCGAAGAATGTTTTACAGCAATTGGTTGCAGAGTTTAAGAAGAATTAACGAATTAATAAAAACCTTCGGTTTACAAATTTTGAATTCCCTCCCATATAATTTTATCAACAGGAATACCGTTTTTTAAATTCTCTTTTCGTGAACGAACTACCCGTTCACCAGGATAAAGCACTTCCTGTAATCCTGACGCTGTCTTCGAATTTTTATAATCCTGCAATATCGAATTCACCGTATTCGCAATGGCAGAATTGCTGCCGAGCTGTGAAATATCAATTGCAATAAACACTTGAGAGAGAGCATATTCCACATCATGCTTGCTGATTTCTGCCGTTGGTAGACCGCCGGAGAGAATCGTTGCTAAAATATCCAACAGCAATGCTAGTCCGGATCCTTTCCAATAACCGATTGGCAGAGCGCGTTTTGATTTAAGAATTGCCGATGGATCAGTTGTCAACTTACCATCCGCATCGTAACCTCCGGGAACCGATAACTGCGCTCCACGCAGTTTGTGTGCCTCCATCGTACCATAAGAGAACTGTGACATCGCCATATCAAGCACAATCGCTTCATCGTTGTAAGGTACTCCAATCACAAACGGATTATTCCCGAGGTGATAGTCCACCGCACCCCACGCTGGCATATTTGCAATGGTATTAGTCCAACCGAGAAATACAAATCCTGCTTTCGCTGTTTTCCATGCGTACGTTCCGCCTCGCATCCAATGATTTGTATTGCGAAGACCAACGCATCCTATTCCGTATTCTTGCGCAAGTTTTATGGCTCTTTCCGTGCACACAAGAGCATTCAGAATTCCGGGTCCTAAATGTCCGTCCCATTGTTCAACAGATCCGGCACGATGTTGCTTGGTTGGTACTGCATGAATGTGAATATGGCCATCCTTCACATATTTAATAAACCTTGGAAATCGATTTACGCCGTGGGTTGCAACACCATCAAGAGTGTTTTCTGTAAATATTTGCGCACACACTTTTGCTTTTTCGCGTGTAAAACCTTCCTTTGTAAGCACACGAAGAAATTCCTTCTCCATTTTATCAAAGGGAATCCGTATAATTTCTGGTGGAGTGTTTGGTATCGTTTTCATAAGAATTCATTTAAAGTGGTTTTTGCAAGATGGGGTCATTCTATTTCATTTGACCTCACCCTATCCCTCTCCTGCGAGGAGAGGGAATTATTTTCTACTATGTAGTATGTTAAGTGTTTATAAGCAAATAAGAAATTGACTAATTGTGGGCAATGCACCATTGAACTAGAATAATCACTTCAGTCCGCGCTTCTTTTTCTCGATAATGACTTGAGTATCGAGTGGAGCGGAACAAATGGGACATACATAGCGTCGTGTGGTTTCATTGTAGTCTGGTTCGTGTATTTGTTTGCAATTCGGACATCGAATGAGAAGCGGTTTATTATCTTTCATGAGTTTATCTTATCTTCATTATCATTGTTCTTGAGTGTGCTGCTTAAATGTCGAAAGTCGGATTTCTCGGGTATTTAACCAAAATATAGTTATAAGGAATTCCAATCACAATAACCCTTGCACTCATCAACTCATTTCCTTCATTATTCATCTGCTTTCTCCTTTCAAATTTTATCGTATATTGTTCACAACATATCAAACACTTTGAGAGTTCTCTATGCAAATTGGAATTGTTGGCATCCCGTTCTGTGGAAAATCCACATTGTTTCAGACAATCACAAAAACTCATATTGACCCGACAGCCCTTGCGAAAGCAGAAGCACACCATGCCGTAGTAAAAATACCTGACGTTCGGCTGGACAGATGTTCTGAAATATTCTCGCCTAAAAGTACAGTGCATGCAACTATCGAGTTTGTAGATGTAGTGGGATTGAAGAAAGGCGAGTCCGGTTCGACTCAATTTTCCACGAACTTCCTCGCAAATGTTAAAACAAACGATGCACTCGTGCAGGTCGTTCGCTTATTTGCAAACGATACTGTCCCGCATCCCGACAGCTCGATCAATGCAATGCGGGATATTGATTCTTTTGAAACAGAATTCATTCTATCGGACTTGTCTCTTGTTGAAATACGTATCGAGAGGATCAAGAAACAACTATTAAAAATGCAGGATGAACTTGCAAAGCGGGAACTACCTGTATTAGAAAAGTGCAAGCAATTACTTGAGAACGAAAAACCATTGCGCGATACTGAATTTACAAAGGATGAATTGCATCTTTTAAAAACCTATCAGCTTCTTTCGATTAAGCCGATGCTCATCGCATTGAACTTAGATGAATCTCAGCGAAACGAAATGGCTACTCTCGTAAAGCAAGTAGCGGAGAAGAAAGAAGGAAAGAACTCGAAGGTAGTTTCTTTCTTTGGCAAGATAGAAATGGAGATGTCCGAGCTTGCGGATGACGAAGCAAAAGTATTTATGGAAGAATACGGGATAAAAGAATCCGCACTGAATACATTAATTCGCGAAGCGTATGCCCTGCTCGGGCTTCAATCCTTTTTCACAGTTGGCGAAGACGAATGCCGGGCGTGGACAATTAGAAGAGGAATGACAGCGCAGGATGCGGCAGGTGTGATCCATTCCGACTTTTTTGCAAAATTCATACGTGCGGAGGTTGTTTCATACGATCACTTTATTGCTGCCGGAGGTTCTTTTGCTCAGACAAAGGAAACAGGACATTGGCGGCTTGAAGGAAAAGAGTATATTGTAAAAGATGGAGATATTCTATCAATAAGACATAGTTGAGAATCAAAGCAACACAAATAATTTGAAAGGAGAAAATACATGCCAAGTCTGCATGGAACACAAACAGAAAAAAATCTTTTGGCGGCATTTGCCGGAGAATCTCAAGCACGAAATCGATACACTTTTTTTGCTTCCCAAGCGAAGAAAGAAGGATACGAACAGATCGCTGCTATATTCTTAGAGACTGCTGAAAATGAAAAAGAACATGCCAAAAGATTCTTTAAGTTTCTTGAGGGCGGTGAAGTTGAAATCACTGCATCGTATCCGGCAGGTGTCATCGGCGCAACAAAGGATAATCTGAATGCTGCGGCAGACGGAGAGCGGGAAGAACACACGAAACTCTATCCGCATTTTGCCGAAGTTGCCAAACAGGAAGGATTCAATGAGATTGCGCTTGCTTTCCGCACGATCGCACTTGTTGAGAAACATCACGAAGCACGCTATCGCAAGTTTCAAAAGCAGGTGGCAGACGGAACGGTTTTCAAGAAAGAAAAAGTCGTTCGGTGGAAATGCCGAAATTGCGGCTACATTCACGAGGGAAAGACTCCTCCTGCAAAATGTCCGGCATGCGAACATCCCGAATCATATTTTGAGGTTGTGGAAGAAACAGAATAAATCTCGCCCTCTTTTTCATCTCATAAAAACGCCAGACTCTTGCAAGGATCTGGCGTTCGCTTTTTTGATTTTTCACTACATCATTTTAACATTGGCTTCGCACGCTTGATAATTTGGAGTGGTATCCCCCACGGATTACGCAGCATAAGGATTTCATCGCCGCTTGCGCTTACTGTCATATCATCAACAATCGTTGCACCAGCTGCAATTAATCCGTTGCGGATTGCGCGTACATCTTCTACCACAAACGCAATATGGATCGACAAAGGATTTATCTTCGACATATCCAATAACGGATATGCGCTATTGATAAATAATTCAAACATCATATTATGAGCGGCATCTGCAATGAAATTTGTGTACGTCGGCGGAGTGCCTTTCCGATGAACCTTCATACCAAGATTTTCACAATACCAATTTGTCATACTTTGCGGATCTGCGACATTAAGCGCAAAATGCTCCGGACGTATGCCTGCGGGTTCAAGCATCGGTGATGTTCGTTTTACAAATTGAATCGCCAGTCCCCAAGGATCGCGCAGCATGAGTACCTGATCCCCGGCTGGAGTTATAGTGACATCTTCTATCAGCTTCGCTCCAGACGCGGTAAGCGAATCACGCATTGTTTTCACGTCATCTACCATAAATGCCAGATGCATCGACATATGACTGAATGACGCATATTCAGGAACCGGCACATCCGGATTGTTGTAAAGCTCGAACATCATATTACCAGCAGCATCTCCGATAAAATGGGTATTAGCAGGAGGAAGACTCTTACGCACGATTTTCATTCCCAAATGATCGCAATACCATTTGGCAACGCCAGCCGGATCTTTCACATTAAAGGCAATGTGTTCTAGACGCGGTTGTTTCTTCAGCGAAACAATTTGGTCGCTTGATGCCGGTTGGTTAGCATGGTTTATCATGTTCATATTTTCCTTTAATAATAGAAAATTATTCTGCACCGTTACTTCATTCAATTTTTTCTCCGGATCGATAGAGATGCTGCAATTCATAAGATCGACACCGGGGGGCACGGTCAGCATAACCTCAGCAGTTTTCGGTATCAGATCATATGGGGCACGAAGAGATGGAACAGCTGCTGTTGTGATCACTTTCTCGCTGTCCATCAACGCCAGTACGGTTGCTGGTGCATCTACCGAACCGAGGCTGTGCACTTTTACCTTGATTGTATTGTTAACTAATTCAATATCTTCTTTCCCAATTCCTAAATCGGGACGCTGCCAATAAGGCAATGTTTTCGATTGGAGTTTCAGCATCAGAACCGTTGTCTTCTGCGGAGCAAACGTGAGCTTTAAACTACTGCTTCGTCCCCAATCAACTACCTTCGTCGACAGAAGAGTATCTGCTTTTTCATCTCCATTCGTATCCCACCCTTGAGTGATTTCCCAAGTTCCCGGTTCGATATCCCACCCTGTCATCAACGTTTCTATCGGTTTCGGATCAAGTGTATAAACAAGAATTTTGATTTCAGACGGCGTAGCTTGTGGAATGAGAATCGCTGCACTTTCTTCAGTTGTAGG
>Ga0182027_10012774_pt1 | contig 11776 bp, 8 predicted proteins | sample 712E1DmetaG_FD_121300 | JGI IMG/M metagenome (GOLD analysis project Ga0182027, IMG submission 121300) | Permafrost microbial communities from Stordalen Mire, Sweden - 712E1D metaG (Illumina Assembly) | ecosystem: Environmental > Terrestrial > Soil > Wetlands > Permafrost | place: Sweden...
CGGCCATCATGCTGGTGATGGTTTCGTTCGTCAGCCTGCTGATTTTCATCTTCAGCGTCGGCTACATGGCGCACGACGAAAATTTCATGCGGTTCTTCTGCTTCCTGTCGCTGTTTGCGGCGGCGATGCTCGGCGTGGTCATCGCCAACAGCCTGCTCCTGTTCTTCATCTGTTGGGAACTTGTCGGTCTGACCAGCTATTTGCTCATCGGGTTCTGGTATCATAAGCCCAGCGCGGCGGCGGCGGCCAAAAAGGCCTTCATCACCACGCGCATCGGCGACCTCGGCCTGCTGCTGGGCATGGTCTGGCTTTATGCCGAAACCGGCACACTGAACTTTTACGCGGCTGGCCACGGCTGTCTCGAATTCTCTGCGCTCACCACGATGGTGACGCATGTAACAGTCGCGGGCATAACAGTATCCACAGCCATCGGATTACTTATTTTTCTCGGCGCTGTCGGCAAATCCGGTCAATTGCCGCTGCACGTGTGGCTGCCGGATGCCATGGAAGGCCCCACGCCGGTCAGCGCGCTCATTCACGCGGCTACGATGGTAGCTGCCGGTGTGTTCCTCGTGGCGAGAGTTTATCCTTTGATGTCAGCATCTGGGGTTCTTAAAGGCGGCTATGAGGAGTTACTGGTTTCTTCAAATTACGCTCCCGCGCTGCAAGTCGTGACGTGGGTCGGCGCATTGACGGCAATTTTCGCAGCCTCCATTGCGGTGGCGCAGACGGACATCAAGCGCATTCTGGCTTACTCCACGGTTTCGCAGCTCGGTTACATGATGCTGGGCTTGGGCGTCGGCGGTGTGGCGGTGGGCATGTTCCATCTCATCACGCACGCCTTTTTCAAGGCGCTGTTGTTCCTCGGGTCCGGCTCGGTCATCCATGGCTGTCACGAGGAGCAGGACGTGCGGAAGATGGGCGGGCTTAAAAAATTCATGCCGGTGACGTTTGCGACTTATGCCATCGGCATGCTGGCGCTGTCGGGCTTTCCGCTGTTCTTCTCCGGCTTCTGGAGCAAGGATGAAATCCTGCACTCGGCACACGGCTGGCCGGTGTCGCACATTCCATTTTATCTCGGGTGCGCCGGGGCCTTGCTCACGGCGTTTTACATGACGCGCCAGGTCGCGCTCGTGTTTTTTGGTTCATACCGTAGCAGCCGACGTGAGGAGGCTCATTCTTCTCCGCACGCTGCGCACATTAAGTCAGAGCCTCCTCACGTCGGCTCCTATGAAGAAAATGGCGCTCCGCACGAAAGTCCCGCCGTCATGACCATCCCACTGATTGTCCTGGCGGTGTTTGCGATTCTTTTAGGTTTCATTGGCACGCCGGCCTGGCCGTGGTTCGACGGCTTTCTGAATGGCGAACCGGCCCAGTTCAATTTCGCCAAATTGACCGAAAGTGGCACGCTCGGCTTGATGCTGGCATCCGCGGCAATTGTGTTTACCGGTCTTGGCCTCAGTTGGTGGCTCTATGGCAAACGCCAGCGGAAGACGGCGGAAGAACCCGACGTGTTGCAGGTTGCGCAGCCGGCCATTTTCCGGCTGCTGGAGAATAAATATTTCGTGGACGAGTTTTATGAGGCTACCATCATTCGTTTCAACGCCTGGGCGGCAAGCGCGTCCGATTTCCTCGACCGCTGGATTTGGGGCGGGGCGGTTTTGCTGGTTTCCTCCGTGACACTTGGGTTGTCATGGCTCTACCGTTTCACGGATGATTTTGTGGTGAATCTGGGTTTCGACACCGGCTGCGAAACCCTGCGGGAGGGTGGTAGCGAAATATCGTCGTGGCATAGCGGCCGCGTGCAAACTTATCTTCGCGTCATCGGCGTGGCGCTGGTGGTGCTGGTTCTTTTCCTGATTTGGGGGCGCAAGTCATGAACCTGCCCTGGTTGACCATCCTGATCCTGGTCCCGCTGTTCGGCGGCATTGTCGTTGCCGGCCTGGGCGCGGAACAACGACGGCTCGCGCGCGGGCTGGCGCTGGCCTTCAGTCTCGTGGGACTGGCTGGTGCGCTGTGCCTTTGGAAACATTTTAACGCTGCCACCGGCGACCTGCAATTTGTCGAGAAACATGAATGGGTGCCGTTGCTGGGCATCCAATATTTCCTCGGCGTGGACGGCCTTGGTTTGTTGATGGTGATGCTGACGGCGATTGTCGTGCCGCTTTCCATCCTCGCATCAGGCAGCATGTTTGATGGTAGGGCGGGCAGTCCTCTGCCCGCCGCTGGTGCGCCTGGCGACGACGGCGCGCACGGCTTGTCTCGCCATAGCCAGGCGACGGCGGAAGTGACGCGCCCTACCCAGGGCAGTGCGCCACTTTATTATGCGCTGGTGTTATGGTTGCAGGCCGGGTTGTTCGGCACGTTCACCGCGCTGAATTTCTTCCACTGGTTCCTGTTCTGGGAACTGGTGCTCATCCCGGCGTTCTTCCTCATCAAGCTTTGGGGCGGACCAAAGCGCGGTCCGGCGGCGACGCAGTTTTTCATATACACGATGGCCGGCAGCGTGACGTTGCTCCTGAGTTTCCTGGCCATCCGGCTGGCGACAGGCAGTTTTGATTTCATCGAACTCGCCGACATGGCCAAACGCGGTGAAATCACGGCCAAACTCGGCGACGCCATCGGCTGGAAATCGCACATCGGTCTGCTGGTTTTCTTTGGCTCGTTCCTCGGGTTCGCGGTGAAGGTGCCGGTGGTGCCGTTTCATACCTGGCTGCCCGCGGCTTACACCGAGGCACCAAGTCCGGTGACCATGTTGCTCACCGGCATCATGTCGAAGATGGGGGTGTATGGTTTCCTGCGCATTTTGCTGCCGATTTTCCCTGAACAGATACGGCTGGTGCTGACGCCGCTGATGTGGCTGGCGGTGCTGACCATCGTACTTTCGGCTTGCGCGGCGTTCGCCCAGCGTGACCTCAAGCGCATTTTGGCCTATTCGTCCATCAACCACCTTGGCTACTGCCTGCTCGCGCTGTTTGCGGTGATGGGCGCGGCGACGGGCGTAAACCAGCCGGAACTGCAGAAGGCCGCGGCGCTAAACGGCGTGTTGCTCCAGATGTTCAACCACGGGCTGACGGCGTCGGCGTTGTTCCTGTTTGTGTGGCTCATCGAGAAACGCAGCGGCGGCTTGCGCGGGCTGGAGGATTTCGGAGGCATCCGCAAGGTGGTGCCGGTGTTTGCCGGCCTGATGGGCATCGCGCTCTTCTCGTCGCTGGGATTGCCGGGGTTGAACGGGTTCGTGGGTGAGTTCCTGATTTTCAAGGGTGTGTTCCCGCTGGCGCCCTGGGCGGCGGCGTTGTCAACGCTCGGCCGCTGGTGACGGCGATATTTTTGCTGACGCTCATCCAGCGCGTTTTTTGCGGGCCGCTGAATGCGCGCTGGGCACAAATGCCGGACCTCACGCTGTCCGAGCGCGTGTTGGTGGCCGTTCCCATTGCGCTGATGTTCGTGCTCGGCATCTGGCCACAACTCGTGCTGGGCGTGATTGACCCGACCGTCGTGAAGATGGTCCAACAATTAAATTTTTAACCACGGATGAACACGGATAAACAAATTACCGCGCCGAAGGCGCAAGACAAGATAGCCCAGGGCAACGCCCTGGGTTATGAATCACAAAGATTAAACAAGCCCTGAAAGGGCGAAACAAAATGCCGCAATCCTTAGCCAACATTTTGATACACGTCATCTGGAGCACGAAAGAACGGCGCCCGTTCATCACCAATGACGTGCGTCCGCAGTTGCATGGCTATATGGCCGGCATTTTGAAAGACATTGAATCGCCCGCGCGGGTGATCAATTCAGTGGCTGACCACGCCCACATTCTGTGCCAGCTCTCGAAAAACTTGGCAGTTTGCAAATTGGTGGAGGAAGTAAAGAAGAGTTCCAGCAAGTGGATGAAGGAGCAAGGTGTCAAAGAGTTCGCCTGGCAGAACGGTTACGGCGTGTTTTCCGTCAGCCAATCGAATGTGATTGCGGTGCGCAAATACATCGAAGGGCAGGCTGAACACCACAAGAAACGGGATTTCAAAGACGAGTTCCGCGAGTTCTGTAAACGATACAACGTGGCCATTGATGAGCGTTATGTGTGGGATTGATTTTTTGACGCCCTTTCAGGGCTTGAATTTGTTTTGGGGACGTTGTTCCCAGGGCGTTGCCCTGGGCTGTCATGTCTTGCGCCTTTGGCGCGGCAAATGGCGTCCTGAAAGGCCGGAACAAGAAAGACCGGGGCAGAGCAAAGCGGCGCCCTGGGTTGAATGGTCAAAAGGGTTATTTGCCCTGAAAGGGCGAAACAATTTTCACCAACGTGTTGCCATGGCGCATTTTTCATCATGTTAGCCTGGACCATATACATTTCGTTCATCGGGGTGCTGGCGCTGATGCTCCTGCCGCGCGAGGCGGCGCGGGCGGCGCGCATCATTGCGCTGCTGACGGCCATCGCCGGTTGCGTGGTGGCGTTCGCCGGCGCGATGCAGCAGCAGAATCCGGGCGAGGTGATGACGATTGTCAAGGTTCCGTGGATTCCGGCAATCGGTGCGAATTATTTTCTGGCGGCCGACGGCATCAGCCTGGTGCTGGTGGTTCTGACCGGTCTGGCGGCCATCGCGGGCATTTTGTTTTCGTGGAACATCGAAACGCGCACCAAGGAATTTTTTGCCTTCTATCTCGCCTTGATTGGCGGTGTGTACGGTGTGTTTCTCAGCTTCGATGTGCTGTTGCTGTTTGTCTTCTACGAACTGACCATCATTCCGAAATATTTCCTCATCGCGCGCTGGGGCAGCACGCGCAAGGAATACGGCGCGATGAAACTGGCGCTCTACTCGTTTGTCGGCAGCCATCTCGTGCTCATCGGCTTGATCGCTGCATGGGTCGTGGCTCGCGCGCAAACCGGCCATGCGACGCTCGATTTGCTGGAATTGTCCAAAGTCTCGTTCCCGCTTGGTTTCCAGCACTGGGTTTTCCCGCTGGTGTTTGTCGGATTCGGGATTCTGGCGGGCCTGTGGCCGTTCCACACCTGGGCGCCCACCGGTCACGTCGCCGCGCCCACCGCCGGTTCGATGTTGTTGGCGGGTGTGGTGATGAAACTCGGTGCCTATGGTTGTTTGCGCGTGGCGATGGTGCTGTTTCCCGAAGGTGCCCGCATGTGGCAGGGCGAAATCGCCCTGCTGGCGGTCATCGGCATCATTTATGGCGCGGGCGTGGCGCTGGTGCAACGCGATTTCAAGTTTGTCATCGGCTATTCCAGCGTGAGTCACATGGGTTTTGTGCTGCTGGGCCTGGCGACGCTCAACACCATCGGCCTCAGCGGGGCGGTGCTGCAAATGTTCTCGCACGGCATCATCGCCGGGTTGCTGTTCGCCGTCGTGGGCCGCATGGTTTATGACCGGACGCACACGCGCGATTTTAATGATCTCCAGACGATGCAACTTGGCCGGTTGCTGCCGTTCGCGGGGGTGACGTTTGTGCTGGCCGGTGTGGCTTCGATGGGATTGCCCGGTTTCAGCGGGTTCGTCGCCGAACTCCAGGTTCTCATGGGCGCTTGGAAGGTGTTTCCCAAAACCACCATGCTGGCGGGCGTTGGCATCGTGGTGGGCGTGGCCTACATCTTGCGCGCGGTGCAAAAGGCGTTTTTCAGCGATAGTGAGGAGCGCCGTGCACCCGCACGGCACGGCTCAAGCGGAGATCAACACGCCGGGACGGTGTCCGGCACTCCAATGGAACCCATCTCGGTGCCGGAACGCATTGGGGCGGTGATGCTCATTGCCACGTCGCTCGTCATCGGACTATTCCCGGGCCTGTTGTTGGATTGGATCCAGCCCTGTTTGAATTCGCCGCTGTTTGAACGGCTGTTGAAGGGAGGTTCGTTGTGAACTACCTGGAAGTATTTCGGGCAGCCGCGCCGGAAGCCGCCCTGGCCATCACCGTGCTGATGGTGCTGACGGTTGATCTGGTCGCGATGCGCGGCGAATCCATCGAGCGGCGTTTCCAGGCCGGGGCTCTGGTTTCCATCAGCGGCTGCCTGATGGCGGCGTTGTTCACATTCACCCATTATGGGCAAACCGATCCGCTGAACGGCCTGCTGGTCGTGGACCAGTTGACGAATTTCCTGAAACTCGTGCTGCTGGCATTGACGGTTTTTACGGTGCTGATTTCCGCGTCCGGCAAATTCACCGAACACGTCGGCGAATATCTGGCGCTGGTCCTGCTGGGCACGATCGGACTGATGCTGCTCATCAGCGCCGAGGACCTGCTGATGATTTTCATCTCGCTGGAACTGGCCAGTCTCTCGCTCTACATCCTGACGGCATTCAACAAGCGCAATGCCCGGTCCAGCGAGGCGGCGCTGAAATATTTCCTGTTCGGCGGCATGTCCGCGGCGTTTTTGCTGTTCGGTTTCAGCCTGCTGTACGGGCTGTCCGGTTCGACTAATCTGGCTCAAATTGCTGCCAACCTGGCAGGCAAGGGGACGGACCCGTTGTTGCTGGTGGCCATCGTGACGACCGTGATCGGGTTTGGATTCAAGGTGGCGGCCGTGCCGTTTCATCTGTGGGCGCCGGATGCCTATGAAGGCGCGCCCACGCCGAGCGCGGCGTTCATCGCTTCCGGTTCCAAGGTCGCCAGCTTTTATATTCTGGCCAAAATCCTGACGCTGGGTTTTGCCGGCGCGGAAGGCAGCGCGGTATGGCACGGTTATGCGGCCGGCTGGACATCGGTGATTGCCGTCGTGGCCGCACTTTCGATGGTGCTGGGCAATCTCACGGCCATCGTGCAGTCGAGTGTGAAACGACTGTTGGCTTATTCGGCCATTGCCCACGCGGGTTACATGCTTCTGGGCGTGCTGGCCAATACGCCGTCCAGCCACAGCTCGCTGCTGTTTTATGTCATCACCTATGCGCTGACGGTGCTCGGCGCGTTCGGCGTGGTGACGGTGGTGGAGGAAGCCACGGGTGGTGATGCGCTGGCCAATTTTGCCGGACTCAGCCGTCGCGCGCCGGGATTATCATTGTGCCTGCTGGTGTTCCTGCTGTCGCTGGGGGGCATTCCGCCATTGGCGGGTTTCATTGGTAAATTCTTCCTGTTCAGCGCGGTCGTGGGCACAGACGCCGATCATCTCGGCCTGCTCTGGCTGGTGATCCTGGCCATCCTGATGAGCGCCGTATCGTTCTACTACTATCTGCGAGTGCTAAAGCAAGCTTACGTGCTGGACGCCGCTGAAAATGCGCCGGCCATCAAGGTGCCACCGGCCACGATGTGTGCGTTGCTCCTGCTGGCGGTGCTGGTGGTGCTCCTCGGCTGTGTTCCGGGATTGCTGACGCGGTCGCTGTGAGTGGAGATGACTAATGACGAAATCCTAATGACGAAAGAATTTCCCAATGGTCTAAGCCCTAATATTGGAGCTTTGGGATTCGTCATTCTTTCGTCATTCGGATTTAGTTATTCGTCATTTGCAATCCGGTTCCGGTTGCTGCTGAAAAGTATTTTCAATTTTCCAAATCCGCGTATTCTCACGGCCATATTTTTATGAGCAACATTCCTTCGGATTTGAAATATACGAAATCTCACGAGTGGGTCCGCGTCAGCGGCGACACCGCCACCGTTGGCATCACCGACCACGCGCAGCATGAATTGACCGACATCGTTTTTGTCGAGCTACCGGACGTGGGTCGGAAGGTCAAGGCCGGCGAAGCCTGCGCCGTGGTGGAATCCGTGAAGACGGCGAGCGACATTTACTCGCCCGTGAGCGGCGAAATTCTGGAGGCGAACAAACTGGTTATGGACGATCCGGCGCTGGTGAACAGCGAACCGCACGACAGCGGCTGGTTTTACAAAATCAAATTGAGCCATCCCGCTGAACTGAACGCGCTGCTGTCGCCGGACGATTACAAGAAGCAGATCGGCGGATGATTTTTTCAGGATATTTTCGGTTTTTTTAGAATGTCCGACTTCGATGGTTGGAGAGATAATATTTTTACCCGTTGCTTACAGGCGCAGTCTGTGGTGGTTTTTTGATTGTCTGTTTATTCCGGTTGTAGAGTTAACGGCTACCCCATCGCTGCCTTGATCAGCTTCATCAAATCGGCGTAGGCCTCGACAGCTTTGAATTGGGGAAATTGCTGCCTCACCGCATCCGGTGCGCGAAAGAGTATTCCCACGTTCGCCTCAATGAGCATGGCGGTGTCGTTGAAGGAATCGCCGCCGGAGATGACATGGTAATTCATCCGTTTGAACGCCGCGACTGCTTCGCGCTTCTGCTCACGGATGCGCAACTGGTAATCCACGATGCGGTCGTTCTCCACGACCAGCCGGTGGCACAGGAGCGTCGGCTGGCCGAGCTGGCGGAGCAGGGGGGCGGCGAACTGCTCGAACGTATCGGACAGAATGACGACCTGTACGAGCGAGCGCAATTCATCCAGAAATTCCCTGCCGCCGGGCAATGGCCGCAGCGTGCCGATGACGTTCTGGATGTCGGACAGCTTCAAGCTGTGTTTGTCCAGAATGGCCAGCCGGCCGCGCATGAGCTTGTCGTAATCCGGCTCGTCGCGGGTGGTGCGGCGCAATTCCGGGATGCCGGTCTTTTCAGCAACAGCGATCCAGATTTCCGGCGTCAACACGCCTTCCATGTCCAGGGTAACGATTGATTGTTTCACGGGGTGAGAGTCTTCCAAAATCAACCGTCGGTGTCGAGCGGTTCAAGGTTCGGCTTTCAGATTGGGATGGGTGGAAAGGATTTGATTGAGCGCGGCTTTTGCTTCGGGGAATTCCGGTGTGAGCCGCAGCGCTTCACGGTAATGCTCGGCGGCGCCGGCTAGTTTGTTCTGTTGTTGCAGGGCCTGGGCGAGGCGATAATGCGCCTTGGTTGCGTCCGGGGTGAGCCGGAGTTCCTCGGAAAATTGGACGGCGGCCCCGGCGGGCTGATGGTTGTTGAGCAGGGCCAGGCCGAAATTGAAACGCGCTTCGGCGTCGTTGGGAAGCAATCGGACGGTTTCGGCAAAATGGGGGATGGCCTCGGCGGTTTTGCCTTGTTTGATGAAAACCAGAGCGAGTTTGCTTTGTGCCTCGGCAAGACTGGGATTGAGCCGCAGTGCTTCGTTGAATTGGACAATGGCGTCATCCAGTCTGCCGCCGCTCATCAATGCCATGCCGAAATAATAACGCGCCCCGGCATCGTCCGGCACGAGCCGCACGGCGGCGGCGAGGGGTTCGCAGGCTTTCTCCGCCCACCCCCGGTTTAATAAAGCCATGCCGAGATTGAATTGCGCCTGCGGGTAGTGCGATTCGATCCGCACCGATTCGGCATAAAGCAACAGGGCTTCATCCTTTTGGCCGATGTCATCCAGGACGCGGCCCAGAAAGTTGCAGGCAACAAAATTGCCCGTTGTGACTTCGATGGCGTGCCGCAGAAGTTTGACGTTGTTCTGCCAAAGGCTCAGTTGAATGCCGGTGCCGGCCAAACAACCCGCCAGCGCCAGGCCGCCAGCCAGCATCGCCATTTTTCGCCATTGGGGCCGGAAAATTAAAAAATCATTCAAGCCCCACACGATGAGAATAAACAGGCCGATGCTGGGAAGATAGGTGTAACGGTCGGCCATGGACTGCGCGCCAACCTGCACCAGACCGATGGCGGGAATGAACGTTCCCAAAAACCAAAGCCAGCCGACCAGCAAATAGGGATTTTGCCGGGCGCGCCAGAGGAACAAACCCGACCAGATGGCCAGCAGCAACGCCGCGCCGATCACCGCCATGACCGGCCAATGTCGCGGATACGGGTAAATGATGGCCAGATCCGCCGGCCAAAATGTTTTGGAGAGGTAACGCACGTAGGCCAGCAAGGCGTTCGCCACGCGAGCTTGAAAGGGCAGAACGCCCAACGACCAAACGGCTCCGCCGGACTTTTGAATCAGATATGTCACAACACTGCCCGCCAGCGCGAGGGCGAGGAAAGGCAGCTTTTCACAAATCAACCGGGCGGCTGATTCGGTTGAGGGTTGAGGGTTGAGGGTTGAGGGTTTTTCAGAACTTGAAACGTGAAACGTGAAACGTGAGAACCTCTCCAGCGGCCAGAAGTCCAGCAGGAGCAGAACGAAAGGCAGCGTTACCACCATCGGTTTGGACATCAACCCGCACGCGAAGAACAACAGCGCCAGCCAGTAGTAAAGTGACGGGTGACGGGTGACGGGTGACGGGGTGGGGCTTGTTCGTGCCACTTGCCGCTTGCCACTTGCCACGTATTGCGCATAGCGCGTGTACGCCATCAAAGTCAGCATCCAGAAAAAGGCGCTTAACACATCTTTGCGTTCCGCCGCCCATGCCACCGACTCGACGCGCAATGGATGCCAGGCGAACAAGGCCGCCACAAAAACGCTGCGCCACAAGGCGCCCGTCAATTGGTTCAACCAGAGGAACAGCAGCAAAGTGTTCGCAACATGGAAAACCAGACTGGTCAAATGGTGGCCGCCCGGGTTCAAGCCGAATAACTGGCAATCCAACATGTGCGAAATCCACGTCAGCGGGTGCCAGTTGGCGGCCTCCGTGTTTTCAAATGCCCAAACGATTCCCGGCCGCGTCAAACCGGCTTGAACGTGAGGATTGCTGGTAATGTATTGTTCGTCATCAATGTTGATGAATGGGTGGTGCATCATCGGCCAATACAGGGCCGCCGTCACCAGAGCGAGCGTGAGACAAATGACCGCTGAAAGTTGCTTCCGGGTTGGATTGGCCGTGAACATGGTTGAAAGCGGGCTGTCTTTCAAAGATTCAATGGTTTTCCCGAAAAGGCTGGCCGGCTTGATACAGTTTCAGCAATTCCCCGGCTTGGGCGGCGATTTCTTTTTGTCCGGCAAGTTGTGCCAGCTGGCCGGCTCGTTGTGCGGCGGCCATGGCGTCGGGAAATTGGCCGGCTTCCGCGCAGGCGGCCGAGAGCGTGGTGAGGAAAGCGGCCCGCTGGTTTTGGGTCAGTTCACAGGCGCGTTTGGCCAGGGGAACGGCTTCGGCGCCGGAGCGGAGTGTGGCGTCGGGAGCGGTGGCAAGAATCCAGGCCAGCTCGTTCAGCGCGTCGGCAAAGTCCGGCTTGAGCCGCAGCGCCGCGCGGTAATGGAAAATGGCTTCCTTGGATTTGTGTTGTTGGGACAAGGCCTGCGCGAGGCGGCGACGCGCCTCCGCGAAATCCGGCCTTTCAACGAGCGCGGCGGCAAAATATCTTGTGGCTTCATCCGGTTTGTCGTGCAGCAACAAAACCAGGCCAAGATTGTATTGGATTTCGGAATTGCACGGAGCGAGCCGCGCGGCGGCGTCCAGATGTTCAATGGCTTCGCCCACCCTGTGGTCCTGCAACAAAGCCATGCCCAAATTGTATTGTGCCACCGGGCTGTTGGGAGCAATCCGCACCGCTTCAGTGCAAAGCATCAGGGCCTCCTTGTTCATGCCCAGGTCCCGGAGGGTTTCGCCCAGACAGGTGTACGCCACGAAATTATCGGTGGTCGCTTCGATGGCATGCCGGAAGAGCCTTATGCTGTTCCGCCAGTAACTCAGTTGAATTTCGGTGGCGACCAGACAACCCGCCAGCGCCACGCCCCCGGCCAGCGCCGTAATTCGCCGCCAGTGGGGACGCCAGTTCAAAAAATCGTCCAGGCCCCACACCACCAGGATGAACAGACCGATGCTGGGAATATACATGTAACGGTCGGCCATGGATTGCGAGCCGACCTGCACCAGGCCGATGGTGGGGATGAGCGTTCCCAAAAACCAGAACCAGCCGACGGGCAAATACGGATTTTGGCGC
>Ga0182027_10012775_pt1 | contig 11776 bp, 10 predicted proteins | sample 712E1DmetaG_FD_121300 | JGI IMG/M metagenome (GOLD analysis project Ga0182027, IMG submission 121300) | Permafrost microbial communities from Stordalen Mire, Sweden - 712E1D metaG (Illumina Assembly) | ecosystem: Environmental > Terrestrial > Soil > Wetlands > Permafrost | place: Sweden...
ATCTCGGCGGCGTCGAGACCGGCGGCACGAAACGCGCCCGCTGCCTTTCCGCGCGTTAGTGCGATGAACACATGCTCCACGCCCAAGTGGAGATGCCGCAACCGCCGCGCTTCGTCAGCGGCGGCATCCAATAAAGCACAACGCTTTCTCCAGTATTCCCAAGTTGCACGGCCATCGCTCATGATCTGTTGTCTCTCAAAGGCTCCCCGGCAGGCGAGGGCGAATTTAGACCCCTTTGTTTTGTCGGTTATGGGTTTGTCGGTTTCTTGGCCGCTTTCAATTGATTGCACATCTGTTGAGCGGCATTCCTCTTTTCCCTAGCGAGTTCACTTTTGGGATTGATTTCCAGCGCACGGTCGTAACAGGCAATCGCCTCCTCATAGCGCCCGAGCTCGTCCAACGCGAGGCCTTTGCTGTTCCAGGCACTCGTACGGTTACGGTCGATTTCCAGCGCGCGGTCGTAACACGCAATCGCCTCTTTGGAGCGGCCGAGAATGAATAAAGCACCGCCCTTGTTGATCCAAGGGTCGGCGTCGTCGGAATTGATCTCCAGCGCACGGTCGCAACACGCAATCGCCTCCTCGTAGCGTTTGAGCATGTGTAACGCGTCGCCCTTGTTGTTCCAAGCGATGGCGTCGTCGGGATTGATCTCCAGCGCGCGGTCGTAACACGCAATCGCCTCCTCGTAGCGCTTGAGGCCGGACAGCGCGAAGCTTTTGTTCCACAATGCATCGGCATCGAAGGGATCGATTTCCAGGGCACCGTCGCAACACGCATTCGCCTTCTCGTAACGCTTGAGGCCGGATAACGCGCGGCCCTTGTTGCCCCAAGCCTTGGCATAATCGGGATTGATTCCCAGGGCACGGTCGTAACATTTCATCGCCTCCTCGTAGCGCTTGAGCTTGTCTAACGAGGCGCCCTTGTTGTTCCAAGTCATGGCGTCGTTGGCGTCTATTCCCAGCGCGCGATCGTAATACCCAATTGCCTCCTCGCAGCGTCTGAGATCGTCTAACACGAGGCCCTTGTTGAACCAGGCCAAGGCGAAGGTGGGGTTAATTTCCAGCGCGCGGTCGCAGCACGTAAGTGCCTCCTCGTAGCGCTTGAGCTTGTCCAATGTGATGCCCTTGTTGTTCCAGGCATAGGCGTAGCCGGGATCGATATTCAACGTGCGGTCGTAACACGCAATCACCTCGTCGTAGCGAGTCAGGCCGCGCAGCGCGTTACCCTTAAGGTTCCAAGCATAGGTGTAATTGGGATCGATTGCCAGCGCGCGGTCGAAACACGTAATCGCCTCCTCGTAGCGTTTGAGTTCAGATAACACCCTTCCCTTGTTGCCCCAGGCATGGGCGTAGTTTGCATCGATTGCCAGCGCGCGGTCGTCACACGCAATCGCCTCCTCATAGCGCTTTAGGTTGTCTAGCGGGCGGCCCTTGTTGTACCAGGCAACGGCGTCGTTTGGGTCGATCTCCAGCGCGTGGTCGAAACACGCGAATGCCTCCTCGTAGCGCTTGAGCTCGGCTAGCGCGTTGCCCTTGTTGTTCCAGGCCTTGGCGTCGTTGGGATTGATTCCCAACGCATGGTCGTAACACGCAATCGCCTCCTCATAGCGCTTGAGTTCGTCTAGCGCGACGCCCTTTTTGCACCAAGCATCGGCGTAGGTGGGATCGATTTCCAGCGCGCGTTCGCTTGTTGAGAGCATCTCATCATACTTCTTCAATTGCAGCAGCGAATAGCTGGCGTTGCATAGCTCCACACGTCGAGTTCGTACGCGGAGAAGTCGAGCACCGCGGGTTGGCCGGTCAGCCGGTGAAATTGTGCCGCGAGCTCGCTCACCAATTCATCCCAATTTTGCGGGCGGCACCCGGGAACCTTGGCGAGGCACCTCATTACCATGGCTTCCATCTCGTCAGGCAAATCCGGCTGCAGCATTCTTGGAGCCACCGGCATCCGGGTGAGATGCTCGGACTTCCACTGTTCGACCGCCTCGGCGGCAAAAATCCGGTGGCCGGTAAACATCTCGTAGAGGATGCACCCGTAAGCGTAGATATCTGTTCGCGGATCGAGCGACTCGCCGCGCCACTGTTCGGGCGCCATGTAGGCCGGCGTCCCGGCTTCGACCTCTGTGGCGCACACCAGACCGAAATCCGTCACCATCGCGCGGGCGCGATTGTCCACCAGAATGTTCGCGGGTTTGAGGTCGCGGTGCACCAGCCCAGGAATCTTTCGCACGGCGTGTTGCATCCCTTGCGCGATCTGGAGCGCCACCTCGACCGCCAGCTTCAACGTCAGCCGCGGATGTCCCAACCAGGCCTGGAGGTCCACACCCATGCCCTCCTCACCGCGGACATACTCGGTGATGACGTACGGCTGACTATCATATTTCTCCACCAGGTAGGCCCGGCCGATAAAGGGATGTTTTTCGAGCCGCACCCAGGTGGCGGCTTCCTCGGCAAAGAGATCGCGCATTTTCGGCTTTGAAGCGAAGCGCTCCTGCAAGGTCTTGAGCGCACGCGGCAATTGCTCCTTGTGGTCGAAGGTGCCGTAAACCACGCCCATCGAGCCGTGGTGGATGGCCAGCACCTCGTATTGCCCGCCGATCCGGTCACCGATTTTGTAGCGCTCGGTCCGTCCGGCAAAGGAAGGTACTCCGAATTGCGTGGCCAAGATTGATTGATAACCAGCACCAGCCACCCGGGTGCGGTTCGGCACGATTTGGGTCCGATAAGCCCCTCCGGCCAGCCGGGTGGCATCGGCAGGAGGTATCGGGTGTTTTGGCTCGTTGCTCATCGCCGCACCTTAAATGCATAGATGTTCGAACTTACGGATGAATGCCTGCTGTAATGGAATGTTCTGCGGAACAGCGACGCAGTAATTTTTTATGAACGTGCTGATACCCTCCTGAAAATCGTCACGATACAAAATCGGCCCGTCAGGCCCATTGCGATCGACGATGAGTGACGACTCACTCTTGGCATGTATGAGCCACGTTCCCTTGGTGCGGGCTTCGTGGAGCACTCCGCAGCGCACGGATTTGTAAAAATCCTTGGCTAGAGGGCCGTCGAAGCGTTGCTTGAATGGTTCGCGCTTGGTTAGAAAGGAAATAAATATTTTACGACTATTCTTGTATGTGTACTGCCGAGTGGTGTTTTTGGAGTCAGCGCCCGGAAGAAAGCTCTTTAGCCACTCGGGGAACGGGCAGTGAATGGCGTCGTCAGAATTGTAGTTGGTGCCCTGATAACAGCTCTCCAAAAACTCGATGAGCGAGCATTGAATCGCCACGATGGCGAAGCCCTCACCCTTGCATAAGTTTAGGTTCTTGATGGCATCAATTGGATCGAGATATCGCGTCTTCAATCGGTCGTAGTAATAGTCCCGCAAGACGTCGTCCCAAATCCCGGGATCTGCTCCTGCGATCAGCTTGGGCTGAATATCCTTCCAATGGCCAATTGTCTTCTTGGAAGAGAGTTCAGTTTTATCGGGGGGCATGGTGTTGTGGGGCTGAAACCTCATAACGTTTCGATGCGTTCGATTTCGGCGCAGTATTCAGCGGGCAGCTCCCAACGAATGGCACCCTTTACGATGTGGTTGAGATACCACGACGCGGGCGGTTGATGCGCCTCCGCCTTCTGGCAGACGACGTAGGTCAGCACGCGCAATGGTCGAGTCGCATCGTTCTCGGCTAGGACAATAACCGGTTCTGGGCGGTAGGCCTGGGAATTGACGCCTTCGGCTGCATCCAACTTGAGCTTCTCTGCTGGATCGATGACGAAAACGACGCCCCAAACAATCCCGCCGGGGCACATCACCACATCAGCGGTTCCCGTCTGCTGCTTCTGTGACCATCGGGCGAAAGCCAATTTGTAGTCAGGAAGCGTCGCTCTCAGCAGGAATTGCGCGGATGGAGCGCGGTCGCGGTCTGTGATGCGTTCCCAGTCCATATTCGAGCCGTATGCGAAGTAAAGCATCAGCGATGAGGCTGTTAGGTCGAAATGGGAGTGGCTAGCTCAAACGAGGAGCACTGATAATCAAACGCAAACTAGCGAGGTTGTGCAACGCGATATTCTGAAGGAGCCACATGGACAACGGACTCCCTTTACCGCGAGACCCGCCAGGAAGTGCGTCACTACCGTTCTTTGGGTGTGGCGACCGTTAAGATGGAGGCCGCCGCGTTATTTGCCGTCGCGAGTTATCGAGGAGCCCAGGCAGCAGCGGTTTTTTCGATCAGCGATGTTTTGAGTGATTCCGGCTGGACCCCTCGGTTCGGGTCGAAAGAGACCAAGGCCGGTCTCGATATTCTCTTGAATCTCGCCATACGTGCGCATCGCGCCATCCGGTGAAGCGAGCAAAGGCAGGGGATCAAAGACTCAGCTAAGCTTGCTTGCGCGATTTTTAGGTTAGAATCGCCTGCAAGCAGGCTCCTACACCGGTCACCTGATGACATTGTTGTCCAGGAGCGCAGACCGAGGTCATTGGATATAAACGGCTGAACCATTCGCTGGCGCTCGCCGCCACGAGAACCCGAGGCAGGATCTTCCACACTGAGAAGTGCCCGGTGGGAAGGCAGAGTGGAATTTGGAGACGCGACGCCCTCGTTGCGTACGCCCGCAGAAAACGCGACGAGGGCGTCGCATCTCCATGGATTCTCCCGGCGAGGCTGCATCATGCCAGCGGTCGGAGGGGAAAAACGACCCGGGCCGTTTTTCAAAAGGAGTCTGGAAGGACGGTAGTCCGACAGACTCCTGCGCGGAGCGCTTCGAGCTCCTCCCAGCGGGCGAACGTTGCCGCGACCTCGTGCTCGATCGCTGCCAGTCGCACCTTCACCGTCCGCCCGGCGCCCGGCTCACGCTGGTAGAAACCGGGGTCGGCGAGCTTCGCCGCCAGGTCCGCCTGATCGGCCTCAAGCTGCTCAATCTGCGGAGGCAGCGCCTCCAGTTCGCGTTGCTCCTTGGGCGTGAGCTTGCGCGGCCGCGCCGGCCGCGGGACCGTCGCCGGTTCCTCGCGCGCGGGCTGCGCCCACGCGGCCGCGGCGGCGCGGGCGGCGTCCAGCGCCAGCCAGTCGCTGCAGCCCCCAATGTACTCGCCGATGCGGCCGTCGCCCTCGAACACGAGCGTGCTGGTGACGACGTTATCGAGGAACTCGCGGTCGTGGCTGACGAGCAACAGCGTGCCGGAGAACTCCACCAGCAGGTTCTCGAGGAGTTCGAGCGTCTCGGCGTCGAGGTCGTTGGTCGGCTCGTCGAGCACCAGGACATTGGCGGGTTTCGTGAAGAGCCGCGCCAGCAGCAGACGGTTGCGTTCGCCGCCGGAGAGGACGCGCGCCGGAGTGCGCGAGCGCTCGGGAGCGAAGAGGAAATCTTGCAGGTAGGTGATCACATGCCGCGAACGGCCGTCGATCGAGATGGTCTCGGCGCCATTGGCGATGTTGTCGGCCACGCTGCGGTGGTCGTCGATCTGCGCGCGGAGCTGGTCGTAGTAGACGATCTCGAGACTGGCGCCGTGCGTGACCACGCCAGCCGTGGGGGCGATCCGTCCGAGCAGCAGCTGCATGAGTGTGGTCTTGCCCGATCCGTTGGGACCGACGAGGCCGATCTTGTCACCGCGCAGGATGGTCGTGGAGAAGTCGCGCACGATCGCGCAGCCGGCGCCAGGCCAGGCGAACGACAGGTTCTCGGCCTCGATAACCTTCACGCCGGTCCGCGACGCCCCGGCCAGGCGGAGGTTGACGCTGCCCAGCCGCTCCCGGCGGGCGCGGCGCTCGGCCCGCATCGCCTGCAACGCCTCGATGCGCGCCCCGGCGCGTTTGCGCTGCGCGCGGACGCCCTGGCGGATCCACGCCTCCTCCTGGGCGAGCTTCTTGTCGAAAGCCGCCTGCTGCCGCTCCTCGGCTTCGAGCCGCTCCTCCCGCCGCACCAGGTAGGTCTCGTAGGAGCAGTCCCAGTTGGTCAACACGCCGCGGTCGAGCTCGACGATCCGCGTGGCCAGCCGGCGCAGGAAGGCGCGGTCATGGGTAACGAAGAAGAGCGCCACCTTCTCGCTGAGGAGGAACTGCTCGAGCCAGAGCACGCTCGCCAGATCGAGATGGTTGGTCGGCTCGTCGAGCAGCAGCAGATCGGGCTGCCCGGCCAGCGCCCGGGCGATGAGCGTGCGCCGGGCGAGGCCGCCGGAAAGGGACGCAAACTCTGCCCGCGCCGGCAACTGCATCCGCTCCATCAGTTGCTCGATCCTCATCTCCCGTTGCCAGTCCTCTTCGTGCGGTCCCCCCGCCGCTTCCGGTCGCACGCCCGCGGCGACGAGGTCATGCACGGGGCCGGCGAGATCCGCGGAAACCTCCTGGCTCAGCCGGGCGAAATGCGCGCCTGGCTGCCGGCTAACGATCCCGGAATCGGGCGCCAGCTCGCCGGCAATAATCCGCATCAGGGTAGATTTGCCCGCGCCATTGCGCCCGACCAGGCAGACGCGCTCGCCGGGATCGACCTGGAAGTTGATGTGGTCGAGCACCGGCGCGCCGCCGAAGGCGTGCGAAAGGTCGTTGAGGTTGAACAGCGCCATGAAGCCCGCGAACGTGGGGACGCTCCCGGCGCAGTGCAATCCCGCGTCGCTTCCACGTTTTCCGCCGGCTCATCGCATGCCGCCGTCAGTTGGCCGTGCCCGGCCAGACGGCGCGGCGCGACGGGATGGGCGGCGTCCCGGGGCCGTCGCTGTCCGGCTCCACCGCCGGGTGGCCGGCAAGATCGCGCGAAAAGATTTTCCGGTGGGTCGGGTAGGCAAACTGCAGCCGCGGGTCGCGCGCGAAGTCATTGAGAATGCGCCAATGCAGCCGGTCGCGCATCGTGGCTTTGGCGCTGTATTCCGTGACCGCCAGCAGGGTGAACATCACGCCCGAGTCGGCGATGGTACAGTATACCTTCGGCTCATAGATCGCGTCGGCCCGTCCGTACCTTTGCTCAAAGTCGGCGGCGTCGCGACGGGCTGCAGCGAAAGCCTCGGCGGTGGTCACCTCGCGGATTGTCACCGCGGTTAATCCGGATGGGGCGCCTGCACCTCGACTCCCGCGGTGCCAAGCTCCCTCCGCAACCGCCGGGCGAACTCCACGGCGTGCGGACCATCGCCATGCACACAAACAGTGTCGCCAGTCATCATCACCCGCGTCCCGTCGGTCGCGATCACCGCGCCCTCCCGGACCAGGCGCAGCACCTGGGCCACCGCGGCAGTCTCATCCGCGATCAGCGCATCCGGCCGCGAGCGCGGTGTCAGCGAACCATCCGGCTGGTACGTGCGATCGGCGAAAACCTCGGAGGCGATCCGCAAACCACACCCCCGCCCGGCAGGGAGCAGCTCGCTGCCCGCCAGACCGACGAGGATCAGCCGGGGATCCGATTCGCGCACGGCCGTCGCCACGGCCAGGGCCAGCGCCGCGTCGCGGGCGGAAAGATGATAGAGCGCCCCGTGGGGTTTCACGTGCGCGAGGCGCCCGCCACAGGAGCGCACCACCCGATCAAGCGCTGCAATCTGGCGACGCACCAAGGCGTGCGCCTCGGTGGGCGTCAGGGGAAGTTCTCGCCGGCCAAAAAACCCCCGGTCTTCAAACCCGGGATGCGCGCCGACCGCCACGCCATGTCGCAGCGCCAATTCGACGGCCGTTCGCATGGTCTCCGCTCCTCCCGCGTGTCCCCCGCACGCGATGTTTGCCGACGTGATGAGCGGCATGAGCTCCGCGTCATGCGCCGCTCCCTCGCCGAGATCACAATTCAAATCGATGCAACGCATGAATCCACTCGCCCGTTCGAAAGGCTCATCCGTTCGGCAGGCTCAGGATGACCCTGAGCGGAGTCGAATGGGTCAGGGCCCCGAGCGGAGCCGAGGGGCTGGCGCTCGCGGCCCCAAAACAAACCCAAACGCCCGAGAGGCGGGGACCGGATGACGTCTCCATTTCACCTTTACGTGGCATGCAGCGCAATGCCCTGCTTCACGGTCGCAAGGAACTGCTCGCTGGCCAGCCAAAGCTCTTGGGCCTCGGCAACCGAGATCTCCGCAAACGCCACCGTGTCGCCCGCGCGCAGCTGGGCCAGCAGCGGCAGATCAACGCTCGCCACCGTGGCAATCTTGGGATAACCGCCAACCGTCTGGCGTTCGGCCAGGAGAACAATCGGTTGGCCGTCAGGCGGCACCTGCACGGAGCCAGCCGCGACCCCCTCTGACACAATATCCCGCAAGGGCTCTCCCAGGAGGCCCCGGCCGGCCGCGTTGAGCCGCAACCCCATGCGATCGGAGCGCGCATCCACCGTGAATCGCTCGCCGAGAAACCGCTGTTGCGCCTCCGGGTTGAATAGTTCCCATTGCGGACCCCGCACCACCCGAACGACCGGCGAGGTCGTGTACCTTGGCCGCACGGCTACCCCGACCTCCCAGCGCGCGGCCGCCAATGAAGCGGTGCCAGCCAGGGTCAGGGTGAATCGCTTGGCCCACGCCGTGGGCGGCCCGATTTTCAAGACGTCTCCGGACCGGAGGGCGCGCCCATCAAATCCGCCAAAACCGGCGGCCAGATGCGTGCCCCGTCCGCCCAGAACGCGCGGCACCGCCAGGCCGCCGGCGACGGCAAGGTAGCACCGGAAACCGGTCCGCGCCGCACCGATCGTCAACTCCGCCCCCGCGCCCAGCCGCACCGGACGCCACGCCGGCAGACGGATCCCTTGGACGGATGTCTCGAAATCCGCTCCCGTGATTGCCACCAATGTCTCCTCGGCGAACCGCAGGGTCGGTCCGACCGCCGTGATCTCCAGTGCCGCCGCGCCCTCGGAATTTCCCGCCAGCAGATTGCCGAGCCGCAGCGCGCACGCGTCAGTCGCGCCCCCGGGGGTCACGCCATAACGCTGCCACCCCGGCCGGCCGAGGTCCTGCACGGTCGTCATCAACCCGGGTTTCAGAACGTGGATCCGGCTCATGACGATCGCGAGGCCCCGTATTCCTCGGAGGTGATCGGTCGGAAGCGCACCCGGTCGCCGACCTGCAAGAGCGACGGCGCCTGGGCATAGGCGTTGAAGAGCCGCCAGGGGGTGCATCCGATCAGGTTCCACCCGCCCGGCGTTTCGAAGGGGTAAATGCCGGTTTGCGGGCCTCCGATTGCCACCGATCCGGCTGGCACCCGGGTGCGCGGGGTCTTGCGCCGCGGCGTGTGGAGACGTTCCGGCAGCCCGCGAAGATAAGGAAAGCCGGGCAGAAACCCGATCGCGCTGACGAAATACTCGGCCCCGCTGTGCAGCGAGATGACTTCGTCTGCCGTCAGCCCGCGGGCGGCTCCCACCATCTCCAGATCCAATCCGAACTCACCACCGTAACAGACCGGCAGGATCACCTGGCGTCCAGACGGCAGGCCAACCTGCCCCGTCGCCGGGGCGCGATCCACGATCCACCGGCAGACACGTTCAAAGGGTGACGTTCCACCCCGCTTCGGGACACGTGCGGGATCATAAAACACGGTGACGGTGGCATTGGCCTGCGCACATTCAATCAATCCCGGCAGGGGTTTTGCCTCCAACGCGGCGGCCAGAGCGCACCCTGCGCCCACCGTCGCAGCATCCAGAGTCTCCCCCAGCGTCACGATCACCGCCGAGTCCCCACGGGCTGCGAGCTTCATGGTCCGACCGGCGCCACAGGCGAGTTGGCGGCAGCAGGCGGGCAGGCCTGTCTGCGCACCAGGAGCTGCGTGAGGTAAAACACGACGAGGCAGTTGCTCACCAGGATCACGACGCGCAGCCAGGTGATGCCCTCCCACAGCTTGTAGAGTTCCAGCGGCAGGTAGACCGCGCCAGAGACTGCGCCGAACCATTCTGCCCAGCGGCGGTCCCGCCACAATCCGTAGCCCTCGACAAAGCGCACCAGGGAGTAAACCAAGGCCACCGCCGCCAGCATGCGCAGATGCGAATCGTCCAGTCGCGCCGCGACATCGATGAAAATGCGCGGATAATGGCTGTCCACGTCAAGGTGCAGATTGCGCACCAGACGCTCGGCGGCTTCCTCCGCATCCCGATGCACGAGGTGGAAAATACCCAGTCCGGCAGCCAGCACGATCAGGCCTTTCGCCGCTTCAAAGCCCGCCACTATTCGCAATCCAAATCGAGACGCCATGTGTAGCCCGTGATCACCGCACAAACCGGCGCGTTCCGCAAGCTAGGAGCAAGTCCTCCGGTCCGGGTAATCACGCAAGGTATTGCAGGGAAAATATCTTGCGCAGGAAGGCGCGGCTATCTATTCGACAGCCGCGCCGCCCGTTCGCCACGACGGTTTTCCATCAGAAACCCCTCGCCCAATCAAACCCCCGAAATCCGGCTTCGTCTTCCTTCATGAAACTTGGATCGTTCGACACTGGCATCATCGTCGGGTATCTGGTCCTGACCGTCATCATCGGCTTCATTCTGACGAAGCGGGCAGCGAAAGGCCTCAATTCCTACTTCATGGCCGACAAGAAGCTCCCGTTCTGGATCCTCGGCGTATCCGACGCGGGGGGCATGTTTGATATCACCGGGACCATGTGGCTGGTGTACATCGTGTTCGTCTACGGCCTCAAGTCGATCTGGCTGCCCTGGCTCTGGCCGGTGTTCAACCAGATTTTCCTCATGGTCTACATGTCGAAGTGGATGCGGCGATCCAACGTCATGACGGGGGCCGAGTGGATCAGCACCCGGTTCGGGTCGGGCCGGGGAGGGGTATTGGCCCACCTCAGCGTCGTGACCTTTGCCCTGGTCAGCGTGATCGGCTTCCTGGCCTACGGCTTCGCGGGCATCGGCAAGTTCCTCGCACCGTTCCTCCCGTGGGGTTTTTCGCCGAATACCTATGCCATCGCCTTGATGCTGATGACGGCCGTCTACGTGGTGGCGGGCGGAATGTACAGCGTCGTGATTACGGAACTGCTCCAGTTCACCGTCCTGACCATCTCCTCCGTCGCCGTGGCCATCGTGGCGATGGTCAAGATCTCGCCCGAAGCCATTTCGGCGGCAGTGCCCGCCGGTTGGAAGAACCTTTTTTTCGGCTGGCATCTGAACCTCGACTGGTCGGGCTTGATCCAGTCGGTCAACACGAAGATCGCCGAGGACGGATATTCGCTCTTCACGATTTTCTTCATGATGACGCTGTTCAAGGGAGTGCTCGTCAGCCTGGCGGGACCGGCGCCGAACTATGACATGCAGCGGATCCTGGCGACGCGCAGCCCGGCCGAGGCGTCCAAGATGAACTGGTTTGTCTCGTGCTGCCTCTTTTTCCCCCGCTACCTCATGATCTCCGGGTTCACGGTGATGGCGCTGGTGTTTTTCAGCCCCCAGATCAAGGCCATGGGAGCCAACATCGATTTCGAGCAGATCCTGCCGGACACGTTGAGCAACTTCATGCCGGTCGGTGTGCTTGGCCTGGTGCTGGCCGGATTGCTCGCCGCCTACATGTCGAATTTTGCCGCCACGGTCAACGCGGCGCCGGCCTATGTGGTGAACGACATCTACAAGCGCTACATCAATCCCAACGCCAGCCGCCGCACGCTGGTCGTCATGAGTTACGTCGTGTCCCTGGCGTTCGTCGGGGTCGGCATCCTTTTCGGGCTGCACACCAGGGACATCAACCAGATCACCCAATGGATCGTCTCGGCGTTGTGGGGTGGATACACGGCGGCCAACATTCTGAAGTGGTACTGGTGGCGCTTCAATGGCTACGGCTATTTCTGGGGCATGATCACCGGGATCGCGGCCACGCTGATCCTCTCCAAGTTCCCGTTCCTGTACCTCTGGCTGTA
>Ga0182027_10012776_pt1 | contig 11775 bp, 7 predicted proteins | sample 712E1DmetaG_FD_121300 | JGI IMG/M metagenome (GOLD analysis project Ga0182027, IMG submission 121300) | Permafrost microbial communities from Stordalen Mire, Sweden - 712E1D metaG (Illumina Assembly) | ecosystem: Environmental > Terrestrial > Soil > Wetlands > Permafrost | place: Sweden...
ACAAAGATAATCGGTAGCAACCACCACGTAACCCTGTGCCGCAAAGAATGCCATCAAACGTATCGTTTCCGGGTCTTCAGGGTTTGCCATCGTGTGTGTCTTAAATGGGGTGGTGCCTCTCCCATAAGCGATCAGCGGAAATGGTCCCGGGCAGTAGACCCCGCTGGGAACCAGAACCGCGGCGGAGGCATTGGTCATTTCACCTGGTTGCACCCCTAATGTCTGATAATTAATCTGCACCACCGTTACATCGCATTTGGCTGTGCCGGTCAATGGTTGCAAACCGGTTGCTGCGGTCGTCGCATCAATCTGCGCAGTGGTCAATTTGCTGCCTATTACAGTTGGTACCCCTATTATGTTTCCGCTTATGTTTCCGCAGCATGCAGTTAAAATCAGACCCGCAAGGATGGTCAATCCATATTTGCAGTTATTCATACCGTGCCTCCTTAAATTTAGTTACTGCGCCTCGAATGCGCAGTGATGTCATTGTCCAGGCCACCCTTGTAGAGACTCTCAGAATGGAGGAGCCGTGTCCGGCAGCGCTGTGGAATCGATGCCTTCGCACAGCGCATTGCTCACTGTCAGGTTGCCCTGGCCGTCAAGCTTCACGGTCCAGATGGTGTCGTAGTCGTTGCTGGGCCAAGCATCCGTTGCCAAAGCCTGTGCGCCGCCGTTGGGGTAATAGTTGAGAAGCGCATTTATTATTGGTGGGAAGTGTGCGTGCTCCCACGCCAGTAGTATCGTTTGACCGGAGAATTTGGGGTCAAAGAAGAAATATTGGACAGTGGCCGAAGGTGAGCTGGGATCGAATATCTCGAACTCCGAGACCAGATAATAGGGCAAGTTATTGGCAATTGCATAGGGCCAGGCCGTCAAAGAGGGCCTGACATACGAAAAACTGGAATTACCCGCCGTGATATAAGCGCCGGGGTAAACCTGAGCGGGATCGATCGAATAAACTTGTGTGGGGCTGATTTTGCCCTTCAGAGCGTCTGGAAGGGCCAGCGCGCGCCATTGCCCCGCAGCCACAAAATTGCCGTCGTCCCAACCGCTCCACGGATGCGCCTCTGCGTGCCGGATCAGGTACATCGTCTCGTTGGTGTTGATTCCCGCCGTAATAACCCCAGCTGTCGCCGCGATATTGAAAAGCTGAGGCGTCGTGCTCGGGCCCGGGCAGGAAGCACTGGCCACAGGCGTAGGCAACACCGGGTAAGTGGAAGGCGGAGTCAGATTGCTGTTATAGGTAACCAGGCTGGCGAAGCCCTTCGGCGTGATGGAGATCGCATAGACTAAGTTTGGCCCCTGAAAGCTTGCCGGAAGACTTAGGTTATAACCCTGTTGCGCGTTGATATTTGCCATTAGTGCGCTGATGGTTTCCCAGGGCGCAGAGAAGACATAAAAACCCGGAACGTCAAGCTTGATGATACCGGCTACCAAGGCAACGTTGTCGCTGCCCGTATCGTTGAAATCCAGCCCCTGACAATCAGGGCAGAAGTCCAGTGGCTTAGCAGCGCTACTGGTTACGGGACTTGCATTGAGCGGGAAGCTGTTGGCGGTATAAAAGGGCGAGCCCGCACCGCCCACGCCAGTCAGAGTGATTTGGTTGAGAAGGGCAAACTGCTGAATGTACCCGATTGCCGCCATATCAGGGTAATTGTTTGCGGTCTGCAAATGCGTCATTGGTTCAAGCACGTAAATGCTAGTTACGTTCTTCGTCCCCAGCACCTGCTTTTTCAGGTACGTGGCCATGAGGAGCGAGCGCTGTAAACCCTGATTGGTGAGGTTTGCCGTGTCTGGATTGATGTCACCGGGCGCGTGGTAAGCCAGATCCGGGCTTACCACGAAGACCAGATTGATATTGTTGGCGCTCAGCGGAACTGTTGTGTTGGTATTAGTACGGGAACTGGAATTGCCTCCGCAGCCTGCGAGCAGCGTCAGGACAAGGACCAAGAAAAGCGACCATACAGCGGAAATTCTATTCATGTTCATAATCCTCACTTGGATGATTTTTTCGCGCTTCGCGGTAAAAATTGTTCGAGTGAAAATACTTTTAGAATCCGCAACGGGAATCCACTTTTTACTTGTACTGATCAAACATCTCCTTCGCTACCTGAGCGGCACTGGAACTACCGACCGAGAATAGCAAGGGCGGTGCGTAGCGGGGTGCTGGAGATCGTGATTAGTCCTTCGTATGGACGGTCCAGTTCCTGGATCAGATAGAGTGAGCCTACGGTTGACAATGCACAGACGAGCAAGACGATAATAACCGTCGCATTGCGGGGTGACAATAAGCCGAGGATGAAGAAGATGATCACGAGCCAGGACGCCAGTATCGCGAAAAACGGCATTGACAACGAGCTCAGCCCACGTTGCTCGACGAGCAGCCAGCGTGATTCCGCGATGTCGCTGCACACCTGCGAGGCCCGTGACCGGAGCCAGCGCTGCTCATCATTCTGCGGGGACAATTGCCGGATTTTGTCTTGGAGAGCTTCGAGTAAGACCATTGAACCAGGGTCCATCGCTTCCGTTTGTCCTGTCTTCTCTTTTGGCCAGTGCCGCTCAATGGAGGAGGCGACGCCGCGGCGGAGCTGATTGCGGATTTCCTTCGTCTCCTGCCCGTAGTGGGCCATGACGCGGTCCAGTAAGATGATCTTCGAACTCACCTGTATGATCCCGCTGTTTATCGTATCAAAATCAGCCTTGGCTGAAGCAATCAGCAGGCCAAGGACAACGGCGGCCAGGGTTGCGATCATATTGACCCCCAGTTTCATGACATCCTTTGACTCATCACTTACGTGACTTTCATGCAGAACTCCCCGAAGGAACATCCCAAGCAGCATACCGCCGAGAATACAACCATAAACGATCAAAGAATTTGCCAGTGGGTTCACGCTTAGCTCCCTTTCATAAAATGCCCTATGCCGATCAATAGGCGTTCACACACTCGATAAGCTCTTGTTGTTCCATATTTCTGATGCCGCACAAGTAGACCGGCCAGGTCGTGTTGGTAATTTGATTGAACTCATTGCCGGTGGGATTGGAATAACTGTGTCCGGAAAAATAGCTCCCTCGGTAAGACGCCTGTTTCGTACTATCCGTGGTAAGCTGCGGATAAAGTTGCGTCAAAGAATCGTTCAGAAAACCCTGCATGGAATAGGTTGTCGAAAAGGTATAATAGCTGTTGAACTGTGCTGGCAGTGTTCCGAGATCATAGTTCAGGGAAGTGTAGTCGTTGGCCTTCAGAGTATCGCTGGAAAATGTAAAGACCTTAAAGGCAGGGTTATTACCGAAATAGGGAGCTATGCCGGGCGTTGTATAAGCCATATTACCGGGAGACATGATACGGTATTCGTCCATGTGGGTGTGCGCGGCAAACGTATGGGTTATAAGGCCCGGATACTTGGAAAGTATTTGCAGAAAACTTGTTTGATAGTCCTGATTCCACATCATTGTGGCAGTTGTAATGTGACCGTTGGCATCGACAGATTGGGCGGTTTCATATTTATCCGCCCCGGGAGGTATATGCATTAAGAGCCACACTTTTTTACCGGCAGCTTTGGCTGAAGCGAGTTGTGAATCAAACCAAGCGAGTTCAGCGTCTACAGCGCTCTTCTCGATATCACCAAAATCATAGTTAAACATGACTGTATTGAGTCCTATAACCATCAAATTTGTTCCGGGCAGATCCGCGGAATAATATCCCCCACTCGTGAAGGTAGTAAGAAACGCCTGATGGTCTGCGGCGCCATTTAAAAAATTTATGTAATAAAGTTCCGCCGTGTTGGAAAGAAAACTGGGCTCCGGTAGAGCGCCTATATATGAATCGCTATTTCCAATAGCGAACATGACGGGAATATCTCCAACAGTCGACCTCACCTGCTCCATAAAAAAAGCAACCGCCTTGTTGGCAAAGGACTTCATGGCTGCAACGTCTGCATCGCTTGGAGGGTTTTGGCTTCCATAAAGTTTGAAAAACGTTTGCGGAAAATCATGCCCGAGAATGTCGCCGGTATAAATAATAAGCGGACTCGCTCCTAAGTTCTGCTTTATGCTTGAGAGTGCCAGAGCAAGCAAGGGGTAGTTGGTATCGGCACCCCATTCCGAAGGTGCTGTTATCTTTGATGTCTGAAAAATACCCGCCCACTTGTCGGCACCCGCAACGACAAGCGCCGGAAAGAGAGAGGGGTCATAAAAAGGATTGAAATGAACATCCGAAAAAACAACCACTGGGAAATTGTTATTTGTGTTGGTACCGTTGCCAGTGCCTGTACATCCTGCAAATGAGAAAATCAGCAAGCCCATTAAAAAGAATAAACAGAATTTTTTGTATTCAAAAGGTGTGTTCATAAAACGTCTCCCTTAAAGGCCTAAGTATTTGTTGACTCTGTTTTGGGCATTTGCTCGAAGATCGTAATAGTATAAAGGAATATCAAAGCTATGGTAAACACCTTTAGGAAAACCAGCCAGTGTTTCTAAATAAGATATGAAAGGTTCCTCAGCAGTACTGCAAACCAACACACCATGAGCTATGTCGATCTGGGCATCAGCGTAATGCGGCATTGTCTGAAGTACTAAACTATGATCCGGCATGAATGATCCCAAGCTTTCGGACTTATCTGCATAGGTATCGTCCGTCTTCCAATTAATTGGATTGATGACACGACCCACCATGCCATATAAGACTGGATTGGGTGATACAGGTGGTTCTTGTGTAAAGAAATAAGCAGTTTGGGTGTTATAAGAAATGATTACTCCAGTGTCATCAGGACCTTCGGCAAATTTTAAGTGCGGATTGTCAGCAAGGTACGCAGTAGTAATTGGATTGCCGATAACGTAAGCGGCAATCATTCTGCTATATATATCCGGATGGTCTTTCATGTATCCGGACAAAAGGTTGCTCAATACAGTTGCTCCTTGCGAATGTCCGACTAAAATGAACGGGCGGTTATTGTTGAAGTGCTGGATATAGTAGTCGAAGGCCGCAACTGCATCCAATGTCGGTATGCCTGCTATAACGTTTAATCGATTGATTGACGAGCCGTTGTCTTGTCGGTAGAATGGCGCGTAAATATTACCCACGGTTTCAAATGCGGTAGCTTGTCGCGCGAATGCTTCGGGCGCTTGTGTCAGCATAGAAGGTTCATCGATAGCACAAACATGCGGATTATCAGGATCGGTACTTGTCCAGGCAGTCGGATAAAGGTAAAATATATCTACTTTCTCGATCACGGCAGGTATAGACAACCAATGCGCCACTTGTGAGTAATCAGTAGCTACCGGTGCAGAAGTTGAACTATCTTTTCCGCATGCCGCAAGAGTAAAACTCACCAAGCCCATAAAAAAGATTAAACAGAACTTCTCGAATTTATAAGATTGTTTCATAAAACCTTTCCTCTTATCCTCAACTTTCAGTTCGGAATTGAAGTGAAGATTACCGTTTGAACTGTGCGTGAACTATGACTCAGAACAAACCCTGTCTTTTCCGTTCTTCTTCCCTTGATACATAAGCTGGTCAACCCGGTGAACAAAGTCCTTCATGTCTTCCTGCGACTTGTACTGCGCAAGCCCAATACTCACCGTAATATAAACGTCTTTACCCGACACCGGGGAAAAGATCTCTTTCTTGAGTTCTGCTCTGATTCTTTCCGCCGTAACGGTGCCATCCTCACTTGTTATCATTGGTAGGAGGATGGTAAATTCTTCGCCGCCATAGCGATAGGCCGAATCCGTCTGGCGCAGGCATCTTTTGATCACCTGGCCGAATCGCGACAAGACCTGATCTCCCTCGATATGACCATAAATGTCGTTAAATTGCTTGAAATCGTCAAGATCAAGAAGGAGAAGGGTCAAAGGCTGTCCGTAGCGGTTTACCCGATCGATTTCCATTTTTAGCTGCTGGTAAAAATGCCTGGAATTGTAAAGCTGGGTGAGATCATCGATAATACTGAGTTCACGGTATCTATTCTCACTTTCCTCCCGTAAGGTCTCCATCCGCTTGCGCGCAGTGATGTCCCGGATGTTGCATTGGGCCACTTTCGTGTGGGCGACTAAGTAGACATTGTTGACAAACTCAACGTCAATATGTTGTCCAGCGGCTGTTTCAAGCGGCAGGTTTTCATAACGGACATAACCCTTACTCTGTAATTCTTCAAAAGCCTTCTTGGATGCCTCAGTATTTTTGAAGGCGCCGACTTCCCATAGCTTCTTTCCTAAAAACTCTTTCTTGGAATAGCCCAGCATTTCTATTAGAAATGGGTTCACGTCTTGTATCTGACCTGTGTCTGCATTGAGAATCAATATCCCATCCTGGGCAGTCTCAAAGAGTCTCCGATAACTATTTTCGGAAATTTCTAGTTCAGCTTTTGCATGTTGGTACTCACGGCGTAACTTTGCCTCGCGCAATTCACGCTCAATCGCTGGAATCAAGCGGGGCACCTCCCGTTTCTGGATATAGTCCCGTGCGCCCTCTTTCATTAGTGAAACAGCCAGATTGAAATCAATTTTTCCGGATACGATGATGAACGGCAAGTCTGGGCGTAATTCCTTAGCCAGTGCCAAGGCCGCCGGGGCGCTAAAGTGTTGCATGGCGTGGTCAGAAGTGATCACATCCCAATTCTGCTTTTCCAATGCATCCTGCATGGCAGCCGGAGTATCCACAACAGTGTATTCGACCTCATAGCCTCCACGGCGCAGAGCAAGCATCAATAGGGTGGCATCATCTTCTGAATCTTCAACAATCAACACACGCAGAGGTTGATTCATAAATTCTTCCTGTTGAGTACATTGGCTTTAAAATCATATTCTTTCCAGTTGATAACCCCTCTCCCGAAATAATCTCATACAGGCATCTGCGACAGCATTGTCGTAAAGGGTTCCTTTATTCTTTTCAATCTCCTCAAGGGCTGCCTCAATGCCCAGGGAGGGACGATAGGGACGGTGGGAGGCCATGGATTCCACCACGTCAGCCACGGCCAGAATCCTTGATTCCATGAGAAGATTGTCTCCCGTCAAACCATTGGGATATCCGGAACCGTTCATTCTTTCATGATGCTCCAGGACTGCCCTGGCAACAGGCCAGGGAAAGTCAATGTCCTTCAATATATCGTAACCGGATTGAGAGTGGGTTTTGATGAGATCGAATTCTATTGCTGTTAATATTGTTGGCTTGCTGAGAATTTCTGCCGGAACGGATATCTTGCCGAGATCATGGATGGCAGCGGCCATGCGGATCCCATCGATCTGATCGGCGGGAAGGTTCATCTCCGTGGCAAAAGCACGAGCTAGATCAGCCACCCTCCGTTGATGGCCAGCTGTGTAGGGATCTCTTGTTTCAACGGTCACGGCAATGGCTTGGACGGTCGCTCCCAGAGCTTTTTTTGTCCGTTCTGCGCTCTCTTTCCGGTTTGTGATATCCTCATCCATACCCTCATAATAAAGGAGCTGTCCTTTTTCATCACGGACCGCTTGCATGGTCAGGGATACCCAGAAGATGCTCCCATCCTTCTTGCGAAGCTGCGTTTCATAGTTCTTTACAGAACCTTGCTCTTTAATTATCTGTTTGATCTTTGCACGTTCCTCAGGATCGACATATATCTGACGGGTGATGTCGGTTACACTCGTCATGAGTTCCTCGGGTGTTTCGTATCCAATCATATTTGCCATGGACTGATTGGCCATGATGAACCTTCCTTCCGAGATTGACCGGAAGATGCCTTCCTGAGCATTGTCAAAGATACTCCGGTATCTTTCCTCGCTTTGTTTTAATTCATCTTCAACCTGTATGCGGTCGGTGATATCACGGGTTACACCGAGAATGCCCACCATTTGCTGATCTTTATCCCTGATAATGGAAAACTTCACTTCCGTCCAAACGGTGGTCCCATCTTTTCGCCTCATTTCCAACTGAAGCGTTCGGGACGTGCTTATGTTTATATCGCTACGTCTTGATTTTTCCAGTTCCATGATCTCGGATAGGGTCCTCATGGCCAGATCCATGGAGGAGGGCGTCAACGTCTCACTAGACGGCTGTTTCAACACCTCTTCCGGTTCATATCCCCTCAGGATTTTTATAGAAGGGCTGACAAAGGTGTAATTCAGATTCATATCCAAAGCGAAGATGACGTCATTGACATTATCGGCCAGCAGACGATATCTGTTTTCACTTTCCTTCAAAGTCTCCACTACCAACTTGCGCTCGGTGATGTCCTTGCCCTCAGCAAGAATGCTCGTCGCCTTTCCCTGATCGTCTCTGAGGAATTGGAATGTGCAGTCAAGCCAGATGGTATGGCCGCCTTTACAGTAGAACTCCAGATCCCTTGACAGGATGCCATCGGGTTCTGGATTGCGTCTTTCCTTCTCAAGACGCATTAATTTTCCAAGCCAGTTCACTGCTTTTCCAAGCGACTCAGGTGGCAACTGCCTGTCCAAGGGCAGTACAACTATTTCGTCCAAGCTGAATCCCCTTGCTTTCGTAGCTGATGGGCTTAACCAGGTAACGCTCAGGTCCAGATCCATTATCCACACAATGTCCGTCATGTGTTCCGCCAGCAGGCGGTATTTGTTTTCACTCTTTTTCAACGCTTCCTCTGCCCGCTTGTGTTGGATTCTTGTTTCTGCCTCCTTTAATTCCCGTTCAATGGCTGGGACGAGACGGGACAGGTTGCTCTTTATGATATAATCATGGGCGCCTAAGCGCATGCACTCCGCCGCCAACTCCTCACCGATGGTTCCCGATACAATGATGAGAGGAATGTCCATGCCGGTCTTCTTCAACAGAACAATAGCGGCAATGCCGTTGAATTTCGGCATCTTGTAATCGCACAGAATGACATCCCAGGTCTTCTTCTTGAGGGCTTTCCGCATGGCCTCGGCTGTCTCCACACGCTCATACACCGGTTCGTAACCGCCCTTCTTGAGCGCATGGATCGTCAACAGGATATCATCTTCCGAGTCCTCAACCATCAATACCCGAAGAGGCTTTCCCATCTTTCCTCTCCTTACTTTGCCAGGGGAGGCGGTTCATTCCAGACCAGCCAGTAAAGCCCGAGGTATTTGATCGCTTCAGCGAATTGATTATAATCAACGGGTTTGCGGACATAACTGTTGGCGCCCAAGTTGTACCCGCTGATCTTGTCCTGTTCCTCTGTTGATGATGTGAGAATGACCACCGGAAGCAGCCTGGTGAACTCATTCTGACGGATTTTTCTCAGGACTTCCAGGCCGTCAATCTTGGGCAGTTTCAGATCCAGCAGGACGATGACCGGTATCTCCTTGATGTCCCGGCTAGCATACATCCCCGTTTTGAACAGGTAATCCAGGGCCTCCACACCGTCTTTGGCCACGATAATCTTATTGGAGATATCGTTCTTTCTAAAGGCCCGGATCGTCAGAGCCACATCATCGGGATTGTCCTCCACCAGCAGGATGATTTTGTCTTCCATCGGTTTTCCTCCTTCCCATCATTATAGGTTGCATAGTGACATCCTTCCTCTCTCTGTCAGGAGGCAGCGTAAAGTAGAACGTTGCCCCTTTTCCGATTTCCCCTTCCGCCCAGACCCGGCCCCCGTAACGATGGATGATCCGCTGAACCGTCGCCAGGCCGATCCCCGTCCCCGGAAACTCATCGGTTGTATGTAGGCGCTGAAAGGCGCCGAACAGCTTGCTCACATAGGCCATGTCAAATCCCACACCGTTGTCCCGAATAAAGCAGGCCGCTTCTCCATCCCTGACGGTCGTGCCGAATTCAATTCGGGGATGCGCTTCCTTGCCCGTAAACTTCCAGGCATTGCCTATCAGGTTCTCCATGGCAATCTTCATCAGGTAGGGATCACCTTGGACCATAATCCCCTCCTGGACGGTCACATCAAAACTTCTATCGGGATTGATCTTCTGATGCCCCTCCGCAATTGCCAGGACCATTTTACTCAGGTCAACGGCTTCACGTTTTAATTCGGACTGGGTGATCCTCGATAATTTCAGCATGTCGTCGATCAGCAACCCCATCTTCTGCGTCGCCGCTCGGACGCGTTCCAGGTAAGTCTTCCCTGTTTCATCTAATTTTTCCTGATACTCTTCCAGCAGGGCCAGGCTGAACCCGTCTATGCTCCGTAGGGGAGCTCGCAGATCATGAGAAACAGAATAGGAAAAGGCCGCCAGTTCCTTGTTGGAAGCTTCAGTAGCAGCTATTGCCTGCTCCATCCTTTTTTCCTGTTTCTTTTTCTCGGTGATGTCGCGAGCAATTATGGAAGCACCTGTAATTTCCCCTGATATGTTCTTAATCGGAGATATTGTCAGCGAAACATCGATTATTTTGCCGTCTTTTCTCATGCGTTGAGTTTCATAATTCTTGATAAGATCTCCGCTTGATCTCTTTGTTAATAATTCTTTGTATTCGTCAGGATGACCGGGCGGCATTATTAAAGATATCGACTTTCCTATAATCTCCTTGGCCTTATACCCATATACAACTTCTGCCCCGCTATTCCAGCTTTCAATATTACCGTCCAAGTCCTTACCTATGATTGCGTCATCAGCAGATTCCACAATTGCAGCAAATCTGCTATTGTCTAATTCCAAATTATTTCGCTCGGTGATGTCATTGAACGTAACAATGAGGCTGCCTTCCAGGAAAGCGACGAAAATGTCACAGATGCGTACCGAACCATCGCGACAGGTAACCCGGTATGCGCCTACGTTGACCGCTTGGGCGGATAGTCGCGCCTTTTCCAGAGAGGCTTTCCACCGATCAATTACCTCGAGTTGGTAATCGGGATCCGGGTACGCTATCTGAAACCACTCGCTTGCGGTGGGTGCGGTATGTCCGAAAAGAGTGAGAGCACTGTTACTCCAGAAATCAATGTGGTTATCCTCAACATCGACTAAGGCAATGGGGAACGGTGTTAAATCGAGAACAGCGCGGAGTCGTACCTCACTCTTCTGCAAGTCTTCTTCCATCCTTTTGCGTTCGGTGATATCCTCAATGGCCAGGAGGATGATCTTTTCCTTACCCAACACTCGTTCAATTTGCCGGGCGTTCAAAAGCATGGTGCGTCTGCCGATGGTAGCAAAATCGTGTTCAACCTCGTAGTTGTCAAAGGTTGCTTTTTGGGGAAGGATGGTTTCCAGCAGCTCCCGCAGCTTCGGGATATCCCACTGTTTATTCCCCAGGTCATAGATAAGCTGTCCCATGGTCTCTTCAGGTGTTACCTTGAAGAAGTCACAGAAGGAACGGCTGACGGTAACCACCCTGAGATCCTGATCCAAAGAAATTAAGGGTTCACGCACAGTGTTGATGACGCTCTCTGCAAATTCACTGACTTCATCTGCGGCTTGTTTTATAATTACCAGTTCTTTTCGGGTCTTTTCCAGTCCGGCTTCTATCTCCTTGCGTTCGGTGATATCCTCAATGGCCAGGAGGATGATCTTTTCCTTACCCAACACTCGTTCAATTTGCCGGGCATTCAAAAGCATTGTGCGGCTGCCAATAGTGGCAAAATCGTGTTCAACCTCATAATTATCAAAGGTTGTCTTTTGGGGAAGGATGGTTTCCAGCAGTTCCCGCAGCTTGGGGATATCCCACTGTTTATTGCCCAGGTCACAAATGAAACTTCCGATCGTCTCACCTGGAGTTACTTTAAAGGTTCTGTAAAAGTGGCGGTTCGCCGAGATGATCTTCAGATCCGCATCCAGAACCAGAAGGGGCTCTCGAACAGTTTCCACAATACTTTCAGCATAGCGACTGGACTCCGCGGCTACAAACTCAGCCGATATGCTCGC
>Ga0182027_10012777_pt1 | contig 11775 bp, 6 predicted proteins | sample 712E1DmetaG_FD_121300 | JGI IMG/M metagenome (GOLD analysis project Ga0182027, IMG submission 121300) | Permafrost microbial communities from Stordalen Mire, Sweden - 712E1D metaG (Illumina Assembly) | ecosystem: Environmental > Terrestrial > Soil > Wetlands > Permafrost | place: Sweden...
AATCTGGCATTCGGGGTCGCCGTTAAGCATGGTCATCAACTCGATTCGGGGCGTTTACGTTCTGGTTCCGAGAAACATGACTCAGGCAGCCGGTTTTTACAACACCCTGCTGGCTTCCGATGATCCGGCATTGATCATTGAACCCCTTAATGGGTATCGGCTCAAGGAGAAAATGCCGGTTAATATCGGGGAATATAAAATACCTGTTGGCATCCCTGAAAAACTTACCAAGGGAACGGATATTACAATTGTCACCTATGGTGCATGTGTCAGGATCGCCCTGGAAGCCATTCAGCAGTTGCAGGATTTTGGCATCTCAGCCGAACTGATCGATGTACAATCCCTGCTTCCTTTCGACCGTAATCAAACCATCCTTGAATCCCTGAAAAAAACGAACAAGATCGTCTTTTTTGATGAAGATGTTCCAGGAGGGGCAACAGCGTATATGATCCAGAAAGTATTGGAAGAACAAGGTGGTTTCCGGTACCTGGATGCCGAGCCCAGGACGCTTACAGCCAACGACCACCGTCCTGCTTACAGTACAGATGGCGATTATTTTTCAAATCCAAATGCAGAAGATGTGTTTGAGCTTGTCTATGAGATGATGCACAATTACAATCCTGCTAGATTTCCAACACTTTACTGAAGCCATGACCCTTCAGCCTGTTTTGACGGAAGATGGATCTTCAACATTGTTCGTTCCCGAGTTGAACGAGCATTATCATTCCATCCATGGTGCATTGCAGGAATCCATGCACGTTTTTATCCGGGAAGGTTATTCACAGATGCGGAATTTTCCTGCACATATTTTTGAGGCCGGCTTTGGCACCGGGTTAAATGCTTTTCTCACTTACCTGGCTTCAGAAAAAGAAGGAAAGTCAATTCATTATTCAGCGATTGAAAAATACCCCGTAGAAGATCACTTCGTCCGATTGCTGAATTACCCGGAAAAGACGGATCCCGCGAAAGCAGAGATTTTTCATGCAATCCACGATGCCCTGTGGGACCAGGATATCCGGATTTCAGAAAATTTTATCCTTTCCAAAATGAAAGGTGACCTACGTGGAGTTCAATTGCAGGATTCATCTTATGACCTGGTTTATTTTGATGCATTCAGCCCCGCCGTACAACCGGAACTGTGGACAGAGGATATCTTCCGTATGCTTTTTCAATCGATGAAAGAAGGCGCCTGCCTTGTCACTTATTCTGTGAAAGGATCGGTGACCAGGATTTTGAAAGCCGCCGGGTTTAGCCTTGAGAAACTGCCCGGTCCACCGGGTAAAAGGGAAATGACAAGAGCAACCAAGAAAAGATCATGATGGAAAACAAAGGGTTTAATATCCGCGTATATGGATTTCTGATTGATGAAGGAAGGATCCTTGTGACCGATGAATTCCGGCTGGGAATCTTCATGACGAAGTTCCCGGGAGGCGGACTTATCTTCGGAGAAGGGTTGACTGACTGCCTGAAAAGGGAATTCATGGAAGAGCTCAACGTGGAGATCGACATTATTTCCCATTATTATACCACTGATTTTTTTCTTGCTTCCAAACTATTGCCGGTCGAATCCCAGCTGATCAATGTGTATTACCTGGTTCAGGCTAAGAAACCTTATCCTTTTAAAACCGCCCGTAAAAAGTTCGATTTTCCTGAAGTGAAAGACGGTGCACAATGTTTCCGCTGGATCCCTGTCATGGAATTAACGGAAGAGGAATTCACCTTTCCCATCGACAAATTCGTTATACACAAGGTGAAATCAGAATTTGGGAACCTCTCCCCCATCACCCCATCTCCTGAAGGAGAGGGAGCCGGGGGGTGAGGTCAATTAGTCTATGAGAGCTAATTCCCCAGAAAATCAGTTTTCCTTCAGGACATACTCATCATATTCCAGTTCAAACCTGAGCTTATGCCTCGACTCCTCCAAAGCCAGGGTCAGGAATAACCCTTTCATCAAAGGGTCCATCGTTTCTTCCGAAAGGAAGGAATAGAGCCGGAAAGCATACTTCTCTTTTTTCATTGCCAGGATGAGAGCATCTGAATAAGTCATATCAGGTTTGGGCACAACATCCACCAGATAATCGGCGATCTTCATATCCCTGACCGTTTCATCGGAAAGTTTCAGGGATTTCTCTTCCCTGATATTCAGTAAACGCGATTTGTGCTTCATCTCCTCACCTGCAAACTCCCGGAATACTTTTTTTATCTGGTCATTCTTCGATCTTGAAGCAAGATCAGAATAAAAATCCACTGCTTCCTGTTCCGCATTGATGGCAAAATCAAGGATATCTTCCACACTGTTAAATTCTTTCATATTTTCCTGGTTAAGTGTTATTATCTATTCTTTAAAACAAATGTTCCGGGGAATCACTTCTCCGGAAATGCAGTTTCAAATTCTTCCTCGAACCGTTTCACTACCGAATCACATCCATGATCAAAGATACGGGTGAAATCATCTTCGCCGGTTGCATGAAATGATAGTTTTGAATGATCCTTTTTCTGAGGCAACAAGGAAATAAATTCCATGAACACATCTTTCGGTGAAGCTAGCGTGGCAAATCCGAATTTTTCGAGCATCGCTGATAGTTGTCCGAGGCTTGTCATTTCTGTTTTCGGTTTCATAAGCGCATCAAATTCCTGGATCACCTTCTGTGCATTGGTATAACTTCCTCCCGTTTCTGCCGGGAAAGTTGCAGGCATAACAAGGTCGGCTTCCAGAGCCGTTGCGGTCATAAAATAATCCTGAACCATTACGAAGTCCGCGTTCCGGATCCATTCTTTGGGATTTTCAACTGTGGCGCAACCAACGGGATCTTCGCCGAAGATGAACAGGTTGCGGATCGCATTACCTGTAAGCAGTTTCAGCAGATCGGGAATGTCCTTGGGAAGTGTATCCGTCTGCCATTTCTCTTTCAGCAACTGACGGAAATCCGGGTTTCTTAAAGATTGTCCGCCCGGACCTGCATCCGGTGTAATCCCCATATCAAATAATCCCTGTGAATTGTTTTTTTCTTTCAGGGAAATGATGCCATTGGCGGTTTTTCCCAGTTTCCCGGTTATCATCGCAAGTATAAATAATTCCGTTGATGCTGCCGAGGAGATCTCCTTTTCGGAGAAGATGAGAACCGCATTCATCTGCTTGTTATAATCCTCAGCAAATTGCGCGATCATTTCTTTCCCTGAAATTCCGGATAATTTCACAAGCCTTTCATAGTTTTCTTTTAACAAAGCCGTTTTGTAATCTTCAAATCCGGTGGTCCGGTCGTTCAGGAACAGGCTGTTTTCCATACCGTTGGTGAGCAGAAAATGGTTTACAGTTTTGATAAAGTAGTAGTACGATCCGATTTTGACGACTTCATCCACCTTATGCTTCATTGAATTGTTTTCTTTTACTGTTATCAATGAAACCGGGATTCTTTTCAGATGACGTGTATTCTGCACAAGGAACCCAGTTACTGCATGATCCTTGTTGATTTCCGTTCCCATGAGGAAAATCTTGCTTGCTTCGCGGATATTTCCCATAGGGACATTGAGTTCACAGTTCAACCGGTAAGCATTTCCCCTTCCCAGGTAATGGAAACCGGCAATGTTGTTCGTTTTTGCAGCAGCCCTTGCCAGTTTCTGGACCAGGTACATTTCCTCATTCGAGAGACGGGCGCCGGCAAAGAAAGCATTTTCATCCGGGTTAACCGATGTGATCTTTTCCTTGATGAGCGATAAAGCTTCTTCGAAGCTGATTGCCTGGAATTCACCGTTCACCTTCAACATCGGTCGGGTGATGCGTTCCGGGTCATTCAGGTATTGATATCCGAATTTCGGGTATTTACAAAGGTTCCCGTCATGATTTACCGTGCCTTTATTTCCGGTCACTTTCATCACAAATCCATTCCGGTGGTTCAGAATGATGGAACATCCCACCGAGCAATAGTTGCAAATGGTTCTGGCTTCCTCTGTTTTTACCGGGCCCGGCTTGAACAGTACATTCTCGGTTATGGCACCGGTGGGGCAGGTTGAAAGGCACATCCCGCAGGATTCGCAGAATGTATCCTGGAGTGCATCGCCCATGCTGGGTGCAACAAATGTATCGAAACCCCGGTTGATGAATCCCAGCGCACTGGCACCAACCACTTCGCGGCAGATACGGATACACCGCCCGCAAAGAATGCATTTATTGTTATCGATCTCGATATAGGGATGCCGGAAATCCACATTGAATTCTTTGAATTCGCCGGTAAAACCTTTCTGGTTGGCATTAAAGGCAGTTGAATATTTCTGCAGGTCGCAGTCAAGAAATGCCACGCAACCACATTCAAGGCAGCGTTGCGTTTCCTGGTTTGCAATGGATTCCGATTCATAACCCAGCTCCACTTCATTAAAATTGAACCGTTGATCGGGTGCAAGGGTGGGCATCTCTTCCCGGAGTTGCTTCCCGAACCGGTCAGCATAATCCTGGGGCACCTGTTTCCTGAAATTGTCCCTGCGGCTGGTAAAGGTTTTTTTCGCCGGTTCGATAGGTAAATTCATCAGGTATTGATGAGCGCTGGTGGAGGCAATTTTAGCCTGAGCGATGGCTTCAATAATGGTTGCAGGACCGGTAACCCCATCGCCGGCCGCAAATACCGAAGGGATCCCGGTCTGAAGTGTGTCTTTCCTTGCATCAATATCGCCCCATTTGTTGATCTGGAGGCTCCCTTCTTCAGCAAATTCATTGATATCGCCGATAAAATTCACATCGGTTTTTTGTCCGATGGCAGCCAATGCATAATCAACCTCAATCGTGAATTCAGAACCTTCAACCGGGATTGGCCGTCTCCTGCCTGACGCATCGGGTTCACCCAGTTCCATCCGGATACAGGTGATGGATTTGAGTTTCCCGTCCGTATCTTTATTTACTTTATTGGGTAAGGTAAGGAACAAATATTCCACACCTTCCAGTTTTGATTCATGGATCTCGATGGGGTTGGCAGGCATTTCTTTTTCTGTTCTCCGGTAGATTATATAGACTTTTTTTGCATTGCAACGGATGGATGTCCTGCAGCAATCCATGGCCGTATTCCCGCCTCCGATCACTGCGATGGTCTTCCCGGTGAAATCGTACCGTTGTCCTGTTGCTTCCATATTCCGGAGAAAATCAATTCCTGAAAAAACATTTTCCGCATCATCACCTTCGCAGCCGATCCCGGTCCCGCGCTGGGATCCGATCGTCAGGATGATAGCATTGTATTTTTCTTTCAGCTCTTTATAGCTGAGGTTTCCTCCGAGTTTTTTATTGTAATGGATATTCACGCCAAGATCTGTGATATTCTTTACCTCCTTATCTACAATGTCGTTCGGAAGTCGATATTCGGGAATCCCATAGCGCAGCCAGCCACCGGACTTTTCCGAAGCTTCAAAAATATCGGCCTGGTGTCCATTGATCTGGAGAAAATAAGCAGCAGACAAGCCCCCGGGTCCTGCACCGATGATGGCTACTTTCTTGCCACTGGAGGGTTTTTTCTCAGGTATGAATTTGGTGGAAGATTCCAGATCGATATCGGAAGCAAACCGTTTAAGGTAATCGATGCCGACCGGGGCATTCTCGCCGAGCAGGTTCCTCCGGCATTCTGCTTCACACGGGCGAACGCATACCCGTCCGCAGATGGCCGGGAGAGGGTTCGTTTCCTTGATCAGTGCAACGGCATCGTTGTAAAGACCTTTTTCGATAAGTGAAATATAACCCTGAACATCCACACCTGCAGGACAAGTCTGCCTGCAAGGCCCGATGCAGTCGGCATAATGGTTGGAGAGCATGAGTTCAAGCGCCATTTTCCTTGACTTGCGGATATCTTCATTATCTGTAATGATCTTCATTCCTTCGGTGATCTTTGTGGAACATGCCGGCTGGTGACCACGTATGCCTTCTATTTCTACTACACAGACATAGCAGGAGGTGAAAGGTTCCAGGCGGTCGTCGTTACAGAGGGTGGGTATTTCGATACCATGTCTCCGGGAGAGTTCCAGGATGGTTTCACCTGGGTTCCCTTTTACAATATTGCCATCGAGTATGATGTTAAAGAAATTGTCTGTCATCGTCGGAAAGTATTTTACAGTTTTTGTCGGATTTTCTGAATTATCAGGATAGAACGATCGAATCGAATTTGCACTTTGAGAAGCAGACGCCGCATTTGGTGCAGATATCCTGGTTGATGAAATGAGGTTGCTTGCGTTCGCCGGTAATGGCTTTTACCGGGCAATTTTTAAGGCAGACCAGGCATCCGGTACATTTTTCCTGATCCACAGTATATGTCAGCAAGGGCCGGCAAACCTTTGCAGGACATTTTTTATGGAAGATATGCGCCTCGTATTCATCCCGGAAATACTTGATTGTGGTAAGTACCGGGTTTGGAGCTGTCTGCCCCAGTCCGCAAAGCGAATTATCCTTGATTTGATAGGCCAGCTCTTCAAGTTTTTCAAGATCTCCTTCCACGCCCTTGCCGTTGGTGATTCTTTCAAGGATCTCCTGCATACGCATAGTTCCCATACGGCAGAAAGTACATTTGCCACAGGATTCCTTTCTTGTGAAATCGAGGAAAAACTTTGCCACATCCACCATGCAGGTGGTTTCATCCATCACCACCATACCGCCCGAACCCATGATGGCACCGGTAGCATTCACCGAATCATAATCCACGATGGTATCGGCAAGATATTCGGGGATACAGCCACCGGAGGGTCCTCCCATCTGGACCGCCTTGAACTTCTTATCTTTCTTGATCCCTCCGCCCAGTTTGAAGATTACATCGCGGATGGTCATTCCCATGGGCACTTCCACGAGTCCTGAATGACTTACCTTACCTGCCAGGGCGAAGACCTTGGTGCCCTTGCTCTTTTGAGTTCCATAAGCAGCAAAAGCTGCAGCGCCGTTCAGGATGATCCAGGGAATATTGGCGAATGTTTCAACGTTGTTGATGTTGGTAGGTTTCTTCCACAAACCCGATGCAGCCGGGAATGGAGGACGTTTGCGGGGCATCCCGCGCTCACCTTCCACCGAAGCGATCAGGGCAGTTTCTTCACCGCATACAAATGCGCCGGCACCTTCCTTGATGTAAATATCAAAATCAAATCCTAACCCAAAAATGTTCTTCCCTAAATAACCTTTATCCCTGGCCTGCTTCAGGGCAATATTGAGCCGTTTGATGGCCAAGGGGTATTCTGCCCGGCAATAGATCACACCCTGAGTTGCCTCTATGGCATAGGCTGCGATGATCATTCCTTCCAGTACCGAATGGGGATCGCCTTCCAGGACTGACCTGTCCATAAATGCTCCCGGATCGCCTTCATCAGCATTGCAGATCACATATTTTTCAGCAGACTTATTTGCGTTGGCGAATTTCCATTTCAAACCGGTCGGGAAGCCTCCGCCACCACGGCCCCGGATACCGGAATCAAGGACTGTCTGGATAACTTCTGGCCTTGTTATTTTTTCGGCTGCAATCTTGCCGATGGCTCTGTAACCTTCGCGGACTTCATATTCTTCTATAGATTCCGGATCCATAAAACCACAGTTCCGGAGTACAATCTTCACCTGGGTGTTGAGGAAATTGTTTTCGGGGGCATCGAAGAGATCGCTGTATACGATGTAATCGCGGATCGGATCTTTCTGGTTGATATGTTTTTCGATTACCTCGATGGCCCGCCCTTCATTGACATCTCCATAAATGTAGGTTCCCGATTCATCCCTGATCTCTACCAGGGGTTCACGGTAGCACATGCCGATACAGCTGGTCTTTTTAAGGATAAAGTCCAGTTTCTCGGTTTCTTTCATGGCTTTGATCTTCTCAAACGTTTTGCCCGCGCCTGCCGCGATTCCACAGCTTCCAAGCCCGACGGTAACAGTAGTTTGTGTCATAGATTTTTATGTTGATGCGATAACAGAACACGTATAGCGTTCCTCGGTACATTATTATATTTCGTTATTTCGCTTTTCGCTATCATCAATTGTTTTCGCTGATCCTGATATTCTTGACAATCTTCGTAGCTTCATTACCGGTCAGTTTACCATAGGTCTGGTCGCTGATCATCATCACCGGCGCCAGCGAACAGCATCCCAGGCAGGCTACCGATTCGAGGGTATAGAATCGATCTTCTGTGGTTTCTCCATCTCTGATCTTCAGGGCTTCTTCCAGCGCTTCTGAAATTTCTTTTGCATTCTGAACATGACAGGCAGTGCCATGACAAACCTTGATGATATGCTTTCCAACCGGTTTCAGCCGAAACTGGGAATAAAAAGTTGCCACACCGAACATTTCGCTAAGGCTCAGCCCGGTTTCACTGGCGATCTTTTCAAATGCCATTCGGGGCAGGTAACCATAGATTTCCTGTGTTCCCTGGAGAAGAGGGATCATATTTCCTTTTTTCCCCTTGTATTTCAGTATCAGGGGATCGATCAGTTCCAGGCTGACCGGATCCGGATCCACAGGTCTTTGACCAATGTTAATTCTTGCAATTCGCATAGTATAGTCAAGTATTAAGTGTTAAGTTTTAAGTTTTAAAAGTTAGTATCATTCTTCATTTTCAAAAGTGATCACCGAGATACGTTTTTTCCCATCCATTTTAATGGTAAGGGGTTTATCAAACTTTGCAATGGTAAAATACTGGGTCTTCCGCAGATTCTTCTGAGCCTTTAAAATATCATACCGGATGAAGCTTTTTGAAAATTCCGGTTGAATACAGAAATAACCTACATTCATGGAAGTCACATTGTGAAAAAAATGCGATCCGGAAGAAGCATCCAGCGGAAAACCTTCCAGGCTGGTTTCTACGATCACTTTTGCATGGGAAATCTGCGGCCATGTTACCGGCACACCGATCCAGCGGTCGCGCGTACCCCAACGCCCCGGGCCGATCAGGATGTAATTCCGGTTTCCCCGGATCATCTCTGAATTGATTTTCTCCATATCGTCGGCCATCTCAAGTGTCTTCGAATTATCGAAAAGATCCGGATCAACGAATACTACCTCCGAGATATCATTCATCATGCCATTACCCATCTCCTTTTCGGAATATAGAAGAATGTCTTCTTTCCGGATTTTCGTCATGTCTACATTATAATCTGTAGCATTACCGATCAAGGGTTTTATCTGAAGGACATAAAATGAAGCCTTGTTGTCATCATCCTTATTCAGGTCAACTGCAAATTCAATTTCCACGGGGGAACCCAGTGCTTCTTTTACAACATCCAGAACAACTTCGAGGGTTTTTGCCAGTGGAATATAATTGTATTTCAGGACATCTGCAAAATTCACCACCCTGGGTCCGGCAGCGCCCAGGCCGGGCATGATGCGGTTGTTGTCATAGGAGAAAACGGATGCACAATGTTTCAGGGTTCCTTGGCGTTCGGCATCCTCCACATCGAGTTTTCGCAAACCGGCATCTTCTCCTTCCATGAGGTTGACATCTTTCTTTTTCAGGTCAACTGCATAAAAGTAGACCTGTGAGCCTTTGCACTGGTCGGCGGGTGAATTGATTTCAAGGTTCGGATACTGAGGTGCAAAACGGTATGCGCGTTCTCCTTCCACGACATATCTTCCCAGGCCTAAGGCTGCAACCGCAAACCCTTCTTCCGGTTTCATATGGGCAAAAGGGTAATAATTATAGGATTGGGCAACGCCGCTGATGTGAGGATAAAAAACATCCTCATATTGGTTACCCACTACTTCCTGTATGACAACGGCCATTTTTTCCTGTTCTATCTTGTAGTTGATGGCCTCAATATATCCTTTGGCGGTCTTTGAATAGACCGAAGCATAAACGAGTTTAATTGCACTCATTAACTGTTCAAGACGAATCTTAGGATCGGGGTGGATATTGGGTATGAGGTATGTTTCAAAAATTCCTGCAAAAGGCTGGTTGAGGGAGTCTTCAAAAAGCCCGGATGATCTTATTGCCAGCGGTTTTGTGATGGCTTTGATGATCAGTTTTAGTTTCCGGATCAGGGTATCGGTAAGTTTGCCTTCGAGGAACCACTCCTTGATCTGGTCATAATTCTCTTCAAAAACAGCCCTTTCCCGGAGTTTGTTGCGGTCAAGAAAATATTCGAACTCATCCGTACCGACAATGGATGTTTTGGGTGTCCGGATGTTGATATTCGGGATATGCTGTGAAAAATCGTAATTGTATATCAGTGTATTGATGAATGCCAGCCCACGACCCTTCCCACCCAACGCACCTTCGGTAAGCGTCAGGATGTTATGTTCATCCGTGATAGCCGATTCCTCGAAGGGAATGACCTTCCCGATATTCTGTTCATTCCTGAAATTCAGGATCACACTGATGAGGTATTCGCGAAGGCTGGCAGGATCCTTGAAATCCGTCACCTTGGCCGGGTTCAGGATCTTGGCCACCTGGATTTCACCGCGGGCCATGAGCCATAAGGAGAAATGATCTTTCCGGGCATGATACAAAAGCGATTCTTCCGGGATGGTCCGCAGGAGATCTTCAAATTCCTTCAGCGATTTGGCCACTGCGATCTGGCGACCTTCTTTATCACGGTAAATGAAATTCCCGAATCCCAGGTAATGCGTAATGAAACTCTTGAAATCCAGCAACAGGGTTTCCGAATTCTTATTTATAAAAGTCGTCTTCAGCTCATAAGCCTGATTGGAATTCTCATCGTTTGATGACTGCAGCACGATGGGGAGTTCTTTGATCTCTTTCCGGGTCTGTTTTACCAGGCTGAATCCTGCAGTGCTGTTCAGCTTACCGTCTTTTTTAAATTTCACATCCGAGATCAGGCAGAGGATATAATCCTTGTATTTCCCGAAGATGTACATGGCCTCCTCGTAAGTGGAAGCCAGCAGGATCTTGGGCCTGGCTTTTAGCCGGAGGATACGGTAGAGTTCATCGGTCGTGACATCTTCGATGATATGTTTGGTCTGTTCAAGTACGATGTTGTAAAGATTCGGCAGATATAATGAATAATATTTCGGGGAATCTTCCACGAGCAGGATCACACGAACCATCCCGATGCTGGTGTCATTTTCCACATTGATCTTGTCTTCGAGATAGTTGATCATGGCGAAGAAGATCTTGGAATCGCCGTTCCAAACAAACACGCGGTCGATCCAGGTAAGCTTTTCCGGTTCCGATTCGAACAAGGCAATATCCGTATTGCTGTTAAGCAAAGTAAAGACGGGAATATACTGGTACTTTTCCTTGATCTTTTTGCTCAGTTCAACCGGGAACTGTTTCTCCACTCCCATCATGATAATGACAAGATCGTAGTGTTTGGTTTCCAGTTGTTCAAAAACCTCATCTGATGAAGAAACCCCGGTAATGCGGGGCATCGTGCTCAGGCTGAGCTGGTAGAATTCACCCAGCACATGTTCTGAGAAACGGCCTTCCTTCTCAATGCTATAAGCATCGTACAAATTGGCAACCAGCAGGATCTCCTTGACTTTGAAAGGCATCAGGTCATGGTAGATATCCCGGTTATAATTATTCCGGTTGAGAAATGTCTGCAGAAGCTGGCGGCTGTATTTGGTCGATTCAGCGGATTCTTTTTTAACAGCAGGCGATTCCTTTTCAATGGATTTTCTCAGGATGTCTTTCCCCTTGACGCTATTCAGGTAACCGGTAATGATGTTGGCGAGGTTGATGATGAGGTGCCGTTCTTCTTCCAGAAATGGCCCTTCGTAGGAGGGGGGAAATGCTTTAAGGTAATAGATCTCGATAGAACCTTCCTGGTTATCGATCGTTTCAAAAGTCTGTTTCTGTGACCACTGGGTCTCCCGGAAACCC
>Ga0182027_10012780_pt1 | contig 11773 bp, 12 predicted proteins | sample 712E1DmetaG_FD_121300 | JGI IMG/M metagenome (GOLD analysis project Ga0182027, IMG submission 121300) | Permafrost microbial communities from Stordalen Mire, Sweden - 712E1D metaG (Illumina Assembly) | ecosystem: Environmental > Terrestrial > Soil > Wetlands > Permafrost | place: Sweden...
TAGGTCCCTTTGTGCCGATAATTTAACCGGTCCTTCCGTAAGCTTTACCGAAAGACCCGACTTTATGCTTAACTATCCTTCCTTTGTCAGACAGATCCCCAGAGCCTGGCAGGAAATGGCGCCCTAACATCCAACTTTTGAGCTATTGCAGTGCTGGCAATTTTTAAGAAGAGTATCTTTCGGTCTGACATTGACTTTGCCGCATTCCGGACATTCAAATTTCCGCGACCCATATTTATCATCCTCAAGTTTGCCGAATTCCGAAACGCTGAAGGGAGATGAATTATTTAGCTCGTTTAAACTGTCCCCTGAACTGCTTCCGGAAGATCCGCATCCCGTAGCCACTACCCTAACTTTACGGTTTCCGTAATAATCGATTTCCTGACTCACAGTTAAAGGAATGCTCGGACCGATAATTGGATCATAGAAAATATCCGCCTTATTGAGAACAAAACCACCTTTTTCATCAGCTTTATTTTTAATCGCATCTAAAATTTTGGGGTCGGGATTCTCAATATACTCTTGCTTCAATCTCTCGTAAGAATTTCTTATTCTTTCAAATTCTTCATTTTCCGTAACCTGATGATCTTTATGAAGATACGCATGAATTTGTTCCGCATTTTCAAAAAAAACATCATCAATTTTAAGCGGATTTTTTAGAAAGTCAGCATCTTCCGAAATATTTCCCATAAAATTCAAGGGGCTAAGTTTATCTTTATATTCGGCAATCGTTAAAGCGCTGCTGTAACGTCCGGCTTCGACAAATCTTTTTCCCTGTTCTTCTTTCAAGGTAAAAATATCGTAAAAATTATGCTGATAAGAAGAATCTTTGTTGCCTACCGGAGAGATAGACAGCATCATTGTTCCGGTCGGTGTGTTTGGATTAAGCATAAATTCTTGGATCTTTAAAAACCCTTCCACCTCTGCCTCTTCTCTTTTTCTGTCTACCCTATTCTCTCCCTGAGTTTTCCTTCTATAATCAACCCCTCTTTTCATTACTTCAATAAATGGTTCATCCATGTCCTTTCCGTAAATTAAGCCATTTCTTATTTCATATCTACTTTTGCTTAATCGCACATTCAATCTTTCGCCTATGTAGGCGTCTATTTGCTTAGAAATATATTCAGCTTTCAGTCCCCTTTTCCGATCGAATTGTGTTTCATAAGCTACTGCTTGAGGATGTAATCTTTCCGCGATCATTTTGCGTTCCTCCAAATTATTTCTTTTTTCTTTTCTTTGAAATTTGCAAATCTGGCCATAGTAAAAAGCAGGTCGGAAAGCCGGTTGAAATAAATAATAATACTGCCATCTTTATTGTTTAAGACTACAATTCTTCTCTCCGCTCTCCGGCAGATGGCCCTTGATAAATGCAGCATCGCTCCCGCCTTACCTCCTCCGGGAAGAATGAAATTTTTCAAAGGAGGCAACTCCTCCGTCATTTCATCAATCAGTTTTTCAAACTCCCCGGCTCTTTTTTCTAAATCATTTAAAGATTTTGTCTTAGGATTCGCCAGGGTGGAACCAATATCCAAAAGATCTTTTTGAATTTTAATAAGCTCTTTTTCTATACTTGATACTAAATACTTGATACTTAATACAACTCCTATAGCAGAACTTAGTTCGTCAATTGTTCCATAAACTTCAATTCTCAAATCAGCCTTAGAGACTTTAACGCCTGAAAATAAAGATGTTTCTCCTTTGTCGCCTGTCCGGGTATAAATCGGCATATTGTTGTTGTCCCAAGGAGGATACATGAGGATCCTGCTCGGGAAATTAAATAAAGTACAGTTTTCTGACTATCACAGTTGCGGCACAGTCATGGATTTACACCATGATTACCTATACTTTATGTTTTTATTATTTAATTAGCATTCGGATTAACACCCTGAATATCCGCATGAATAACATTTTCTACAACCTTCTTCATAAGCCAAACTGCCTCCACCGCATTCGGGACATAGATCATAAAGGCCTGTTGAGGTATCCAGTCCGGAAGCTTCTTTTTCGATTGTTAATTGCTGCATTTTAACTACTTCCATTTGAACTTCTTCAGTTTTTGGAGCCGTATGTTCGTCAGAATAACCGTTAGACAGGACATTTCCGTTTGTATGACCATTGGTTAAGGGCTTGTCCTCTACCTTACCATTCAAGGCAAAGCCGTAGTGCATTGACAAGACCTTGGCCATGGCATCGGGTAATGACCGGACCCTATTTTTTCCAAAGCCCACCGAGCCTGCTCCGGCAATTCCGATTAACTGCGCCACAACCTGTTTTATTCTTTCCCGTGGAGACAAACCGCCGACCAGGCGAAGATTCAGGGTAATCATCCTGCCCAAAGCATCGGCCATAGCCGCTACATCCGAACCAACTTTACCGATTGTCATGAAAATTTCAAACGGCTCTTTGTTTTCGTTGTGATTAATGGTGATATAAGCGTTGCCGACCGGAGTTTCTATCTTGTATGTCATTCCTGAAAGCGACATCGGGCGGGGTGCCACCGGTTTGACTGCAATAGGCGCTTCTACTTTTGCCTCTTCTTTCTTATCGGCAACTCTTTCCAGAACTCCTTCGCGGGACCCGTCTCTCATATAGGTCACACCTTTAAGTCCCAAATCATAGGCTGCCATATAAAGATTTTTAACATCATTAACCGCATGGGAGTTCGGAGCATTTACTGTTTTTGAAATTGAAGAGTCTATATATTCCTGGGCAACTGCCTGCACCTGAGCATGTTCCAGCGGAGTTAAGTCGTTTGCCGAAACAAAATATGCGGGTTTTTCTGCGTTCGGATTTGCCTTTTTCCATTCTTCATACAACGGGTGATACATCATGTGTTCCCCCATCCTATCTTTTCTCTTGAAGACGAATTCATAGACCGGCTCTATTCCCGAACTGACTCCCGAAATCAAGCTGGTAGTTCCTGTCGGGGCAACTGTCAGCAAAACCGCATTTCTGATTCCGTTTTTGGCAATTTTATTCCGTAGCTCTTGAGGCAGGTTTTTAATATGATAAGCTTCCAGATATTTTGCTTTGTTAAATTTCGGAAAGACTCCTTTTTCTTTTGCCAAATCGGAGGATTCATCATAAGCGCTGTTACGCAGCGTCTCAAAGATTTTTCTGATTACGGGCAATGATTCTTTTGATCCGTAACGGATTTTCATTTTTATTAAACAATCTCCGATACCCATTATCCCCAAACCTGTCCGGCGGATATCTTTGGCGCATTTTTCATTCTCTTTAAAGAAGTAATATGTCTGATCAATAACATTGTCCAATAATCGCAATGCAACCCTTACATCCAGGCCAAAATTTTTGTAATCGAATTTACCGTTTTTGACATATGCCGCCAAATTCATCGCTCCCAGATTACAAACAGCCCATGGCCCCAAAGGCTGTTCCCCGCAAGGATTTGTGGCGACTAATGTTTCAAAATAATATGTATTTGATCTTTTGTTTGATCTCTCCAGAAAATGTAATCCCGGTTCCGCAGACCTCCATGCCGCAGTGCAAATTAAGTCCCAAAGATATTTGGCTTTTATGGTTTTATAAACTTTTACTTTTCCTTTTATTTTCTTCCAAGCCGCCATGTCTCCCGTCCATTTGGCGTCATAACGGGAGTCATCCAGGTCGGGATAAATCAGATCCCAATCCTTGTCTTTTTTAACCGCCTCCATGAAATCATCCGAAACACAAACCGATAGATTTGCTCCGTTAATTTTGGACAAATCCTGTTTGACGGTTATAAATTCTTCAATGTCCGGATGCCAGTCCCAAAGCATGAGCATGGTCGCTCCCCTTCTGGTTCCTCCCTGCTGAACTACATCATGGGTAGCATAAGAAAACAGGCCGGCCCAAGTGACCGGACCTGAAGATGTGCCGTTGACCTTCTTTACGCGGGCTCCGCGGGGCCTAAGCGATGAAAGATTAAGGCCTACACCACCGGAGCGGGACTGAATTTCAATCAGTTGTTTGAGAGAGTCAACAATTCCCTCTCTGGAATCTTTGGGAGACGGAATCACAAAGCAATTAAAGTAGGTAACCTGATAGTTAGTTCCCGCCCCCGACAGAATTCTTCCTCCGGGAACGAACTTAAAGTCATCCATGACTTCATAAAATTTTTTGGCCCAGAATTTTCTCTTGGCCGGCTTTTCATTTTGCGCGATTCCGTTGGCAACTCTTTTCCACATGTCTTCCGGCTTATGCTCCAAAAGTTTTCCCTCTTTATCTTTGAGAGCATATCTGTCCAAAAATACTTTTTCCCTTATTCCATCAAATTTCATAATTATTTAATAAGCCTTTTTACCTCTTCCTGGAAATCTTCTATGTCTACGAATCTTCTGAAAACGCTGGAAAAACGGATATAGGCTACCTTGTCTATTTTCTTAAGTCTTGTTGCCACCATTTGCCCTATTTTTTTGCTTTCTATTTCAACACTGTCCGCCCCCCTTAATTCCCGCTCTATTTCCGTTACGATTCTTTCGATGTCTTCCGCCGTCACCGCTGTTTTCGGAACTGCGGATTATTCCTCTTTTTAATTTGTCCCGATCAAACTGTTCTCTTTTTCCGTCTTTTTTTATGACAACTAAATTAACATTTTCTATTCTTTCGTAAGTAGTAAATCTTTTCTTGCATTTAAGACATTCCCTTCTTCTTCTGATGGTATCTACGTCTTCCGACGCCCTTGTTTCGACAACTTCCGATTCTGTAGATCCGCAATATGGACACTTCATAATCTGCTTGTTTTTAAACGTTCAAACACTACAACTAGTGTCAATAACCAATATAGAACGCTAAATCTGTTGTGTCAACTATAAATTTCTATATCAGAATATCACAGAATTTTTTTAGCTTCAGTTTTTTCCGTAAAAAACTTCAGGCAGCTAACTGGAGAAAAAATGTTCTCAATAAACCGCTTATTTTCTATTCTCTTGAGGTTATTGACTTAGCCTCTCCTCAAAACCGGTAACTCTTTTCAGTTCATTTTGAAAACTTGCTTTATAATTTGCATCTGATTTTTCCGATAATATACTTAGTTCCTGCTCATGTTTTTTTAAGGCATTTTCCAGATTTCCTTGCGTGCCGTTAACATCTTCCCCTTGGGTTTTTGCTTCTTTAATTTTATCTATTGCTTCCTCAAAATAATTTTCAGCTTTTGAAATTGTTGAAAAAGCTAAGGAAATTTTTCCCTGATTAAAAAGATAAATGCCGGCATTAAGTCTTTTATCGGCCTGAAGAAGATCAAATTCCGATTTTTTCAAAGGATCGGAAATTAAAAAGCCGACGATCCTATCTCTTATAACTCTTAAGAAATACAAGGGATTATCAGGTAAAAGTCCCGGATAAGGAAGTTCGTAATTAATCTCGGAAGCAGAACCGGAGGAGGCAGACAAATCCGCGGCGCGGGCTTTCAGGGTAAATAAATTACAACATAATAAGAAAAGCGAGGCACAAAAAACTAAAAAACCGATTTTGCGCATATTGATCTTATTGTCTCTCCGCTACTACGGTCAGCCAGTCGCTTTTTCTGATATCAAATTCGTTCTGAAATAACGACTCTTCTTTACTGCAGCCGTAGAAAGACACTTTGGAAAAATCAATATTTTTGAAAAGATTATTCAAATTACTTCTTGTAAAGCCGGTTGTCTTTACCGAATTCATTCCGCGCACGCTCCATCTTTGACCGTCAAAATCAAGAATTCCCGCATTCAAAGTCAATAGGTCTCCTTCTTTTACAGGCGGGTCATAAAACCAAATATATCCATGTTTCCACAAGGGAGAAAGTTTTGATTGCTGGATAGTGAAACGGAAAAGGTTGTTATTAACATTTATCGCTTTGTCAAAATTAATGAGCTGGGCGACAATTACCGAATTATTTTTAACTAAAATCGAATTTAATTTTTTTATGACTTCATTATAAGTTTGGGAGATATGCGCCAGAGCATTTCCCATGAACATCGCGGCTTGATATTCCTCTTTTATTTTCTCTAAGTTTTTGACATAGTCTCCTTTGATGAATTTAACTTTTGCCCGGAGATCTTTCGATAACAGCCTCCATTTTCCCTGAGCGATTTCAAACATCATCGGACTGTTTTCAAAGCCTAAAACTTGAAAACCGTTTTTTGCCAAAGCAATCGCATGCTCCCCCGTTCCGCATCCGATATCCAAAACTTTTCTTATTTCTTTTTTATGGAAAAGTCCCGAAAGAGCGGGTATTTCCGAAGGAATTCTGTCCTCCCAGCCGATCGCCAAATCGAAATGTTTGGCGATCCAATCATGGTATTCTTCACTTTCCAAATAAGGCATTTTCCGGCCGACAAGAGATTTAAATATATCTCCCGTCGCAATAATCCCGACCAAATTGCCTCTTTTGTCTACCACAGGCAACCTGCCGACGTCTTTTATTCTCATCGTAGAATCTGCCCTAAGGATAGGATCGTCGGCTTTAATCGTTATCGGTCTTTTGCTCATGATGTCTTGAGCCTTGAGGCCTAATATTTCCTGAGCTTTCTCTTCCATCTTTTCAAAATTAGCAGACATAAAGGGATCTTCCGAAAATTCCTGCATGGTCGGATGAAACTTGGAGAGTATATCCGTTTCCGAAATAAAACCTACTATTTTTTTATTTTTGCAAACAGGCAAACCGTTTATACGCCGCCCGAAAATAATTCTTGCGACATCAACCACTTTTGTTTCCGGAGTTACGAACTCCACATGCTTTTGCATGACATCTGAAACCTTCATGGTCGTATTGTATCACAGGGAATCTAAAAAACAAGACAAAATCCTGACTAAAAAAGGGGTTAAATTTGCGGATTGTTAGGAAAATCTGCCGGATCGATTTTCAAATCACGACTTTCCGCCTCAAGACGTACCAGTATTACGCTCCTTGGAACAAATAATTTTGTTTCATTGCTCCAACTCACGCAATTATCTTTTGCATCTGCAATTTGCCTATATCCCTCTGAGGAGAATAAATTTAGAGCTTTTTCATAGCCTGCAATTTTAATTACACCTGCTTGAGAAGCTGTGCATCCGAGACCACCATCTTTTGGTTTACCAAAAATATAAGCATTCGCAGATTTTAACAACTTTCTGCCTATACCTTCTGTTCTTGCCCTATCGGAAACCACCATTCTGGCTATATCTGCAAAGGTTAAGCCCGTACTGGGCGGCACGACTGTTACCGTTCCGACAACTTTTGAGTTTTTATCAGTAGCAACCATTAATTTTAAGCTTGGTCTGTCTGCGTAAAATTTTCTCATTTCTTCCTCTGTTGCTATAACAATGCCAAAGTTTGGATTTTTAATCCCAAATTTTTTTACATTTACATCAGACGGTGTCTCTTTCGGAGCAATGCCCGCCAAATGCTCAATTGTAGATTCTTGACTGAATAGGTCTGCTACTTGCCCTATGTCTTTTTCCAAATCAGCAAATCTTACTTCTATCGAGTTTTGAATTAAGCTCTCCTTAAGCTCACCACTATTTTTGCCATTAATGTCTCTTTCTTTGCTTATCATAAAATTAACCCCTTTAAGGGTCGAAGTATTATAGTACACCCTATAGAAATTGTCAAAGATTGCGGAAGATTAACCTTTATATCCTAATTTTTCCAGAGCATATTCTAATGTCTCGTCCTGATTATATGAATAGGTATTTATAACCAAATCGTAATATTTTTTGTCCCAATAATTCCATTTTTGGTCACCGTTGGCATACAATTTTCTCCATTTTTCCAGATCATTTTCCTCTCTTTCGATGACTTCTTCCTTGGCCTGCTCAATGGAAATTTTTTCTCGGTTCATTAATCTATCAATCCTAATGTCCGCCTTGTCATTCCCCTCCTCGTCTTCGCACAGGACCGCAATTTTGAAAACGCCCGGAATCTCCTGAGCATTAAATCCGGCTAATTTTGTTTCAAGAATCAGGTTTTTTCCGTTGGTCAATATTTGTTTTAAAGAACTGTCAAAATCCTGATCTTCTTTGTCGGGACGTAAATCCGTATCTTTTTCTCCGAGTCCCATTTTCGTTCTGACTGCTTCCCAGAAAACCTCTCCCCCCTCAACATGATGCCAGCCCAAAATTTTGGCCAATTTATGTCCTAAAGTTGTAGAACCGGAAGCAATTCTTCCCGAAACAGTGATCATGCGGATACCGGAGAATTTAAACGGTTCATTTTTCACGCCTTTCCCCCCACCAAAACTACCTGCTCAACCAATCTATTCGCGTAACCGACCTCGTTGTCATACCAGGCAATTACCTTGACCATATTCCCTCCGACGACTTGAGTCAGAGACAAGTCGACAATTGAAGAATGGGTATTGCCGACAATATCGCTTGAGACAATCGGATCGTCTGTTGCCTCCAATATGCCCTTGTACCTTGCGCTTTGAGCTTCTTTTTTGAAAATTTCGTTAACTTCTTCTTTTGTGGTTGGTTTTTTCAATAAAAATGTAAAATCGGACAGCGAACCCACCGGAACGGGCACCCTTAGAGACAAGCCGTTAAATACTCCGACCAGCTCCGGAATCACTTCTCCCGCCGCGATTGTCGCTCCGGTTGAGGTCGGAACTATATTTTCCGCTGCCGCCCGCGCGCGCCTGTAATCTTTGTGTCCGCCATCCTGAAGTTTTTGATCCGAGGTATAGCCGTGAACGGTTGTCATCATGGCTTTTTCTACCCCGAAATAATCAACCATAATTCTGGCTACAGGAGCAATACAGTTAGTTGTGCAGGAAGCATTATTAATGATGCTTTCCCCCTTATAATCTTTATTGTTTACCGACATAACATAAGTGGCGACCTCTCCACCCTTGGCCGGCGCCGACAGAACTACTTTTTTGGCCCCCGCTGTTAAATGGGCTTGCAGTTTTTCTTGGGTCAGGAAATGGCCGGTTGACTCAATGACAACATCAACATTCAGATCTTTCCAAGGCAGAAGATTGGGATCTTTTTGAGAGAATACCGGAATTTCTTTACCATCAACTATTAATGACCCTATCGAATCTTTAATACTTGGGTCTTGAGGCTTGAAATCCAAAGTATGGTTCAAAACTCCATACGAGGTATCATATTTTAGAAGATACATCCAGCCCTTGATATCGGTGGAGGAACCGGCATTAATCCCAACTACCTCAATCTCATCAGTATGTTTTTCCAGAATTACCCTGTGCGCTACTCTTCCGATTCTGCCGTAACCGTTAATCGCAACTCTTATCATTTACTCAGTATAAAGGTTTTAAAAACATCCTTCAAGAGGAACTTACAAAATAACCTATAGTTTGACATTTGCCTTTAATTTTGCTATATTCCAGCTATGGCTAATATAGAAAATGGTCCTATACAGTTAATGCTTGGAGAAAGGGTTGTCGAAACTACGAGAGGAAATATCGTAAAAGATGAGTTCATCTTAATACCTTCAGAAACCTCAAGGAGAGGATATTACAATGCCAACCTTTCCCAAAAACAAATAGAAATAGAATTAGTTAATAAGCAGGGATTTTTTCCGGATTTTTCGGTATGGAAAACAACAGATATAGCGCATATTACAACAAATATAAATAGAAAAGCGATAAGATATCCAATCCCCAAAGACTCAATAATAGACGTCCGCTCAAATAAAGTAATTAATTTAAAAAAATCTTATGTTATTACAGAAGAGCCTCAATCCCCGGAAGTTTTTCGCCGGAAAGAAAGCTAAGCATTGCTCCCCCGCCGGTTGAGGCGAAGGAAAATTTATCCAAAACTCCCAATTTGTTCAAATACTCAAGTGTATCTCCACCACCAACCACCGTGTAGGCCTTTGTTTTCAAAATGCCTTCGGTTACCTTCTTTGTCCCTTCTTCGGTCGGAAGGTCTTCGGATTTTTCTCCGACAATTCCCATGCTTCCGTTCCAAATGATAGTTCCTGCAAGGTTAATTATCTGAAGAAAATTTTCAGCGTCTTTTTGGGTAATGTCCGTTCCGTCAATATTCAGGTTCGCAACCAGCAAGGCCGCCTTGTGGCCTTGAATTCTTTCATGCTGGACTTTAATCAAAGTTTTTGTTTCATCGGCAATTTTGCCCCCGACCAAAACATAATCGGCGATATAATGCATTTTTTCAACCAAAGGTAGCTTGGTGTCGATTTTCACTCCTCCGATAATTACGACTAAGGGCCTTTTAGGATTTTTCAGGCAACTTTCTAAATTCTCAATTTCCTTTTCCAAATGCAGCCCGGCATAGTGAGGTAAAAACTTGGTGATCCCGACAATTGAAGCATGATTTCTGTGACACATGGCAAAAGCATCGTTGACGTAAATATCCGCCAGGCCGGCTAATTTCTGGGAAAATTCCGGATCATTTGCTTCCTCACCGGAATTAAATCTTAGATTTTCCAAAAGAAAAATGTCCGGTCCGATTTCCCACCCGTCAAATTCCCCTCTTTTTGAAAATTGCAAATTAGAAATTGAAAATTTATTCGCAAACCATTTGGCAACCGGTTCTAGGCTAAACTTCTTGTCAACACCTTCGGGCCTTCCCAGATGTCCGGCAATAACGATTTTTGCATTTTGTTTCAGAAGATAATCTATTGTCGGCAGGGCTGACTTCAGTCTGGTATCATCATCTACTCCGGCCTTCGACAGCGGCACATCCAAATCCACTCTCAAAAATACCGTTTTTCCTTTCACATTTGCGTCTTTTAGTAACTGCATATTTTTATTATACAACGAAAAGATAATTAATTTGTAAACTCCTGACAAAACATTTCACCGTAGATTCCCCCGTCAATTACTCCAATCCCTACTTTTCCAAAACCGGTAAACAAAATATTGGCCTTGTGTCCGGGACTGTTCATTAATCCTTGCATGGCAATATCCGTATTCGGAGACAGGGCTATATTTTCCCCGGCATCGGCATAAGCAATTCCTGCCTGATTTATACGGTCGAAAGGAGAAAGCCCTTCCGGCGTGTAATGAGAGAAATAACCCCTTTTAAACATATCTTCGCAGTGGGACCTTCCGACATCCCGGAGATTATCACTAAAAATTAATTCTTTTAATCCCCTGGAGGTTCTTTCTTTATTGACCAAAGCAAGCATGTATTTTTCCGATTGAGGATCGGGTAAAACATATCCGGCTTTAAAATTTAAAGAAGTTATCTCGTTACTTTTGGGCTCAACGGTAAGAAAATTGATCGTTTCGTTAATTGCCCCGCCGAATATATTTTTCAGTTCCTTTTCCAGTCCCTGTGCATTGTATAGCAGGAAATTTCCCACCCGAGAAGATGAAACAGCACGCTTGAAAGGAGCCGTTATGGGAAATGCAACAATTAGAATTAACACGAAAGACACGAAAATTGCTCCTGACAAAATCCCGGGTAAAATTCCGAACAATTTGTTCAGTCTTCTCGAAAATGAAGGATTAAAATAAAGGAAATTTCGGATCAGTGCTGCCAAAATAACTTGGGCAAGTATTGTAACGCCAAGAAAGCCTAAGGCATTGGAAAAACCCTGCGGCAAAGAAGCTTTTTGAAACAAAATTCCGGCAATAAACCCGTAAAACTTCAAACCGATTAAAAAAGAAATTATGAAGCCTAATAAATCTATAACGGCGTTAATAAACCCACTGCTGTAGCCCTTATAGGCATATAAAACAAGTGTGGCCAGTATCACACAGTCAACCCAATTAAGACTTAACATATTGCCTTCATCATGATATCATACAGAGATGAAATTCCCACGCAATTTGAAGCATAAATCCGCTCCCGCTATCGGGAAATGGCGGTCAAAATTGAA
>Ga0182027_10012781_pt1 | contig 11772 bp, 7 predicted proteins | sample 712E1DmetaG_FD_121300 | JGI IMG/M metagenome (GOLD analysis project Ga0182027, IMG submission 121300) | Permafrost microbial communities from Stordalen Mire, Sweden - 712E1D metaG (Illumina Assembly) | ecosystem: Environmental > Terrestrial > Soil > Wetlands > Permafrost | place: Sweden...
CAGCCCTCAAACCGCGTCTATGACTGGAACTTCACCATCGAGAAAGAATTGATGCGGGACACGATACTGCGTGTGGCCTACGTGGGGAATCGCGGCACGGATCAGGAGGTTGTGGACAGCATGAACCAGACCATCCCCAGTTGGGTTTGGTATATGACCACTCACAACCCGCTTCCCACGGGGACCTATGCCAGCGCGGCCCAGCGTCCGCTGAATCCGCAAAGTAATGGCACGGTCCTGCCGTACGGCGACATCATGGAATTCGACAAAACCGGTTGGAGTTCTGCCAACGGGGCGCAAGTTGAACTGGAGCGGCGCTTCTCCAAGGGTATCGGGTTCCAGGTCTTCTACAACCTGATCAACAGCATCCAGGGATGGGGCGGCGGCTACCCGACTTATTCGGCCGTGGCGCCCGCGACCTCTTACCTGCCCGGCGTCGTATCCACCGACCTGTCAAAACGCACGGATCAGCTCGTACGGAAGCGTGATACTACGGTTCCGCAGCAGCAGATCAACTTTAACTGGGTGGTGGGGCTACCTTTCGGCAGGGGGCAGAAATTCGGCCATAACATGAATAAATGGCTGGATGCCATTGCGGGCGGATGGCAGGTAAGCGGAATGGGAAATTGGCAAACCAACTACTTCCCGCTTCCGACACCGTATTACCCCACCGGAACCCCGGTCCAGTATTATGGGCATAAATATCGGGTCCAGGATTGCACCAGCGGAACTTGCGTACCTGGCTACCTGTTATGGAACTCTTATATTCCCGCCCAGTTCATCAACAGTCATAATGCCAGCGGCAAGCCCAATGGCATTGAAGGCGTTCCCGCGAACTATACCCCTGCCGAGGCGCCGTTGTACCCGTACCCGGCGAATTACCTCTCCCTGACCAGCAACGCGAACAATACCGATCCGACCAAAACATACGACCCGAACTACGGCCTCTACGGCACGAATACGGTGTACATTCCGCTAACCAACGGTACTAATCAGAAGGCCACTTATGGTGCCATTCATCCGTTCATCAACAACTTTGTGGCATCGACTAACATTTGGGATTTCGACGCGTCTTTGGGTAAGAACTTCCAAATGGGCGAGCGATTCCGGCTCCGCTTGCAGGTGGACGCCTTCAACGCCCCGAATATGCCAGGCAATTCGTATACGCCCGGCTCGTATGGCGTTGCTTACACCAACACCAACATCAATACCGCCCGGCAGTTGCAACTTTCCGGGCACCTGTATTTTTAGAGACGCCAGCGGGCGGGGCCGCGTTCGGCCCCGCCCAATACCTCTTTCCCCAGACATGGGGCTGGATGCAGCCTTTCCGAACCGAGGTAACTTATGCCCACTGCACTGCCAAGACGTCAGTTCTTAGGTCTCGTTCCGGGCTTGATGGGCGCGAGCGTTCTGAGCGCCAATACAAAGGTCGAGGCGAAGCCTCCATCCACCGAGGCCAGAGGCGTATGGATTCATCCGCAAAGACTGTGTGATGCGGACCCTGCCAAGGGGAAAGAGCAAGTTCGGGCGGCAGTCCAGCGGTTGGCGGAGGCGCATTTCAACCTTATCCTGCCGATTGTCTCGACGGGGTATCTAGTGGCCTTGGACAACCCCGCATACCTGGAGTCACATCCTTTGGCGCGATGGGACGCCATTGGTTTTCTCATTGACGAAGCCACACGCGCAGGATTGGCTACGCACATGTGGTACGCATTCAGCGAGGTTCGCTCCCTCGACAGCCCGGACTTCGATCCCCGGGTTGGTGGAGATCCTGGGTGGGCGGCGCGCCATATTTACGAGTTGATTCCCGATCCTCGCACCGGTAAACTGGCCCCACGGCGGCGGGGAACTGAGGTTTGCCCGCTGCACCCGCAGGCGCGCTCCTGGCAACTGGCGCTGCTCGGCAAGATCTTTCAGCGTTATCCGGCGCTGAAGGGAATACACCTTGAGGAGCCGGGATACGCCGGCGGCGAGTGCGTATGTGACCTCTGCCTCAAGGTCTTCCCCGAAGTATATGGAAAGCCGCTGCCGGAATCCATCCGAAGCTTCGAGGCAGATGTCTTCCGGACCGTGGGCACGACGGCTTTTGTGAGCGAGCTTTATCAGTTGCTCCGAAAGAGCTATCCCGAATTCGTTTTTTCCGCCAATGGGGACTACGATTGGCCGAGCGACTGGAAAAAGGGTCGCGACTGGGCGTCCTGGGCCGGCCTGGGATGGCTGGATTATTACACGCCACAGGTTTATCTGAGCGACACGGTTAAGTTTCGACGAGGGCTTGGCTCGGCGATGAAGGTCCTGGGCCAGCGGTGTGCAACTTATATTGGGATTGGCGTCCGCTGGGATGGTGGCAGCAACTCGCCTGATGAAATCATCCGGCAGATTGAAGCATCCCGCGAGATGGGCGCTGAAGGTACAATTCTTTTCAGTGCCTCGAGCGTCTCCGATGAACTCCTCCGCTCACTGGTGGGTGGCCCCTTTCGTTCGCCCGCGTCATTGCCCGGGCGCGCGGCATGAAATTCTCATAAAACGTCATGGCATCCACGCTTCAATCTGAGTCTTCCCGACGGCGGCTAAAACCAACCGGCGCTGTACTATCACCGAAGTTATCTCGCCAAGGCGCCCCGGAGCCGGTTTGCCAGTCAATTCCCCGCGGTTCGGGAGGAACGAAGAGCTGAGAAGTGAAACAGAGGCAGCGGTTGTGGCCGTGGCGCAGCCACAAGGGTTGCGCAATTTGATAATCAAGCCAGAATGAGAGCCTGATCATGAACTGCAAATCGTGTGCCGCTACGAGGGGCAAGACCGCATCCGCACGTAGAACGGTGCAAATCCTTACTCCTGCGATACTCTACAGCCTCGTTTCGTTGTTTTGCTGTTTTGGCCTGGCGGACAACAGGCCAACTCCTCGCAAAACGAACGGAACGGAGTTTTCTGTATCGCTGCCGAAGAAGATCCGGCCCCTGCCGGAAGGTGTGTTGGCAAAGGGAGCGACGCCCGGCTTCAAGTTCCGAGGAATTAAGGGTTGGGGCTGGACGGCGGAACAGTACCTCGCTGTGATTCCAGTGATGGCGCAGTACAAAATGAACTTTTTGATGAACTGCTACTCTTCCATGGAGGATCAGGCAGAACCGGGAGCCAGCAGAGGAACTTCGTACCGGCCTAATCATTGGTACCGGCCCTTGCCTGAGGCAAAGAAGCGTGCTTACGAGCAAGTTGTACGGGAGTGCCAACATCGCGGTATTCAGTTCTGCTTCAGCATGAATCCCAATCTGCACTCGGACCGCTCTTTCGATTACAACGATCCCGGGGATCTGGAGATACTCTGGACACACTATGCCTGGATGCAGAGCTTGGGAGTCAGGTGGTTTAACGTTTCTCTTGACGACATCAAGCAGCGCGTGGATGCAGCCGGCCAGGCTAAGCTCCTGAACGAATTCCTGCGGCGTCTGCGTCAGAAGGATCCGGGCGCACAGTTGACCTTCACCCCCACCTGGTACGCGGGACCCGTCGAAAACGAGAAGGAATCCAACCCACGCATTGGCAATGGTGACACCGCGAGTATGCGATACACAAAGGAATTGGCGGAGAAGCTCAATCCTGATGTCTACCTTTTCTGGACCGGTCCCGAAGAGTGTTCACTTACGATCACGGCTGAGGATGCGGAGAGGTACAAGCGCCTTTCGAAACACCGCCTCTTTATTTGGGACAACTACCCGGTTAATGACCATCGTCCGACGATGCACTTGGGCCCCTTGACAGGTCGCGACCCGCGCTTGGCGACGGTTGTGGATGGTTACATTTCGAATCCTCAGAGTCCTCAAGTCGAGGCCAATCAGATTCCGATGCTCACGATTGCCGACTACTTGTGGAACCCGGGGGCCTATGATCCAGCCCGGTCCATCGGCCAGTCCATCGCGCACCTTGGACGGACACGCGAGCAGAGATTAGTGCTCAAAGATCTCGTTGAGCTATACCCCGGCCGCCTCGTGGACGGTAGTCATTCCACAGCCTGGAACTCGTTGCGCAATCGCTTTCGTGGGATTCTCAATGAGGGAACGCCGGGTGTCGCAGTGAACTTCATCAAGGCTGCGGAAGGGGTCTCGCGCCGCATGGCCAAGGTGTTTCCGGATCAATTCGTTCACGCCCGCCAAACCCTGGATGCTGACATCGCCGGCATGCAGACAGAATTTGCGAAGAAGTACCCCACTTACAAGGTCGCTGACTTTCCAGAGGATTTAAGGGCAACGAAGCCCTGAATCGGAATGCAAGGATATCGCTTTGGCTGAAGTGCCCTCAAATGCTGCTGTAACTCCCGCGCGCGAACCACCCCGATTGCGCCGCGTCCTCTCGCTGTGGGACCTCATCCTGTACGGCATTGTCCTCATTATGCCGATCGCTCCTGTGCCGCTTTTTGGGATCGTGCAGAAGCTCTCGCTGGGGCACGCGGTGGACACGATCTTGATTGGCATGGTCGCGATGATGCTGACCGCCTTCAGCTACGGCCGTATGGCGGCGGTCTATCCTTCCGCCGGGTCCGCTTACACCTACGTTGGGCGCGGCTTGAATCCGCATCTTGGTTTCCTGGCGGGTTGGGCGATGTTTCTGGACTACCTTCTGGTACCGCTCATCTGCACGATTTACGGCGCGCTCACCGTGCAGCGCCTGGTGCCGGAGGTCCCATACGTAGTCTGGGCCGCTCTGTTCGCAGGGACGATGACGCTGGTAAACCTGCGGGGCATTCGCACTACCGCGCGCACCAATCTGGTACTTTGCGTGGTGATGTGTGGAGTGGTCATCTGGTTCGTCGTACTGGCCCTCCGATTCCTCTTCGATCATCAGGGTTGGCACGGGGTTTTGGCAGTACAACCCTTTTACCACCCCGGCACGTTTCACTTCTCCTCCATCGCCACCGCCACCGCCGTTGCGGCGCTAACTTATGGCGGTTTCGATGGGGTGACGACTCTCGCGGAAGATGTCAAGAATCCGCGCCGCAATGTACTGTTGGCCACAGTCCTGGTGTGTCTGTTCACCGGAGTATTCGGAGGTTTACAGATTTACCTGGCGCAACGCGTTTGGCCGGACTACACAACGTTCTCCAATCTGGAAACGGCGTTCATGGATGTGTGCCGAGTTGTGGGAGGCGCCCTGCTGTTCCATGCGATGGCCGGAATTCTGATTATTGCCAACCTCGGCTCGGGGCTCAGTGCCCAGGCGGGAGTTTCCCGGCTCCTCTTTGGAATGGGACGCGACGGTGTGTTGCCGCGACGTTTTTTCGCTTATCTACACCCAAAATCGAACACGCCGACGCTCAATATTCTTCTCGTCGGGGTATTGGCGTTCCTCGGAGCCCTGATCCTGAATTACGAACGCGCGGCCGAACTGATCAACTTCGGGGCATTCCTCGCTTTCATGGGAGTAAACGCAGCGACCGTGCGGCAGTTCTACTTTGCAAAAACCGAAGGTCAAAAACGAAGGTTCTTCCTGGATGCGCTTGTTCCGGCGACGGGGTTTGTGTTTTGCCTGATTATCTGGCTCAACCTGGCGACACCCGCCAAAATCGTCGGCGGCGTCTGGTTTGCGGTCGGGGCGAGTTATGCCGCAGTCACCACGCGAGGATTCCGAGTGCGACCGGCCACCATCGACTTTTCGGAGTCATGAGCGGGCGTTGACGAAATCCTGCGCTCGAGCCGGGCGCACGGATTGGCAGACGGTCCTGCAGGGTGTAAATTCGCTAGGATGTGTGAGAATATGCTCCAATCTGCGTTTTCTCGGCGCCGGCTAATGCGTCTAGCAGGGGGGATTTTTTGCCTTTGCCTCTTGTCTTTGGTGGCGTGCCGGCGCGGTGACGTATCTAAGTCGACCCCGCGAGACGCCAACATCCTCCTGATTACCCTTGACACCACGCGAGCTGACCACCTTGGTTGTTATTCTATTCCGACGGCTGGGGGGGCCCGCGCGGCAAGCGGACCGAAAACTCCTCACCTTGACGCCCTGGCTGCCCGAGGCACCAGGTTCTCTCACGCTACCGTGCAAACCCCGCTTACTCTGCCCTCGCATGCTTCCATTATGACTGGCGAGTATCCACCCCAGCACGGAGTCCGCAATATGGAGGGCTTTGTTCTGGCGGGATCGCATTCCACAATAGCGTCCGTCGTCCAGTTGAAAGGGTACGCGACCGCTGCGTTCGTCGGCTCACGTGTGCTTGCTAGTACCTTCGGCCTCTCGCGCGGCTTTGCCGTCTACGACGACGACATGGAGAGCCCCATTGATTTGGGACAACGGCGCGATGTTCTCGGCAAGCGGCGCGGAGCCATAGTCACTGACCACGCTCTCGAGTGGCTGAGGGGGAACGGCCAGAAGCAGTTCTTCCTTTGGGCGCATTATTTCGATCCCCACGCCCCCTACGATCCTCCGGAACCGTACAAGCGCCTTTACCCTGGTGACCCCTACTCTGGCGAAGTTGCTTACATGGATGAAGAGGTCGGCCGCTTGCTCGACGGACTTGAAAAAATGGGACTCCAGTCGCGCACATTGATAGCGGTCATTGGAGACCATGGTGAAAGTTTGGGCGAACATGGCGAGTTGACGCATGGAGTCTTCCTCTATGAGTCCACCTTGCACGTCCCTTTCATTCTTGCTGGTCCGGGCGTTCCCAATGGTAAGGTCATTGACGACCAGGTCCGATCCATCGACGTCATGCCGACCCTCCTTTCCTTCCTCAACCTGTCTCCGGGTTCAGAAGTCCAGGGAGTAAGCCTCTGGCCGCTGATCCGGGAGGGGATTCACGTCCGCTCCAATTATTCTTATAGCGAGACGCTCTTCCCGCGCTATTACATGGGCTGGTCAGAGTTGCGCGCCATGCGGACGGACACCTGGAAACTTATCGTTGCACCTCACCCGGAACTCTACAATCTGGAGCGTGACCCCGGAGAGGCAAATAACCTCATTGCGAAGTTTCCTGCTGAAGCGGACCAGTTCCAGAAGAAGATATGGGAGGTGGTGGGGGCACAAAGCCGCCAGGAGAAGATCGTTTTCGGCCCTGTTGACAGCCAAACAAGGGAGGAACTGGAATCGGTGGGGTACGTCAGCGCCGGAACGCCGCGCGAGATTCAGCTTGGCGCCGCCGCTCCGGATCCCAAGGACCGTTTGAACATCCTGAACATGGTGGTGCAAGCGGAGAAGGACCTAAATGATGAAGACTACAACGGGGCGGCGCGACTTATGGAGCGGGGGGTGCAACTGGACCCCACCAACCCGCGCTGCCACTTCTATCTTGGGAAGGCCTACGACGAGATGGGACAATACCGGCGCGCCATCCAAGTCTACCAGCACGCCCTTGCCATGAAGTTGCAAGACGACAAGGTCTACTCGCGCCTGGGTACGGATTACTTGCGCGTCCACGATTTGCCCAAAGCAGTAGAAGCAATGGTCCACGCAAATGATATCAATCCTGCCGACCTCGAGAACTTTCGAAACCTTGGTATTGCCTACATGCAGATGGGCCGCAAGGACGACGCGGAGCGAACATTTAAGGCCATCACTGCTCAGAACGACCGCTATGCACCTGCCTACGATGGTTTGGGGCTATTAGCGTTACAGCGCGCGGACAACGAGACTGCGCGCCGCAAATTCGAAAAAGCTCTCCAGGTTGATCCCAAGGAAGTGGTGGCATTGCTGAACCTGGGGATGTTGTACCAGAAAACGGGGAACCAGGAGCGGGCGATTTACTACTTTCAGAACTTTCTCACCAAGGCGCCTCCGCAACAATTCGGCGCCGAGTTCCCAGCGGTCCGCGCCGTGATTCAAGAGCTGAAAACTGAGAAGAAGTAGAAAACGATGTCCAAGGAATCCTAGGAGGCTTCATGCGGCGACGGGATTTCATCAGCCAGACTCTTGCCGGAAGCGTTTTGGCGCCGGCGGCCCACGCTGCGGGTCCCCAGGACGACAGGACACGGCGCGAAGTGGACCTCACCCATCGAGGCCAAGTCGAAATCGAGCGGGCGGCTTCGGGCAAGCCGCACGCCGGGAAGGTGCTTGCGGCGATCCAGCCCCACGCCGACGACATTCCGCTGTTTGCGGGAGGCACCGTGGCAAAGCTCATCGACGAAGGCTATACCGGTTGCCTTATCCGGATCACAAACGATGAAAAGGCTGGCGCGGGCACTACGGGCGAAGTCATCCTGCAGAACGAGCGGGACAACGACGCCGTCGCCAAAGCTCTCGGCCTCGAGAAGGTCTTCAATCTCGAATACCGCAATCACCGTCTGGACAGCGTCTCCCTCCAGGATATCCGCGCGCGCTTGATCTTTCTCTTTCGCTTGCTCAAGGTGGACACGGTCGTCTGTTACGACCCTTGGAGTCTTTACGAAGAGAATCCGGACCACTACGTGACCGCGAAGATGGTCGAGGCGGCTTGCTGGATGGCTGAGACGGATAAGGATTATCCAGAGCACCTCGCGGCCGGGCTGAAACCACACGGGGTGACCGAGAAATATTATTTCGCTCGTGGCCCCCAACTCGTGACCCGCGTGGTCGATATCAGTGCGACGATCGATCAGAAAGTGGAAGCGAATCTCGCAAACGTCACGCAAGGCCCGGCGGGCGTAAACGGTGCGCGCCTGAGAGCGCGGTTGGCGGCGCAGAAGAGACGCTTGCCGGTCCTGGGCAATGACGATGCCACCGCCAATCGCCAATTCATTAAAGAAATCGTTCTGGATTATGATTCGGAGCATTTGCGCGGTGTGCCTTCAGACCGCGAACTCGGCCACCGCTATGGGCTGGAGTGGGCAGAGGCTTTTCACTTTGTCGGGCCGATCCCCTCGAAGCTGGATGAATATGTCGGACAACATGCGGTAAGCCTGTAGCGACGCGGCTGGCGCGAAGAATGGCAGCGCTCGGGTTCGAGCGCGCATTTCCGACAGGCAGTCGCTACGGCGGTAGCACGCGGCGATACTCTGATTGCCTCCCCCCCCTCCCCTCAGACTTGGATGCTGAGACAGCCTCTTTAGGAGGGAGGGAAGAAGAATCCGAAATTCGATCACGAATTCTTGGGATGAGAGTTTTTTCCTTGTTTCTTACTATTCGCTAAGGAGGAATATCAAACATGAACCGTCCAGTATTGAAATTCGCGCTGCTGGGTTTTGCCGCCATCGCGGCTACTGCCCTTACAATCGCCGAACCGGGCCGCAGTTCGGAGAGACGCGCAATCAATCCACCTGGTACCGCGGCAGGCTTGCCCTTTAGCAATGGGGTCGTGGTCGGCAACATGCTCTTCTTGTCAGGCCAGGAGGGGGTTATTGACGGAAAGGTGGCGCCGGGAGGGATCGGCCCCGAAACCCAAGCTGCCCTGGAGAGCATCAAGAAGCTCGTGGAACTTGCAGGCTTTCAGATGACCGACGTGGTCACGGTGAATGTCTATCTGGCGGACATAGGCGATTTTGCCGAAATGAACAAGGTCTACAAGACCGTGTTCCCTGAGCCGCGACCCGCGCGTACGACGGTGCAAGTGGCAGGATTGGTCAATAACGCACGAGTTGAGATCTCCGCAATCGCGGTCAAACAACGCTGAACGAAGATGGCAGGAGGGATTTGATGTCCAAATCCATGAACCGACGAAAGTTTATGGGCCGCACTCGGCAGGCATTAATGACGGGCGGAGTTGTGGCGTGTGGCGTTTTATCCGGAGAGGCCATGGCCAAGGCGTCTCCGGAAAATGGCGTGGATTACTATAGCAAACTGGGGGTGATTCCCTTCATTAATGCGGGTGGGACCTTCACGACTTACTCCGGGTCGCTTATACCTGCTGAGGTTGAGGCGGCGATGACCCGGGCCGCTCAGTGCCATGTGAACATCGAAGAACTTCATCAGGCGGCGGGAGAGTATCTGGCGCATAAGCTTCACTGTGAAGCTGCGTTGGTGACCGCGGGGGCGGCTTCTGCCCTTACTTTGGGGACCGCCGCTTGTATCACCCGCGGAAACGACGGGGCGATCTTAAACCTGCCAGTGGATATGACCGGGTTGAAGAACGAAGTCGTGGTGCAAAAATCCCATCGGTATGATTACGACCACGCTCTCCGTAACTGCGGGATCAAGTTTGTCGAGGTTGAAACCTTGCCGGAGTATGACGCGGCATTCAATGAACGAACCGTGATGGCCCACTTCTTCAACGCCGCCAGCGGCGGTGATATCAGCCGCGAAGATTGGGTACGGGTAGCCCATGAACACGGAGTGCCCTGCTTCAACGATGCGGCCGCGGATGTTCCGCCCATTTCCAACCTGTGGAACTACACGCAAATGGGATTTGACTTGGTGACCTTTTCCGGAGGGAAAGGCATTCGGGGGCCGCAATGCACGGGACTGCTCCTGGGGAGAAAGGATTTGATTGAGGCGGCAAGGAAGAACAACTCCCCCAATTCGAACACCGTGGGGCGCGGGATGAAGGTGGGGAAGGAAGAGATTGTCGGCCTGGTTGCCGCCGTAGACTGGTTTGTAAGCCAGGGCGACGATGCGATGCAGGCGGAGTTCAAGAAACGCGCAGAGAGAATCGCTGACCACTTGAAGGGCATTCCCTCAGTACAGACCAGGATATTTGTTCCACCCATTGCCAACCACGTATCGACGCTGTTGATTACCTTTGATCAGTATCGAATCAAGATTACCGGAAAAGGAGTAGGGGAAAAGATGCGCCAAGGGAAACCGCGTATCGAGTTGCATCCCTCCACCGGAGGTGAGCCTGCCATGGAGGGACTCCCCTCCGGCGATAACACCATCCTTGTCGGTGTGTGGATGCTGCAACCGAATGAGGATCTGATCGTCGCGCGACGTCTTCGAGAGGTCCTCCGCGATGCGTCACAAGCCTGAAATCCGAAGTTAACGCATGGATCAACGTCATTTCGTAGAGTGAGAGGGTTGGGAAACGGCGGGATTGTTGCTCAACCCTGTTGTCGCGAGAAACCAGGGAGAGCAAGCCGTGCCCTGTGTTTGGCCCAGAAGAGGCGGCTTCCGGGGAGTCAAAGGTCGCATTTATCGACATAGGTAAGCGGTCGCCTGCTGTCCCTGTCACACTACCGTACATGCGGGTCCTCATACGGCGGTTCGGCGGGTTGAGCGATTAACGGACCGTCAATCTCGGAAGCCCGAGCGAGTCGAAGTAAGCATTGGGCAGTGCCAGCGCGAGAGCCTTGCTATTGGCAAAAGGCCACGGACCGTGGGCGCTGCCCGCCGTTTTCGCAGCGAGCGGAAGATTGACGCCCCGTCTCCGCAGCTCGGCGAACCGCGCCGTTCCGCGCTTCCACTGTTTCCAGATCGCCGACCGCAGCCGACGTCGGGTCCACTCCTCAAAGCTTTGTAGCACCGAGGGTGTTTCGCACTTCCCGAAGTAGCCGATCCAGCCCCGTAGATACAGGGCCAGTTACTTGGCCATCCGTTCGATGCTGATCCCTCGCGTCCGGCGCGTCAGTTCCCGAACCCGCTCCTTGAACCGCTTCACCGCCTTCGGCGCAAGGCGCCGTTTCGGCGACGCGGAACTCGTGAAGCTGAAGCCCAGAAACTTCCGTTCCAACGGCTTGGCCGCCGCGCTCTTCGACGGGTTCACCTGAAGCTTGACCTTCGTGTGAATGAATCGCGTCAAGCTCTTCATCACTCGTTCCCCCGCCCGCCGGCTGCGCACGTAGATGTTACTGTCGTCCGCATACCGCGCGAAGCGGTGGCCCCGTCGCTCCAACTCCCGGTCGAACTCGTCCCGTATGAGGTTACTGAGCAAGGGCGAAAGAGGCC
>Ga0182027_10012784_pt1 | contig 11771 bp, 16 predicted proteins | sample 712E1DmetaG_FD_121300 | JGI IMG/M metagenome (GOLD analysis project Ga0182027, IMG submission 121300) | Permafrost microbial communities from Stordalen Mire, Sweden - 712E1D metaG (Illumina Assembly) | ecosystem: Environmental > Terrestrial > Soil > Wetlands > Permafrost | place: Sweden...
CCCTCACCTCGAAATGGCCGGTTTTGAATCGCTCATCCTTGGCCGGTTTTGATCCGCTCGGTGACATCTCGCGAAATCACCATCAAGCCAGACGGAACATTCGATACCCACACTTGGGAAGCTTAAGAACACTATGAATCGTTCATTCAACCGAGGCTCCAACGCAGCAATGCGCAAACAGCAACGCACAGATAATCCGTTCAAGTCAGGCAGTGCAGCATGGACAGCATGGAACGCAGGCTACGATAAATGGGCTGGCATCGACTGGGAAGCTAGACGTAGGGAATGCAGAGAGCAACTAGCAGCTGGAAACTGGCAGCAGTGGGTTGCAGAGACGCACCAAGCGAAAGGATAATGAGGTATGCAAGTAGAACTATCAATAGACGAACTGGAGCTACTAGACGTTGGTCTAGGCATTGCTACAGACGAGATTCAGGACGAAGACGTTTGTGTTAAACTGATGAGGCTGAAGTTGCGCCTCAGAGATGAAAACCATCCAGACGCCACACCTAAACCTAAACCCACGCCACCCCCCGCAGCAGCACCCGTCAAAGAATGGGACCCGTTTAACCTTTAAAAATAGCCCTACAAAAAGGATTGTTTACATCAGCCGAAATCATGTGGCGTGTCGCACAACGTAGTCCCGGCCAATGGGTGTGATTTGAAAATGTCCGTTCCACTCACCCGGTGCTGTAGTGAGAGTGCGAATGTATTTCATCTTGTGCAATTCCTTAACTGCCGCTAGAGCTTCATCACGCGTTATCTGACAGTATTGACCCACCATATCAACGCTCATAGCGGCATTTTGGGAAGGAAAATTGTTGTATGCTTTCAAAACATGAAAGGTCAAGTCACCCAAAATAATTTCTTGTGGCCCGAAACCAAGGAACGGTTGCCCCCTGCGTGGTTTGTTTGACAAATCAGGCGGTGCCGGAAATTGCTGGGATATTAAATCATCCACCTGTTTGCATTTTGGACATGTAACAGACTTTGCATCCGCTTGTTTCAAAAACATTAACCCGCAGCGTGAGCATCTGTGACCCGTCTTGCCATCAAAAACAGGAGCTATAGGAGCGGTTAGAAAACCCCAGGCGTCATCTGGTAACACCGAGAAAAAAAACTCCAAACGTTCACCTGATGTAATTTCAACAAACCCTTTTCCGTAGGTGTCGCCATCTTTAATGTAAGGCCGCAAGTGCGGATTGACATTTATTTTGAAAACCCACGTGAACGATGCGCCGTCCGGCTTAATTTCTACCACTCCCTTTTGTGGAGCCGTTAAAAGATTGGCCGTCTCTTCCGTGGAATCAACCAAAGGAGGCAGAGAACTGCCAGCAATCGTTCGTGTTGATGGCTGGAGGACAGCGGTAACGCTTTTGATAAAACTGGGTCGTTTTCCCGTGTTGATGACTTCAACGTTAATCAGAATATCTTTCCTATCCGTGTGCTGCATTATCATCTCTGCATTTATTTGCAACTTTGCGGAGTCCTTATCTTGATTGAGTTTAGCTTTGTGTTCCTCAAGTTTTTTGTCATATCGGTGTTTTACTGCATTTCTGATAACCTCCACCAAAAGAAAAACTGCCACCAGAAGACAGACAATCATTCCAAAGGCCGTCCAGCCGTGGAAATTGTCGGTGATGAATTTTTCCAAATAATCCATGTGGCCGGACTTTATCACCCATCCCCCTTGCAATCAATCAGCAGCGAAATGAATCGGTTTTCTGTCCTGCCGTCGAGCCATTCGACTCGTAGGACTCGTGAGAAGATTCACCAGATTTCAGACCAGCTCTCTGACAGTTCTGCGAATCGCACAACATCAGAATGTATTTGCGCGAGAAACGGCCCCGTGGCAGGATTTCCTCGGTGCCAGTTTAGCTCAGTTGGTAGAGCGCGATATTTGTAATATCGATGTCGCCGGTTCGAATCCGGCAACTGGCTCCATTTTGACCCCCAGTTTTACCCCCTTTTTAAGATTTTAGACCCCAGACGACCAGTCTTCATCGCTGGAATGTGACCCCTCGAAAACTCATTTCCGCATTGATAATACGGCATTTCTGTTGGTGTTCGACTTGTAGGAGGTAAAAGCTGCGAATAAGGTCTCTTCTAATTACAAAACCGTTTCCCTTAATCGGAACAAAAATGGCTGCATCGGGTCTTCATGAAAGTTTACCAGGCAGTGGAGCAATGGCGGGGACTTGCCAGCATCGGGAAGAAGCCTCGGACGAAACATTATCACGCGGAAATTGCGGGCATCATTCGCAAGAACTGGCCGGATTCCGGGCAGGCCGTGGCCACCATCACCCCCGCCGATGTCACCGCCTTCGTTGTCCGCATTGCCCACTACTCCGCTCCCCGGTTCAATGCCGTGGTGTCCGCCTTGAAGTCCTTCGCACCTGGTGCGTCACATTTGAAGCGCCGTCCGGTCAAGGTCAAGGAACGCGCCGAGATAAACCAGCTTGCTTTCAACCGGCTTTTGGTTGAGTGCGACAAGGGCGAGCGGACGCACGCCGGGTTGATCGTACGGTTTCTGGCGCACACCGGATTACGGATTAATGAGGCCCGGCAATTGCGTTGGACGGACGTACAGCCTGATTGCATCTATGTCCCCGGACAAATCGCCAAGAATGGCAAACCGCGCCGCATTCCATTTGTGAACGGCATTGCCGACGTTCTGGCGCGTCTCAGGGCGTTGGATGCCAGGCCGGGATTGGGATTCTGCCTCAAAAGAGTTTGAAGCGGTCACTGGCCACGGCCTGCAAGCGGGCGGGCCTGCCCTGTTTGAGTCACCACGACTTCCGCCACATGTTCGCCACGCGCTGCATTGAAAGCGGCGTGGATATGCCCACAACGGCCCGCTGGCTTGGCCACAGTGACGGCGGGGCGCTTCTTGGCCGGGTGTACTTTCACCTGGCAGACGGCCATTCACGCAAAATGGCGTCCAAGGTGGAAATTTAACGCGCTACGATTCGATTGGTGAGGCGTTTCGAGGGTGCTCCGCTATGCTGACATGGGGGAAAATGGCGTGCCACTTATTACCCACCGCACGCCAGAGCGGAGAATCTTTCCGGGTGTTTCATGCGGCTTAGAAACGCGAATTGGTGGCGCGAAAAAAGCCGGTTACGGGATTTCCCCGCACACCATGCCCGGAAACTTTCAAGACTTGACCGTGTTGCCCGTCAGAGTGTTGACGAGGGTGGAAGCTGCATTGAGCACGCCAGCGGCTTCTTGGTGGGCAATGAGCATGTCCTTGAACTTAGCGTCAAGCTTCTGGCCTTCAGACGTGGTTTGCAAAATCTGTCGCCCGGCTTCAATGCCGGTAACGAGCGCGGCGGCGAGTTTCTTATTCCGTCCAGAAGCGTACATGCTCAAGGCGGTAGTCAGCACGGCCCCGATTGTTCCACACCAGGGCAAAGGCAGTGCGCCGATGATGGACGCGCCGGTTTGTACAGCGGGATTCGGTGCAAACGTTGTGTTGGTGATCGGCGCGGTGACAACCTCAACTATACCGGTCGAAAGAGATCCGTCAGCGTTGGTGCTGACTATGGCAATGCCAGACCCACCTTCGGCGCAAACGCCAGCAACGACACGCCAAATGTTGGAATGGCAAAGAGAACTGCAACGATGGCCAGCAAGGCGAACGCGCAGCGGGTGATTGTCTTACGATTTTTTTGGTAACGGTTCATAGGAAAAATGGAATGTGGTTGCGGTTGGTTTGAACGTCAGCCGTGTCAAGCGTATTGACCGATGACCGGAATTTTTTGCAGCAACGGACGGGCAAAGGGGTAAATAAACACGACAGCGACAATCGCTATAATGCCAGTCACAATATAATTCTTAACAGTGGTATTCATGGGATTTTTGCCAGACGGACGCCCGGCGGTTAATGTTTCACGGCTTGAACCGCAGCTATCGGCGGGCGGTTGGGGATTTTTCCAACTACAACCCGGTTACACACTGCGAACCGAATGCGGAAACTATAAACCGGAACGAAAATTCTGTCAGGATGGCACGGGTGACACGATTTCCATTCCGAATTCCACCCCAAAAGCCCGTTTACAGGGGTTTTCCGCTCTAAAGTTTTCCGGTTTAAGTTTCCGGTTTTTCCCAACGGAATGACACCCCGCGATTTTCCATTCCAAAGATGTCCGCTTGCCAGAGCTTTTATCATGGGCTATATTCAGCCCATGAACGCCATTAGAGTTCCCAAAGCCAAGTTCAAATACAACATGCGACCCTTCGTGGATGAAGCGAAGGGCGGCAAAATTGTCATAGTCACCAACGACGGCGCGGATGAATTTCAAGTCGTGCCTTGCGTTCCCTCCGGTAAACCGCCTGGCATGTCCATTCCGCTAAATGCCAATGCTTACAGCGGCATTAACCTTGATGAACCGGCCTTCCAATCATGGGAGGAAGCATGAAAGTATTGCTGGACAGCGGAGTCTGGTGGCGCAAAAGCGGCAAACTGCCAATGAAAAAACCGCTGGCGGACTTTTTGGAAAACGATGTAACTGAGTGGTGGCTCTCCCCCTTTGCGGTGGCGGAAATGCTCTACAAGGTGAAACATAAAAAATTGCCAATACCAGCCGGATCGGACTGGTTGAATGAGTCATTACAGGGCTACCGCATTGCACCCTTCACAATTGAGGCGGGAAAGATTGCGGGCAACTGGAATTGGAAACACGGCGACCCGGTAGATCGTTGCATGGCGGCGGTGGCAGTATCTGAAGGGCTTACCTTGATCCACACTGACTTAATTCTGAAAGACTTGTCCGGCTTCCCGCAACTCTATTTCCCCGCTTAAAACAGCTTCCCGGCCAGTTCCCCGCCGCTTTCCCGGTTGTAGGCGATGAAACTACCGCGCGGCAAGTCCGCCACTTGATCCACGCCGGAAAAGTATGATCGCACAGCGTCCAGTTCGCCCGGCTCGTTCATCGAAAAACAAATCCATTCCGTGACTTCCGCCCGCAAGTCCCGGTGATAGTCGCGTGGATGCTGCGTTGACGAAAGCAGCTCAAGGTTTTCCGAACGTCCCATGCGGGCAATTTTTTCCAATTCAACCGGCAGGCTTTGCGCGTCGGCAAAATGCCAAAGTTCATCAACGTAAAAAATCTTCTTGCCCGGCCCGCGCCGACTGACTTCAAACACCCAGTGACAAAACCAGCGAAACGCGGATTTTAAATCCTGTCCAAACATGATGAACGGATTAAACACAACGCACCGCGTCAACAATGCCGCTTCACATTGCGCCGCCGTGCCGCATGGAATGATCCCCAAGCGTTGCGAGGCTTCAAGTTTCCAGTCGAAAATGAAAACACACGCAGCGGGATTGGTATTAGCCTCCTGTTCCGTGAGCGCGTTCAATAAATAGAGAAAAGCCAGCGTAGTTTTGCCGGAACCGGCCCGGCCAAAAATCAGCGTCACACACGGCGGCAGGGAGTAATCAGGCATGGCGTTAAAATCTAACAAGCGATTCAACCGGACTTCAGCCGGTTAATCGCGTGTTCCCCGGATTGAAGAATCCGAGCGCGCCCTTGCACGCGACGAAATCTAGCGGCTTGGCATTGCGTAAAACAAACCCATATTCGCCGCAGAACCACGGCGAGTCTGATTGAGTCACGCAGCCCACGATTTCCACTTCGCCGACGATTCCGCCGAGCATATATTTGAAGAAAGGGATGTTCATTTTGGCGCGCAGCATCGGCAGTTTTTCCGGTTGCAGTTCGTCCGATATGCCGTTCAGGAAAAGGCAGCACGCTTCAAAATCTGCTTTGGTCATTGTTTGGCCGGCGTGGATCAGCACGCGGCCACGGTAGTTTGTCGGCCATGAGCGGTTCTCGATGTCCTTGCCCGCGTTCAGGATTAGCCATGCCCACGGCTGGCGAATTGAGATGGCTTTGACCGGGGAACAAATTGCTGCTGCCGACCCCGGCTGTTCTTTTGCGTTCAGTGTTTCAATCATAATTTTATTGTTGGTTGCTCGCCCCACTCGCCCCTACACCGGGGCGGCAGAGCGCTGCGTTAGATTTTTTTCTCCGGTTCAGCGGGCTTGACGCGATCCTTCGCCACAAGTTTTTCGAGCCGGTCAAGTGTTTGCAGATGCACCAGCACCATTTCACCGCCACACATGGCCAGATTTATCCAATGAGAATTTTGAGCGCCCGGAATTCGCCGGCGGTTCAACTCCATTACCGCGCATTCCGACAACGAAGCGTTGAAATCAGCCACGACTTCATCCTTCCATTTTAGATCAGCCAGAATTTCCTTCTCTATTTCCGGTGAGAGCTTTAACTGTCTGACTTTTTTTGTCAGTTGCCAGCAGCGAAACCGATCCGCGATTTTGGTGATGAGCTTGGCGGGCTTTTCGAGCAACTTTTGCTGCCAGCCCACAAAACCAGCGGCAATAATTGGAGCGCCAGCCACAGCGCCAGGCACAACAGGCGCGTTCCCGCCCACCACAACAGGCGTGTTTGCAGCCGGTGATGGAGCACCCGGCAACGGCGGCGGCAACGCCGCAACCCGCTTCGCCGCGTTCGCCGCATTTTTTCGAGCGCGATCCTTGAGCTTGTCAGCCTCAATTGCCTCCGGGCTTCCAGCAGGCAGGCCATCCGCTCTTTTCTTGCCGCCGCCGCGATGGCCGCTGAACAGCGGAACGCTATCACCCGCCGCAACAGCCATAGGTGAAGGTTTAACGGGTTCGGAATCACCACCAGCAGCCATGGTAGTTGAATTCGGATGTCCCGTTGACTTCTCCACTGGCGAAGAATTTTCCGCTGGCGCTTTTGTTCCGGGCTTGACCGGAACCGTTGAAGGATTTTTTGGAGATTCATTTTTCATAACTCTTTAAAAAGATACAACGCGAACAAAACCGGTCATTCATCCTCGCTTCCAATAACCGGAGACGGCAGCCAGCTTTTGCGCTTCAATTTTTCCGAACGTGGCACGGGAATTTTCTTCAATTCCTGAATATCGCGCTCGCGCTCGCTTACGGTCATTTCCAACTGGCGCTTTTCCTGTTCAGCGGCAGTAAGTCTTTTTTCCAATTCAACTTCGCGCTCCGACTTCACAACGCCGTTTACAATTAAATTGGCGGCGGGCGGCGGGGCCGGAAGCGGTGGGACTTCAACGGGCGGCGGTGGCGGATTTTCAACTTTAACCTGCGGGACTGGAATTTCAGCGGGAGGCATAGGATTTTCACTATTCATATTTTTGTTATGCGTTTCACGACGCGATGCTGTCAAAATTCTAAAATTTGAATAGATGGCACGGGTGATACGGTTTACCTTACAACTCTCCACATCCACGGAATTTGACTTTTACCAAAACCACCCACCACCCCCCACCCAGTCCTTAAAATAGTGGGTATTAGTGGGTGTTAGTGGGTGGTTTTGAAAGATATAAAATACAGGAAGCCCATTTTGGGGCGATTTTTCGGCATAAAAAAACGCGCCGGATTTCAGCGCGTCGGAGGGAAGTGTCAATTAAAAAAGCCGCCCGGTGACGAGCCGGGCGGGTGGTTTTGGTCGCTGGCAGATTTTAGCTTGCCGCATCGTCACCGGCATTTTTGCCCGTCGTCTAGGATCGCGCGTGCCGATGAACCAAATTTATTCCAGCGCAACGAAGGCACTCATGATATTTATGTCTCATGGCCTTTGCTCCATCTGAAAAATTCTGTAATGGCTGGTGTTGCCCCGGTTGGTTTTTACAACGCGGCTGGTTTGCTCGCTCAACTCTGTGAGCATGGCCCCGGCCCGCTGGCTATTGAAAAACATTCTGTCTATCATGCCGGACTTTTTGCCGTCCACGTCCTTATCCAGGGAGCGCATCGTTCGCTCAAATTCGCTGGCCGTGCCTTCCCACAGAGGTGAGTCGTCACCAATCAGGTTCAGATTGTCTATCATTTCGAGCAGCCGCATTTCCGGCTGTAATTCCAGCAGCGCGTTTTCAATCGTCGGATGCCAGAAATTCACGCAGCCCGTGCGGGGGTCAACTTTCTGATCTGGTTTGAACTTCAAAAGGAAATGGGCAAAGGCTGGAAGTTCCAGGCTTATTTTCTTGGCCCACGCCGCCCGCTCTTCATTGGTAGATGGCAAGTCTGACGCCATGCTAGATCGGAGCAAAATGAGTTTGTCACGAAGGGATTTGTCGAGCGTAGGTAGAATGTTGTAGCCCGGCCCGGGATTGCCCGCGAAAACCAGCCTCCAAAACGGGTTCACCGTCAAATCAAGGGCGTCCACACCTTTACCCTCCATGCGCTGGTCTTGATCCCAGAGTAAAGACTTTAACGCGCCAACCCGCATCCGGCGTTCTTCCAAATTTGCCGCCGCTGATTTGTCATCCAGCACCAGCAATGACGCACTGAACAAATCCTTGTTGAACTTGCCTTCGTTTAAAAACTTCAACGGGTCAGCCCGCTTGCCGCCCAGCAATGGCTCTAAAACCAGTTTGATGAGCGCCGATTTTCCGCACCCGGACGGCCCAAAAATGCCCAGCATTGGGCAATGCTGAAACGGCCAGGGTCCGTCCGTTGTCATGCGCTGGTGAAAATCCCGGTAACACACCGCCGCCCACTGTGTAGCTATGCCAAACTGCGGGTGCTGTTCGTCGGCGAATAGCGTCGTGAGCAGCTTGTGAATGGTGTTGAACGAGCCGGCGCGCGGTTCAATGAACCGGGGCGACTCAGTTACCAGCACCAATTCCCCGTTAAGGTTGTGTAAGCCGGCAGGATATCCGGCCAGCAATCCCGCGTAAGCCACACTGCGGTTTTGAATCAGCCACATCATGGCCCGATCCGACTTGGTGTTGCCCTGTTCGTCGGGATGCTTCTTTGAGAAACCATGCTCTGCAATCATCGTTGCTGCCTGCGAATCCTTCAGGCGCGAATAACCGTCCGCGCCATTCGGAAAAAACCATTGCCCCCGGGCACCGTAATAATACATTGGAATGGCCGCTACCGCGCGGTCATCTGCCATGTAAATCATGCCGTCATCCGTCAACCGCTCCGGTGTGTGTGTTTTTGCCATATTATTTCACGCTTTCCAGGTAGCCAGCCAGGTGTGGTTTGAACCAATCCGACACGCCGGTTATTTCGGCGAAAAACAACTGGTTCATTTTCACCCGGCCCTGAATCTTCAAATGGCACCGCTGGCAGAGCGCCGTGAGGTTCCAGGTCGCGCAGTTCGCCTTGTTGCCGTCGAGATGGTGGACGGTGAGGACGTGCCCGCTTTCGAGGTCGTGCGGGTGCTGGCACCGCTCGCAACGCCAGCCGGCGGCGTCTTTGATTTTTGTGGCGATGGCCGGCCAGTCGGTGGGGTAGGTGTTTTTTGAGTGCATGGAATTAGTTCGAGTTGGCGGGCGTCAAACAAGTCGCCCTGATATTTCGCGCGGGTGATCGCCAGCGTCGTGCCGCGCGAGTTGTAAAAATCTTCCCAAAGTTTTATAAGCCGATCCGCCGTGCGGTCGTACCAGCGGTGCGGGCCGTGCCCGATAACATCCGGCGGAATGTTCAACTTCTTCCACCAGCGTTTCGCCGTGCGGACATGGCAATTGTCCATGCGGCGTGCGATGTCCTTGAGCTGGTGCATTTTATCAGGCCGGGTGCAGTGCGGGTGATGGTGATCGTCGGGTGAAAAGGAATTTGCCCCGGCAAAGCGGGCAACGGTATTGGTCGCACTCGCCAACCTGCTGCACGAATTCAAGGCGGATGTCCACGCCGAGCTTGAGCGAGTTTGACGGCCTGCCGCCGTTGCGGGATGGATTGGCACACTTTGCACAGTTCATAACCCTTGCTCCATCAAGCGGATTCCCGCGAGCCGGATTGCTTCACCGCAAAGGCGTAATTCGGTGGCGTCTTTAAAGGCGTATTCGCTCATGCCGCCGCGTTCAATTGTCAAAAGTGGTGTTGCGGGTTCTAACTCATGCACGCTTACCAGCACGCGCAAATTTTCCGAACCAATTATTGAGTCAAAAAGAATGTTCATTTGATTTGTTCCTTTATCTGTTGAAACAGTTTAGCCCCGGCTTCTTGTGATACTGGGTTGGGTGTGTCGTTTATCCAGTCGGCAGTATTGCGGCGGCACGCCGGGCATTTGACGCCGTGCCGAGTGTCCCAACGCCCAACTGGCATGGGCAGATTCACCACGTCGTCACAATGACTGCAAAACCAGTGGCCACTCATAAATCAGTCTTGACCAACTTTGCAGATGGCCAGCAGCAGCAGGAACGCGCCGAAGATAACCGCGAAGGCCAGCAGGCCGAAAAGTAGGGCGCTCATATCGCATCAAATGGACATTTCACAATTTTTCGGATTGTATCCGCCTGCCATTTTCGTTCATTGGCGGCGGCGTAGGCGGCGTAGGCGTCGTCGTCGGTTTTCTGCGAAGGATTTTTTAACCACGCTTGCGCGGCTTCGATGGCTTTTCGGGGACGGGAATCAGACGGGAATTTTTTTTCAAAAGCAGGAAGGACGCGCTCTGCGCAAGCAATGGCAATTGTTACAGCCGTTGGTTTGTCCAACTGGTTTATTTTTCGGAGCAGCCAAATTAACCAGTCACCGCGCTCGCAAACATTCCAGATCATCGGAAAGTTGAAGCGAAAGGCTTTGGCGAATTGAAGCCCTTCGGCGCAAGGGTCGAGGGCGAGTAAGTTTTCTTTGGTCATTTTCATAAGTTTTGGTTTGAACTAGTTGAGAACGTGATGTTGTTTTCAGCGGCGAACAGGGCACGCTCAATAACGTGTGTCATCGTGCAGGCATTGACCCGCGCAAGGCGTTTCAAGGTCGCGCGGCTCCGGGGGGAGAGCTCTAAAACTGTTAATTTACGGGGTTTTTTGGCGGATGTGTCGCTCATTGATATAAGTGTATAGCATCCCGCTTATATCAGCACAAGTAAAATCTTTACAAATCTTTACAGAGTGCTATTATCTACCAGTTAGCTGCAACCGCAACAAAAGGAGTAGTATGAAAAGAGCACAGCGTAACTTCCGGCCTTGGCCGGAAAACGAAAAGCGGTTGGAGACAGCGGCGCAACACGGTGTGAACGTCTCGGAAATGATCAATGAACTTATCCGAGACAATTTCAGGCCGTATTTTGAAAAAAAGGCGAAGCAATATTCGCAGTTAGCGTCAAACGCTTCATCCAACTAAAAGGGGTGGAGCAACGGTGGAAGTAAAAAGTGGAGCCAGCTGTCAGGATTGAACTGACGACCCACGGTTTACAAAACCGTTGCTCCACATCTATTACACCCTTTGTTTTCAAGTTATTTCAAGTTTGCTATTGCAATTTGCCAGATAGTCTGGCAAATTATCAGAGATGAAACGAACGGCAACCAATGGAGGCAAAAGAGGCTTCGGCAAGGGCGTCTTCCGCATTGTCGAATTCACAAATCCTTCCGGTGAAACGGCCTTTCGCGTGACAGGCTGGACCGTGGATGGCGAGCGCATACGTCAGAACTACAAAAACCACGGTGAGGCGGTCAATCGCAAACAAGAACTGGAAGTTCAATCGGCGAATTTGGAAACGGCCGGGCAGACGGTGTTCACGCGTTTGAAACCGGACGAGGTTCAAGATGCCGAGTCCGCGCTGAGTGCCTTGCGCGCCGCCGGGCACAAATCGTTGTGCGTGGCTGCGGATTTCTTCATACGTAACTGGCGCGATCCGCTCAAGCGCATTGCAACCAGTGAGGCTGTGCGGAATTTCATGGCGGAAAAAACAGCAGCGAACCGGCGGCGGCGGCATCTGGAAAGTCTGAAACAAGACCTCGACCGGCTGGCA
>Ga0182027_10012785_pt1 | contig 11771 bp, 10 predicted proteins | sample 712E1DmetaG_FD_121300 | JGI IMG/M metagenome (GOLD analysis project Ga0182027, IMG submission 121300) | Permafrost microbial communities from Stordalen Mire, Sweden - 712E1D metaG (Illumina Assembly) | ecosystem: Environmental > Terrestrial > Soil > Wetlands > Permafrost | place: Sweden...
ATCGTTTCTTGATTAGTATTGCTATAGCTGATAATATTATTGCAATTTGATAGAATCCATTTGCATAATCATACATTCCAGATTTATCGTCGCTGGTTCGGGATTGAGTCTCTAATTGTTGAGCTTGTTTTTGTATGTCTAATTTTTCAGTATTATACGTAGCACTCTTGTTTGTAAAATCTGCAATGCTCTTATCTAGTGCTGCATTATACTGATTACTATTACTAGGATTATTGCGCTGAGCTTCTAGAACTGCATTATTGGCATCATAAATATTTTGTTTAATGCTCTTAGCCTGATAAAACGCCCATTGATCTGTGGATTGTACAAGATTCTTTGTGGCATCGCCACCAGCCTGTCCTCCAAGAATTGAACTCAAAGCAAGCAATACTGATAATAATGCTGCAGTTATAGCCACAGACTTATCTAAATTATCATCATGCCTAGATTCCTTCTTTACTTTATTATTCTTTGCCATTTTTTTTGTTAGAGAATGAAAATGATTTAAATATTTTTTGAAAATTACAGATATATTTAGAAAATATTATAAATATTTTTTAATCCATTCTTGATGTATATTTAATTGTATACCTACTTCTTGTACGAGCCTATAATGTACGTCAATGATATGCTTTTGAAGTGCTATAATCTGATTTAGATAAGTTATTGATTCTTTATCTTTAATCTTCGGCAATATTTCATGTTCCATAACTTTTTTACAGTCGCTTATAGTATTGTCCAATATATCATTTGACACAATCTGCGTCTCTAAAGAATGTTCTACTACCTTCTGATAATCTTTTGTTGACATCTCTTGACGTTTAGCAATGTTTGCATATAAGCGCTTATTTTCTCGCATTAATCTAAATTTATCATATAATGAGGAACATTCTAGATTATGCATGAGTCTATTCTTAGTATTATTGAACCATCTGGTATCATTATATACTTCATTAATATCCTTATCTATTATCTGTACATACTTTATATGCTGCACTAATTGTGTTATGAGATAATCTTCAGAATCATCTTTAGAATATGAGGCGGATTTGTTATTATATATTAAAAGGGCTCCTCCCCTTTCTATTAAGAGTATACTATGTATCTGGCTTATTCTTGATATAACTTTATCTCCATAAAGCAAGTCTTGAATTTCTGATGCAATATCTACTTTAACCTTGGAATATTTTTTTAATGTATCTTCAATTGTTTGTTCTATCGTTTTCATTTTTGTATTTTATAGTTTTAGAGAATGTCACTGTCCTTTTAAATTTTACTTCTGATAAATAGAAACTAAACCAATATTTTTCATTATATTTTTAAACATTACAATCACACCCTATTTATGCTGGAAAATATAAGTGATAATAAACCTTCAGGTCAACATATGGAAAATAATAATAGATTAAATATAGGTAGCGTCGTCTCTGAAAAATCACATATCTTAATATTGAACCGTAGCAAAATTTTATTTCCTATAGGTAAAGGTGCAGCATGGTCACTTGTCAAACCTACATCTGTTAAATATTACGATATTCCTGAAGAAACACATGAGTTAATAAAATATCAGAAAGCTTACAAAGATATAGCAATATATTATGCTGGAACGCACAAGAGCATGTGGGAAACATTAGGTATACCTTATGCAATAAGTTGGCATGGAGGCGATGTGCCTTTTATAATGGCAGGTAGTAATCTTGTGAAAGAAGAAACAGGCTGGCGTGAAAGTTTACTAAAATATCTTCTGGATCGTTCAGGGTACATTTCTGTTGAAACAGAAAATAATCCAAAAGCCGCGGTTCCTATAGTTATTTCTGATATAAGCAAAATTTTATCAAGTAACAACAATATTCTAATATTTCCAGAGACCACTCGATCAAGAAGTGGTCTTATAGCAGATTTTAAACCAGCAGGATTTCAAGGTCTGGCGCAAGCTGTTTTTAATGGTACAAAAGCATATATAATTCCTGTAAACGTAGACTACCACAAATTTACAGAATTAGAAGAATTTGCTGGCGATAATGAGTTAAGACGCTTAAAGCCTTTGATGTTTTCTGAGGAGTTTTCTAACTTGACAAAATCGAAAAAATTGGTTGCAATGAGAGAAATATATTATTTTACTCATTTTGCAACTGAGAAAAAGTATTTAGAATTAGAAGATATGATACATTCTGGCAACCCTGATTTCAAGTCTCAATGGAAAAAATTTGAAGAAAAATATACTTTTAGTATTAAAGACATAAAAAAATGGAAGGCATTTATTGGAGATGTTTACATTTCATTTGGAAAACCAATTATTGTTGAAAAAAATGAAAATCGTGATTATCGCAGAGAATTAGCAGACAAATCTAGAGAGGCATGTTTAAACCTTGTTAAAATACAAAAAGAACAGGTGATTTCAGAGAGTATTGTTAGAATTAATCCTAAATTTGGTGCACCGATACATAATCATGAATTGTTTTCTTCTATAGCTGGCGTTATGAATGATTTGGAACCTTACGAGGATCAGTTCATAAATTTTAATATGACATCAAGACCTGCGGATATTGTACTTTCTTCAGGTATTGGAATAAATTCTGAATTATTAGAAAAGTATAAAATATATGCCAACCAAATTAGACATTATGTGTCTTCAAAGTAATATTATAAAATAATCTATCGTTCTAAATCCCATTAACTTTAAAAATGCTTACGTTACAATCTGTACTATGGTTACTAAAAAAAGAAAAATTCCATTGCTTGATGAAAATGGGAACGATCCTAACAGTGTTATGGTTATTTGTGCACATTCTGATGACCAAATATTTGGTCCTGGCGGGACTGTAGCAAAATATGCTAAAGAAGGCAAGAAAGTTCATACAATAATATTCTCATACGGTGAACAATCATTGCCATTACAAAAAAAAGAGTATACGATAAAGGCTCGCGTCAATGAAGCTAAAGAAGTGGATAAATATTTAGGCGGTCATGGAGTAACATTCTTAGGTTTAGAAGAGACAAAATTTCAGGAACAATTTCATAAGAAGAAGATGTATCCGAAACTTAAGCGTTTAATACTAGAATATAAGCCAAGCATAATATTTACGCATTCAGTTGATGATCCAATGCCTGACCATAGAGCATTAAATAAATTATTATTAGAAACCATTGACAGGATGCGATATAAATGTGATGTGTATATGTTTGATGTATGGAACTTGTTTAATTTCAAGAAGAGACATTATGTTAAGATAGTGGTTGATGTGTCAGATACATTTTCAATGAAAATTAAGGCGCTAAAAATGTTTACGAGTCAACAGCGTTCATTATTTCTGTTGATGTGGAGTGTATATTTAAGAGCGTGGCGTAGCGGCAGAGATATAAAAGTAAAGCGTGCAGAAACATTTTATAAGATTAGATAGATGATGATTGATAAAATTTAGTGAGATAAAAAAATAATATGGTTGATGAATTGCTCGATAGGAAAAGGAAACTTGTCATAGCTACAGATAATTTTCTGCCTAGATGGGATGGTATTGCTAGATTTCTCTCTGAAATGATCCCTAGATTATACAAACATTATGATATAATAGTTATAGCTCCAGATCTTGGAACATATGAGGATCCACACATTAAACTAGTTAAAATCCCTTTGATGAAATTTATTAAAGTTGGAGATTTTCCAATACCAGCATTTAAGCGCAAGATTATAGCAAGCGTAGTAAGAGATGCTGATGTTGTGTTTTCGCAAACAATAGGTCCTATAGGAATCACCGCAATAAAGATGGCTAAACGTTATAAAAAACCTTTAGCAGCATATACACATGCAATAGAATGGGAGTTAGTGCCTCGAGCCATGGGTTCACCCCTATTAAAAAAGTATGGTCAGTTACTCGCTAAACGCACCGCCAAAAAAATGTATAATAGTTGTGATCTATTAATTATGCCTTCCCAAAGTATTTCAGAATTATTTTTATGGAACAATATTAAAACAAAGTCAGCAATAGTAAATTTGGGTGTAGATATTAAAAAATTTGTTCCAGTAGATGATACGCAAAAAAAAGATTTAAAGGAGCAATTAGGATTCTCAGCTAATGACATAATCATAGGATACCATGGACGCATAGGTCACGAGAAAGATTTAATCACACTACTACGAGCATTTACAAGATTACAACAAACTAATAATAATATAAAATTGTTAATAGTAGGTGATGGAGTAGAATCAATAAAGAAACAATTATTATCAAGGCAGGGAATACGGCAGGGAGTGATATTGACTGGCGCAAAAAACAATCCAGTACCATACCTACAACTCATGGACATATATTGTATGCCATCATTGACAGAGACAACGTGTCTGTCAGTACTTGAAGCGATGTCATGCCAATTGGCGGTCGTAAGTACTGAAGTCGGATTCATAAAGAGTTATATCAGAAACGGCTACAATGGATTATTCTTTGAAAAACAAAATCAGTATCCATTAGCAAAAAACATTCAACGATTAATATCTGATACAGAGTTTAGAAAAACACTTGGAGTAAATGCAAGAAAAACAGTCATAGAACAATTCTCATGGGACAAGACAGCAAAAGGGATAGAAGAAGCACTAAATGAATTACTAGAAACAAAAGGAAAAAAGTAAAATATTTTAAAAAATTTTTAATTTTATATCTTTAGCGTTGTAACTTTTGATATTCCGAACTCGTTCATACTTATACCGTATAATGTATCTGCTTCACCTATCACAGAATCGTTGTGACTGATAATTATGTATTGTGCTTTCTTTGAATAATTTTTGACAAGCAATGCTAACTGTTCGGAATTCTTCTTATCTAGAGCTGCATCAACTTCATCAAATATATAGAATGGTGCAGGATCATATTCCTGGACTGCAAAGATGAATGCGATTGCAGTCAATGTCTTTTCTCCGCCAGACAATGATTTTATATCCAAAAATTTTGTTCCAGTAATTCGAACTTTAATCAATAATCCTCCATTGAATGGATCATTCTGGTCTTCAAGTTCTAATGATGCTTCACCTTTTGATGATAATGCGCCGAATATGACTTTGAAATTGTGGTCAATAATTTCGTATGTTTTCATGAACAACTCTTTTTTCTTGCTATCGATTTCGTTGATCATCATGAGCACATCTTCACGCTCGTGTAATATCTTTTCTTTTTTTTCGTTGAATGTCTTGTATTCCTTTTCTATTCTTTCGTAGACTTCTAGTGCACGCATATTGACTGCACCAATATCTGAAATTAGTTTTTCGAACTGCGAAATTTCTCTTAATATATCAGATTCTGGTTTATCCTTAAATAATTCTACTCCTTCATACTGTTTATATTCTTCAACCATTCCGGAGAGCTGAGCGCGTATTTCGGCGCTTTGTAGTGATACTAAGTTATCTTTCTGTTCAATTCTTCTAGCTTCTTCCTGCTTATTGAACACTTCATTATCGTTCTTACTGACTTCATCAGATAATTTGTTACGTTTGTTGAATAGTTCTTTGAATTGTGCATAGAATTTTGCTTCTACTGCTTCTTTTTCTTTTAATGATAATTCTTGCTCCATAATTTTTTTATTTAAGTTATCTTTTTCTTCTTCAAATCCGCTCTTTTCCTTGTCCTGTTGTTTTAATATTTTGGCAATGTTTTCTTTTTCTGGATTTAATACATTAAGTATTTGTGCATCATTATTTTTTATTTCCATTCGATAATTAGTCACATCTTCGCGTAATTGAGTTCTTTTCTGTTCGAATGCATTCAGTTCTGCCAATAATGATGGATTTCGGAGTTCGCTAATCTTGTCTCTTAATTGTTGTTTTCTAATTTTTAATTGTGCTAGTGCTTTATTTTTTTCGCTTGTTTTGGTGATTATTGCGTCAAGGTTCTTGTCTACTTCTGCGATTGATTTCTTTAATTCTAGTTTTTGTTTTTTACTGACATCTAAATCATTCGAATCTAGGTGTAATGTTTTCTCCATTACTATGATTTCTCCGTCAAGATTAGATTTTAATTGTCTTAATCTGTCGATTAAATCTTCATTATCTAATTTCTTTTGTTCTAGATTGCTGGTCATTCTAGTTAAGTCAGCAATTTCTGACTCTAACTTTATTATGCCGTCGCTAACTTCTTTTTCTTGGAATCCAGATCCTGTTCTAGTTCTGAATCCTCCTTGCATTGAACCGCTTGTTTCGAGCAGATCTCCACTCATTGTGACCATTCTATAATTTCCTATTCCAATTTTTCTGGCAGTTTCAACATCTTCAACTACTATAGTATTTTCGAATACGTAACTGAATACTTTTTCGAATTGGTGGTCATATGTTACTAAGTCTATTGCTAGACCTTTGATTCCAGGAGAATTAAGATTCTTTAGTTCAGGTTTTATTGGTACTGACCTAATTTTGTTCATTGGTAGGAATGTTGCAACTCCGAGTTTATTGTCTTTCAAGTATTTAATGCATTCTGCAGCAATCTTGTCATCTTCTACAACGATGCTTCGAATTCTAGCTCCTGCTGCGACTTCTAGTGCTAATGAATATTCGGATTTTACGTTTCCTAGAGTGGATACTAGTCCATAGATTCCTTTTTTTGTTTCTTTTAATTCTAGAATTTTTTGTACGGCAACGCCTGCTGCGACGCTTTCTTTGATAGTGTTGCTTTTTGCCTGTAATTTCATTAATTCTTCTTTTCGACTTAGAGTTTTTGTACGAGCATTTTCGGCCTGTGCTGCAAGTGCTGAATTGTCGGAAAGTGCTGTATTTAGTTCTAGTGTAATTTTTTTGAATTCATCTTTCTTCTTTTTTAGAATCTCTAGTTGGCTCTTGTTTTCTTTTTCTAATTTTAGTACATTATCTATGCTATCATCAATATTTTTTAGGGTAATTTCACCTCTATCTTTTTCCCTGAGAAGGTTCTGTTGTTCTTCACGGACTTTCTGTATCTCTTCTTGTAATACTTCACTGTCCTTGTCTATCTGTTCAATCTCTTTATCTATCTGTTGGACGCTGTCTAAATTATTTTTTTCTAGGAATAATTTTATTTTGTTTTCTATTTGCTGTAAATCTTTCTCTTTATTTATTATTGCTCCTTCAAGATCTTTCTTTCCAGCCTGTAAGTCATCAATTTTTTTAGTCAAGTCTGCTAATGAATTTTGTAATTGGGATTTTCTTTCAGATATTTTGGATAATTCAGTCTCTATTCCACTTACTCTTTGATTGTGCAATGCCAATTCTATCTTTAATTTTTCAACTTCTTTGTGCAGTGCTACTTGTTCCTTCTCTCCTCTCTCTTCGATTTCCTTGTTTATCTTATCGATATCGTGCTTTTTTGAGTCGATTAATTCTTTTAGTTTGAAGACTTCTTCGTTTAATTTTCCAATCTTACTGTTTCCTTCATCGATCTCTTTTTGGAATTTTTCTTTTTCTGTCGTCTTTGTTTTTATTTTATTGTCTAGCAGTGTTGCTTTATTACTTTTTATCTTGTCGTTTAAATCTTTAAATTTTAGTGCTTGATCCCTGTCTCTTTTTAGTTCTTGCAAATGTGTCTTTCTTTCAGCAAGGATTATTTCTACTTCATTCATTTTTTCTTCAACGCGCTGCAATTCTCTCAATGCTTTTTCTTTTTTTTCTTCGTATACTGAAAGACCTGCTATTTGCTCTAACATTTGTCTTCGTTCTAATGGAGTCATCTCTATTAGGCTAATAATTTCACCTTGTAGAACAATGTTGTAACCGTCTGGATTTATTTTAGCAAAAGCTAGTAAGTCAAGTATCTCTTGTCTTGTTTTTGATTTATCATTAATTTTGTATACTGATTGACCATTCTCTTTGATTAATCTTGTTATCTTTATTTCGTTTGGATATTTATCTTCCTCTGGCTTCTTTCTTTTACTGCTAGAATCATCTCTGATGATTGGGAATACCTTATTTGTATTATCAAAAAATATTGAGACTTCACCATCTTTAGCAGGATTTTTTAATTTACCACCATTATAGATTAAGTTTGAAGATTTTTCTGCTCTCATATCCTTACTTGAACCTTTACCTAAAACAAAGCATAGCGCATCCATTACGTTAGACTTTCCAGAACCATTTGGACCTAGAACACAGTTAAAATTATCTCCAAACAATAGTTCAGTCTTATTTGCAAAAGATTTGAAACCTTTAATTTCTAATTTAGTTACTCTAGTTACTCTAGACATAATAATATCTCCTAAATATCTATCTCACCCAATTTAGATGAAAATGTCCATATTTCATATATAAATTTGACTATTTTGTGCGAATAATATTGCTTTTATGCTATTTTTTATTTTTCCTCATAATCTGTATTCATGTAATATTTGATGAATAATTGTCTCATAATTTTTGCGAATGCCTTATCTCTTATTAACATAGTTGTGTTTGACTTGATTAATCCAATCATCACTTCTTCATCGTCTATTATTGACATCGCTACACCTTCATTTTCTATTGGCTTGATTTCTTTTATTACTGTTTTCCATTCTTTTATTGCCTTTTCAGTGTCTTTATTAAATACACCAATATGTTTTATATCTATTCCTTTTTTTATTCTGTCTTTTGTGTTTCTCATCCAATTTGGATTAACTTCGAATGTATATTTGATGGTGTAATCGCATTTTTCTGGCTCCTTAACTTCTTTATTAATCTTATAGAAATTGCTTTTTCCTTTTGCAAGTATTACTGGTTCAACATCATGTTCTTCGTATATCTTTTTAAGTTCTTTGACTTTATTATCTATTTCCATTAAGTTCTTTATTCTGGTATCGATAATTTCGTGCAGTTTTTCTGGATCTGATGCTACGTATTTTTTAGTCTCTTCTGGAATTGTTTTTATCAATCCTTTTTCTTCAAGTGATGCAAGAACTGTATATATTCTTCCGTATGGAACAAGAGATTCTTTACATATATGTCCTGCTGTTGTTTTCCCAAGCCTTAACATAATTTCATATACTTTAGTCTCGTTTGATGTTAAACCTAATTCTTTGAACTCCATGCTTGATTTGTGCTCAACTTCTATATAAACTTTTCTACTACAACCACTCGTGAGGTGGCAAAAATATAAATACGTATTATGATATATTACTACTGTTACGTAACAACTTAAAGAGTTGTGCGTTGAGGAGTAAATAATATGAAATATTCATGGAAAGACATCGAACCTTACTTAACCAACAGGTTGTCGCAAACAAAAAATATAATGACCTTTGGAACAATAGGTAGTAAGAATGTTGAAAATGATGTAGATATAATTATAACTAAAAAACCTCAAGCTAAAACATCAGAATTCTATAGAGAAGTGCATGACTTATTTACAGGCCTTGATCAATACATGGCTAGTACGTATGATTGCAAGGCCATCAAATTTATAAAACTCTGTCAACAAGATGAAGCACTATATTTATCAGGATATAAACAAGGAGATTTGGCATTGCATGTAATGACCTTTGTTTCATATCCGCAATTATTTAAGGATTGGGATTGGGCGCTAGGTCCAAAGGATAATATAAAATCATTACTTAGTTCTTATGTTCCTTTACTCGGGAAGACGGAAATGATATATTCATCAGAATTTTCAAAGAGCCAACATAATGAACATTTGATTCTCAATTTATCACATCTTGACATTATCAATTCAAAATATCCTACAGATCTTTTTCTAAAAAAAATGAATCATGCATATGGATATGTTTCAAAACATGCAAATGTAGATTTTGTTCCAGCTGAAAACAAAGAAGAAGTAATCAATAAATTTTACTCATTATGTGATTTGTTAGAAGCATAATTCTTTGTTCTTTTTTCTATTCATATTCTAGTATTCTCCTAGTCCTTTTTGTGCATTTTTCTTGACGATAGTCTTATACGTAGCCCATGATTTTCTTATGATTGGAGAGATTTTTGGATTATTCCAGTTTTCTTCAATGAACTTTTTTGTTGTAGGGTCGGATGGGTATCCTGAACCGAATTCTATATGATATTTTTTCTTTAATTTTTCGAGTTCTTTTTCTCTAGTAACTTTTGCAAATATTGAGGCTGCTCCGACAATTACGTAATTTAGGTCCGCCTTATGTTCTACTTGTAATTGAATGTTTTTATTATCTACTTTTTCAGCAAAATATTTAGTATATGCGCTGATGTTGGTTGATGGGCAATCAATTATGCATTTAGATATTTCTCCGCCAAGTTTTATATCTAATTTATTTAGGATTGCTGCACCATGATCTGCTTCAAGCCAATTCAGATTAGTATCGGGTGAAGCTAATGCTGCGTCAACGTCTTCTGGATTTAGAATTTTAAGTTCAAACTTTACCATGTGCTCGAGATGTTTTAGTATCTCTTCACGTTGCGATTCTGTTAATAATTTAGAATCTTTTACGCCTAGAGCTTTTAATTCTTGTTCTCTTCCTTCCTCTATTGCAGCTACACATATTACTAGTGGTCCAATTAATGGTCCTCTTCCTGCTTCATCGATGCCTGCAACAAACTTATTCATGCATTTGCACTATTCCGCAAGATTTATAAATATTTGTAAAAGAATATCGTCATATCTATTTCGAGTTAAATATTAAACGACTAAGAGTGACTTCAAGTGAACGAGATTAAGAGAGATGAATTAAAACAGTTGATTGATTCTAGGCAGACTATTGGTGAGAGTTCTCCGATAATTCTTATTGATGTTCGTGAGCCGATGGAAGTTCAGACTTATGGTAGTATTCCAACATCCATAAATATTCCGATGGGTGAATTATCTAAAGAGTTATCATTGACTTCTGATGCATTCAGACAAAAGTATGGGAAAGTTATTAGCAAGGATAAAAAGATTATATTCTATTGTAGATCTGGCACAAGAAGTGAAGTATGTACTAAAGCTGCACTTGATAAAGGATATGTTAATGCTACGCATTACAAGGGCAGCGTATTAGAATGGTCCGAGATAGATTTTAATGTGAAGAATTATTGATATTAATTTATATCTCTTTTTTGAGATGTATAATCGTGATTGTTGTAAAGGGTATCACTTAGGATTTTAAGCATTATTATTAGGACTTTTATTAATAGGTTTTTTAAGATTAACTGTAGGATATGAAATTACTCAGATGATCTATTCTGGGCATTCTGGAAATAATTTGAATCTAGAAACTGGATTAAGAAAGTCTATATTAGTTGGAGTAACAGCGGATTTCGGAAAAGTAGTACCTAAATCATCTAATACATCTTCTAGATAATAAAAATCTAATTAATATTAATAAATGTCTGTTGGTTAATAAATAATGTCTTTATTTGATTTAATATTTTATCGCTTGGTTTACCGCAGAAGGGACATACAACAGAAATTCCTATAACTTTAGCGATAGTAATTTCTCTATTACAATGAACACATATATTTGGAGAATTATCTTGTTGTACTTTCTTTATTTTTATCATTTATTACTCGAATTACTCGATATAAAAAATTATACTCCATATCTATCAATTTTTTATGAAGTGGTTCCTTATGATATATGAACTAGTATATAATAGTTTGTTTAGTATATTTTCATATATATTGATATATTACTGATAAGTAATTAAATTCAAACCCTTTAATTCTTATTTTAGTGTGATTAATTGATAAAGTATTTATACTTAAGCTACTATATTAATTTAAGATTAGTTAGTTTGTGATGTTATTGATTGTTGGTAAAATCAATTAATAATGTGATTGATTGTTGATAAAATCAATTAATAATGTGATTGATTGTTGATAAAATCAATTAAT
>Ga0182027_10012786_pt1 | contig 11770 bp, 10 predicted proteins | sample 712E1DmetaG_FD_121300 | JGI IMG/M metagenome (GOLD analysis project Ga0182027, IMG submission 121300) | Permafrost microbial communities from Stordalen Mire, Sweden - 712E1D metaG (Illumina Assembly) | ecosystem: Environmental > Terrestrial > Soil > Wetlands > Permafrost | place: Sweden...
CCGGTTGAATTCAGACGGGGATTTGGAAACCAAGGGAATCAGCCCGTCGTTTTTAATTCGCAACTGGCCGCCAGCATTCAAGGAATGGTCAACGAAGTCGGTGCGCGATGCCTTTTTCGCATCACCACAATTTCCGCGCCTGACAAATCCAGACGTATTGAAGGAAACTATTTCGCGCGGTGTTGGCAACGGTCTGTTGGCTTATGTCGGCAAAACCGCATCTGGCGAATACAAACCATTTTGTTACAACAAGGCTTTGATGACCGCCGACGTGGAATTGTCGGAGGAAATGTTTATCATCACGAAGGAGACTGCCGAGGCTTACCTGAAAACGCGAGTCACGCAGCCTGCGCCTGCCGACTCATCAACTCCGGCAGCACCAACATCACCTGCCGCCGTCCCTGCCGTGGCCGTTGATTTAATTCCCCCACCGACTGCATCATCAGCCAACTCCGGTCTGACGTGGACAGGCGAAATACCGGCGCAGAAGTGGATGAACTTCTACACGAAAGTTCTTTCCAAGTTTGCAACAGCGCGTGGCTTGAAACTGACCGTGAAAGTTGATGTCGCGCCCGAAGGCGGCGTATCCAAGCAGAAGCTGGATGAAACGAAATCAGCGTTGCGCGAGTTGGGACTCAACGACGATGTTGCTCCGAAATAGCTGACGTGAGAAAATCATGATTGCCCAAGAAGACCATGTTCCTTAACGACCAAGAGACTGCGGTTGACCTGCTTTACTATGATGCGATAGCGCAAACCGTGGTGAAATTAGTTCGCTCTAGCCCAAACGCCCCTCTGACGGTTGGAATTCACGGCGATTGGGGCGCTGGCAAGTCGAGTGTTTTGGCAATGGTGCAACAATCGCTCAATCAGCAGTCGAATGTTTTCTGCCTACGTTTCAACGGCTGGCAATTTCAAGGATTCGAGGACGCAAAATGCGTTCTCATCGAAACCGTCATCACCGAACTGCGTGATGCACGGCCGCAGTTGCAAAAGCACAAAGAGCAAGTCGTCGAACTTCTGAAACGGGTAGATTGGTTCAAGGCACTCCGTAAAGTCGGAACTTACGGTGTTACTCTCGCAACAGGTGTTCCGCTGCCTGCGATGTTTGGCCTCTTGACTGACCTGAAAGGACTGACTGACAACTTTCGTGACAAGACAAGTGCCGATGACGTAAAAAACTTCATTGAACAGGCTGGTGGACTTTTGAAAGAGGGGCAGGAACGAAAGCTGCCAGATGAAATTAGAGCGTTTCAAAAAGAATTCGCCGAATTGCTGAAGTCAGCAGAGATTGACCAACTCATCGTTCTTGTGGACGATCTTGACCGTTGCTTACCAACGACAGCCATCGAAACACTGGAAGCCATTCGTCTGTTCCTCTTCGCGCCAGGCATGGCGTTTATCATCGCTGCCGACGAGGCCATGATTGAATATGCAGTTCGCCAGCACTTTCCTGATTTGCCGCTAACTGGGAGCGCGTTACCCTACGCGCGTAGCTATTTGGAAAAATTGATTCAGGTTCCGTTTCGCCTGCCATCTTTGGGCTTTTCCGAAACCAAAATTTACGTTTCGTTGATTCTTGCACAGGCAGCTTTGGGCGAAAAGGACGCCGCGTTTGGAAAACTGCTCGCAAAAGCCCGCGAGTGTTTGTCGAAGCCTTGGAAGGGAGACGATTTCTCTCTTGGCACCGTCGAAAAAACTCTGGATCAGGTTCCTCAAGTTGTTCAACAAGCCATTCAACTCAGCGATCAAATTTCCCGTATTTTGGCAGATGGCACAAAAGGAAACCCGCGACAAATCAAACGGTTTTTGAACGCCTTATTTCTGCGTGAAGCTATTGCTGAAGCACGGGGGTTTGCAGCCGAGATCAAGCGTCCAGTTCTCGCTAAACTGATGCTTGCCGAGCGGTTTTCAGATAATTTCTTTGATGAATTTGCCAAGGCCGTGATGAAAGCCAAGAACGGCAAACCGCGCGTGCTTGCGTCTTTCGAGGATTCGTGCCAGCCCGAGAAGGAGGCTAAAAAACGCAAAAGTTCAGACGAAGAACTATCCGAGGTTGAGTCCAGTATTCTTGAAGGTTGGCAAAAAAGTGAATGGACGAAGCTTTGGGCGAGCATTTCGCCGTCGTTGAAAGACGAAGATTTGCGACCCTACATCTTCGTTACCCGTGATAAGCGCGCATATTTTGGTGGTGGCACAGCTTCCAGCCATCTCGATAGTCTCGTCGAGTTGCTCATGCGTCCAAGTTTGGCACTGAAAGGTTTGGAAAACCAAGTGACGAACTTGAACTCCGGCGAAGTGGAACAAGTTTTTGATGCGTTAAGAACGCGCATCGTCCAGAACGACGACTTGCAGGAAAAACCTCCCGGTTTCGATGGATTGCTTCTTGTCGCCAAATCGCGGCCAGAATTGCAGGTGAAGGTCGTTGGCCTCCTTGAATCCCTCTCTTTGAAAAAAATTGGCCCGTGGGTGCTCACTGGCTTGAGTCAGTCATTGACCGATGCAAAAGCGCGCACACAACATCAGGAATGGGTAAAGAAAATTGCGAATCAGAACGAAAATGCGACGCTACGTTCTGCCGCTGCGGCACTGGATAAATTGCCGGTAATCCGCAAATGAATTATGGGCACTTCTTCCTCATTCGGTGGTGCAGGCCCAAAGACACCGCTTGTCCCTTCATGGCTGGATGAACCAGCGCCAGCACCGATCTTGTTGCCCGTAGAAGTTCCCCCAAAGCAGGAACAACCGCTACAAACCACACCGCCGGAACTCCCGCCCATTTCTCTGCCACCGCAGGGCGATCGTTTTCGAGCCTCACGCGCCAATTTCACTCGTTACGTCAAAACAGGCGACACCCGGTCACTTCGGAGTGCCGTTTCCGATTATGTCCGAACCGGGACGGGCGGGAGTCGTGGCGGTGCGAGTCGAATGGGATCAGTCAAACAGGCGGCGGGCCGAATTTATGGTCTTGTTCAAGATGTCCGACAGAGTGGAACAGCGGACGCGCTTCGACAGTTAGGATTAGGCGATTTGGTTGGTAAACCAGCGACCGATGGCCTCGCCAGACTCACCGATGCCATTTGTCCGCCGGGTGGACCGCAAGATCAAGCTATCGCGCGTGAGGCATTCGTTGAAGCAGTCGTGAACCTTGCTGCGGATGGCGTGACCGACATTTCTGCATTGACCGCTGACCAGTGGCAGAGTTTGTTTCTCGACTTCATCACCCGTTCAATCGAAGCGCGCATCATCAACGACATCGGCAACAAGTCCGTCACGATGCCTACCGATGTAAAAGCAGCGCAACAGGTTGAGCGCGGCCTGCATCAATTGGTGGATGGTTGTGTGAAGGACGCCTTCGCTGAGACATTAGGCAAAAGTGAGGTATTGCGGGATAACCAAATCCATTCCGCGATGGAATCTATTTACCAAGTAGCGTTCGCGTTTCTGGAAAACCTGCCTTCATAAAATGAATCGCCATAGCTTTATCGCGCGTTTCGGCTTGGGAGATACCAAGCGAATTTTACCAGTCCAGTCGGACTCGCAAGTGACCACGATTGATTTCGTGAGCGGAGACAAAAGTTTTGATTATGGGTTGGGCATGGCCTTGGAACAACTTAACGCAGTGGGAATCAATCCAACAGAGGGTGCCTTTGATCTGTTGCTGCTTTCGTCGCTGGTTTTTGCTGCTGATACACGAGTAAATCGGGATTCGGAATCGCAGGACGGTTGGACCCGTGAATTTGACCTGTATCTGCCCGTGAGTGAGCCTGACCTTTGGCAAGCTCAACATGATTTGATCGCTGTTATGCTTGGTTTTCTGACAGGCGACCGTTGGCGTTTCATCTTTCGTGCTCGGCCTAAAGATTTTCGCCGAGTAGTGCCCGCCGCATCACAGAAAGAGCTTAAGGAATTTTCCTGTGTTAGCCTGTTCTCTGGTGGACTCGACAGTTTTATTGGTGCGATAGATCTCCTTATCGCGGGACAGCACCCGCTTCTTACCAGTCACTATTGGGACGGCATGACGAGCCAGCACCAGACGATTTGTTTTAACCATTTGGAGCGGCATTTCCCCGAGAATCAACCGGGCCATTTGCGCGCACGCGTCGGGTTCGAGAAAGAGTTGGTCAAGAATGTCGCTTCCGAAAATACCCAGCGGAGCCGATCTTTCCTGTTTTTTGCTTTAGGCACACTGGCCGCCAGCGGAATTCCCGGCAAAACCATTCTCCATGTCCCGGAGAATGGCCTCATTTCGTTGAACGTCCCGCTCGACTCGTTACGTCTTGGTGCTTTGAGCACTCGCACAACGCATCCGTTTTTCATGGCTCGCTTCAACGAGTTGCTTCAGCGACTAAACCTTTCGGTTGAACTGAAAAATCCATATCGTCATCAAACGAAGGGTGAAATGGTCGCCGCCTGTCACGAACTCGAATTTCTCAAAAAGACCGCGAAAGATACAATGTCCTGCTCCGCTGAAACCAAGGGGCGCTATCGTGGTGAGCCACCGCGTCATTGCGGCCATTGCGTTCCTTGTCTGATTCGTCGTGCGGCTTTGCAACGCGGACTTGGCAGCGACAATACTGACTACGGAATTCAGAATCTCATTGCACAGCCGTTACCCGCAGACAAGGCAAGCGGACGCGACGTGCGTTCATTCCAACTCCTGCTTGCCCGCTTGCAAGCACAACCACGATTGGCAAAGTTTCTCATCCACAAACCGGGGCCACTGGCGGACTGTCCAGATGAAATTGCAGCTTACGAGCGCACTTTTCTCGCGGGGATTCAGGAGGTAGGCCAACTTGTGAAAAATGTTGTCACTCATATATCAAATGAAGGCCGCTGATTCTGTAAAGCTGGTGGACTATCATTGCCATCTCGACCTTTATCCAGATTACGAAAAAAGATTTGCAGACTGTGGTTCAGCAAATGTCGAACTCTTGGCAGTCACAACGACGCCTAAAGCGTGGCCGCGTAATAAAGAACTCTGTGCTCGATTCCCTCATATCCGTGTTGCTCTTGGACTACATCCCCAGCTTGTCGGAGAAAGACCCAACGAACTACGCATTTTTGAAAATTATCTGGCGGAAACCCACTTTGTTGGCGAAGTAGGTTTGGATGCCAGTCCGCGTTACTACGCTTCGTTCGCAGAACAGAAGCGCATTTTTCAGCACATTCTCCGAATGTGTGCCGAAGCCGGAGATAAAATCTTGTCAATTCATTCGGCGCGATCCGCACGAGAAGTATTGAATTGTATCGAGCTTTCTCTCGCTGGCAGTCGGTCACGACCTGTGCTTCACTGGTTCACCGGCTCCAACGCTGACGCCAAGCGTGCTGTGGAGTTGGGCTGCTATTTTTCAGTGAATGAACAAATGTTCGCCAGTCCGACAATTCATCGGATGCTCGAAGTAATTCCACCGAATCGCTTGCTCACTGAAACAGATGGGCCGTTCTTGCAGATTCAAAACCGACCGGCACAACCCGGCGAAGTTGGTGGCGTCGTGGGCATGCTTGCTCAAGCACTAAAACGATCCACTATGCAGGTGGAAGAACTGCTTCTCAACAATCTTGTGGTGTTGGAGCGGCGGAGTGAATAGTTTCTTTCACAAATTTCGTTTTGTTGAATCATCACGAAAGTATTCCGCCAGATGCGCCTACACAGCGAAAGCTCGCATTAACCAACATTGTTCGCTGTGACCAACGCACGGTTTGCTGCGCTTCACGGGCTGCCCGTCGCCCCGTATCCCTCTCGACGACGCCCGTTCCACTCCACAAACCCGCGCGCTCGTCACGAGCGGCAATGGATTGGCCGCATCAGCGGCGGGCTTCCGTCTGCGGCTCGGCGGCGGCGTTGCGCTCCGGCTCCGTTCCAGCCGTCTCTCCGCCTGCGCTTCACTTTTTCCGCTCGCCGACCGCAGACCGAAGCCGTTTTAGAAAGCTTTAACCATGCTTTTGTATTGAGTAAATTCACTCAACGTATTGAGTAATTTGCATGACACGCAAAATGCTCAAGGAAAACTTTTACCACGAACTTCAAACCGAAGTGCAAACTGCTTGTGGGTGGCCAGTTATTGGGTGTGCAATATTATTTCACATGGCGGGAAAAAAGTTCCCGAAATACTTTATCCGCCGTGACCAACGCGCGGTTTGCTGCGCTTCACGGGCTGTCCGTCGCCCCGTAACCCCCTCGACGCCGCCCGTTCCACTCCGCAAAACCGCGCGCTCGTCACGAGCGGCAATGGATTGGCCGCATCAGCAGCGGGCTTCCGTCTGCGGCTCGGCAGCGGCGTTGCGCTCCGCCTTCGTTCCAGCCGTCTCTCCGTCTCCGCTTCACTTCCTCCGCTCGCCAACCGCAGACCGAAGCCTCGTTGGGCAGTTCTGCGAATTATATCTAACACTCAAAATTATCGAGCTAATGGGCGAAGCAGACTTAATTTTAATGGCCGAGGCCAATGAGGTGGTTTTGTTATCGCTGCATCAGCCTGATCGCCATGACCGATAATTTTTCCGCAGGTGCATGGTTCTTTCCGCTTTCGATTGATAATTTTGAAACCAAACTCCGGTTGTCCAAGGTCAAACTGAAATCGTGAGTGAGGCAAATCACTCGTTCCGGCAAGCCAGTTGATTGCGTAGCCCGCCGCGAGACTTCCGGCATTTGTAGTCAGATAGCCAACGGTCGGAAGTTGCGCGAGATCGCCGCCCCAATACAATGTGCCGTCCTCGCCGCGTTTGGCCGCTTCTGTCGCACCATCTTTCCGCTGCTTTCGCTCCACCTCTGTCATGCACTCAACAGAAATCGGCCAAGTGCTTACGCATTCAGAACAAAAGGCGCATGGTAATTCGGACGAGTAGCGCGTTATCTCTACAAGTTGAGCCGTCACTTTTCCGTCGTGACCTTCTGGCATAACTCCCACATCAATTGCTGGCACAAGATACCGTGCGGCAATGTCGCCAAGAGTTGCGCGCCCATGATGCGTGTCGGTGCAACCAAGCAACAAATCACAACGCAAAAGTTCGCCAAGAATTTCATCATCAAGGATATTTCCAACGAATGCCATGACCCGTGCCGCTGAATTGATTTCCCAAATCATTTCCGCCATCAACTCAACTTTGTAAGGCAGCGGATTTCTTTGCGTGTGTGCAAACCGACTGCCGTGGATTCGCTCCAAATTCGAGCGGCCAAACCGTTGGTAATCCACAATCACAAACTCGCCGACGCCAGCGCGGGCGAGGCATTCAATCGCTGGTGATCCAGTTCCAGAGCAGCCGATGATTCCAACGCGAGATTCCCGCAGTTTCCGCGCCGCACTTTTGCCATACAATTGTTCCAACCGAGCCGTGACAGATTCTTCGTCGCTGTCCAAGTCGGAAATTATTGGCGGGGGTATTTCGATCTCGTCATTTTGCAATCTGGTATAGGGAAAAGTCGGTGTGATAAATTCAGAAACCGGAAACCACTTCCCCGCATCAAATGCTCGCCCGCTGAAAACAAGGTCCTCGTTGTCGCGACGATTCAAAATCAGACTGCAATATGGCCGCGAATTGCCATACGGCTCAAACAAGTCTGCAAAATAATCATCCATGTCGTCATCGGATGGACTTGGTGAAACGCCCCAGCCATGCGGATGCGAATGGGCAATGCCGATTCCAAAGGGAGTGCCTTCAAGTTCTTTCAATGCTCGCGAAATGTATTGCGAACGGAATGAAACGATTGCGCTATGCCTGTCCAAATCGCCCGGCAATGGCGGTATCGCGCTTACGAAAGTTGCTGCCAGCCCCCATGACGTTCGGCGATAACCGAAGCGGAAGAAGCTGCCCCATTCGCGCGCCGGATGGCGCTGGAATAGGAGTTTTTCAAACTTCTTCCGCTCCGGTTCGGTAATGCGAAACAGACATGAGCGCCTTGAATCAAGTTCAGGGAATTTCATGTTCAGTTTGCTTTGTAGAGCCAGGATAAAATTTCGTCGTAATAGGTGTGGAAACCGTAACGGTCTTTGTTCCACGCCGCGCCGTTGCCGCTATACGGATGGATGCTGATTTGCCGCCACACGCGACCACCGAATGTTTCAGCCCCCTGAACGCCACCCGGCACGCGACCTAAAAGCGGCGAGCCTTCCGGCAGAAATGCGTTATCAATGAACGCTGCCGGATAACCGCCCGGCACTTTCACAAGCACGTCAGAACTGCCTGCCGGATGCCCCGGCTTCGTCGGCACTCCCGAATAAACTACGGCAGGCACTGGCTCGGTAAGCAACGTGACATTCACTCCGTTTTCGCGGAGTTGAGCGATTTCGCGTTCGATCCGGCTCGACTGAAATCCTGCGTTCACGTCATTGCGAATGACTTTGAACTTTTCGCATTCGTGAATTTTGATCGTATCTTTCAGGCCAACCGGAATCTCTTTTTCGTCATGTTCGCCTTCGAGCTTGGAGACGGTTGTATTTTCCGGCTTGTCATAAACCAACGCGGCAATTTCCAGCCCCGTCATTTCCGGCTTCACGCCTTGAGTCGTGTTGAATTTTTTTTTGTTCACGATAATCGTGAGCAAGTCTGTCCGCTTGCGTGTGAGAAACACTTCGCCATCCCCAAGATTCACCGATACGTCATCGCCGATGATTTCATCCGTCGGCGACTCAAAATCTTTGAGGAGTTCGACTTCGTCCGGCAGGTTGAATAAATCCCGAATGGAGCGTCCGCTTTGGTCTGGCTTCACGACGATTTCCCAACGGTCGTCAACATCCACGACACGCTTGGCCGGTGCGTCGCAAGCGGAACGCGGCTTCACATCGCACGCAGGCACGGAATAAAAAACCGTGCCTCCTGCTAAATCCGCCATGCCGTTCTCCGGCATGATTTCGTCATGCGGAGAATTGTGGTCACGAATCAAGGCGTGGTCTTTTGGAATGTTCGCCTGCTCCTTGATGGCGGCCACTTTGACGAAGCGACCTGGCATCGGAAAAAGTTGGTCATTCACGACAATCGCCCGTTTTGGCGCAGGGCGACAATCTTGCGCGTGTTCCGTCACGGCATCGCCGTGACCCTCTGTTTTAGATGTATTTATCATAATTTTGGTATATTCTTGGAGGTCGGGTAATTCACCCCCTCATACGTTGTAGCTGGTGAGATTGGAATTTCTTGGCGCAAATCTGAAAAAAAGTTCATTTTCTTTTCAACGCGATTACAAACTGGCAGCTACACCTTTGGAACACGCCTTATGGCTGATGACCAATTGCAATACTTGATGCAACACGCGGAGGACTTGGTTCCCGTGATGTATGATCATGCCCGGATGCTCGCCATCAGGAAATATGGCTGGCGAGAAGGCAAGACATTGGCATTGGGCAAGACGCCGGAAGACATCGTGAGGGAGGTTTACGTCAGCTACATCAACGGGGAGGGAACTGAAGGTCAGCGCATCAAAGGGATGAGGCACTTCAATCCGGCGAAGGACTTCGTGCTCCAACTGAAGGGTTCAATCAGGAGTGCGTTATGGGCGCTAACCGACAAGTCCTCCACCAAGAACGAGCTTCTTGCTCGGACGGAAGAAGACGCAGCACGGCCGGTTGAATTTGGATCAACGGAGGCAACGCCCGCCGAATCGGCTGATTCAGCAGATTTTGCTAAAGCGGTCGTGGAGGCAGTGAATGAGCATCCAAAAATTAAAGCCAGTCAGGATTTGCAGGATTTGATTGCTGCTTTTGAATTGGACGTTACTGAAGTGGAAGAACAGACCGAGATGCTTGGCAAAAAGAAAGAGCAGATTACCCAGCTACGTTATCAGCTTCGGGCAATCATTCTCGAAGCAATACAAAAACTGAATAAAGATTAGGAAAATACAATATGAGCAAAAACCACGTCAAAATGTTGAAGAATCTGGACAAGGTTCTCCTCGATGACGCTGGAGAGACGCCAGCCGAAGTTCGGCAGCGTTTGGAGGCGGAAGGAGTGGATGTGAAGGGGCTGGTGGCGCGGGTCAAAGCGGCGGCAGGAGAGGCATATCGCCAACGGTTGGCCGCTGATGCGAGAGAAGCGCAGGTTGAAGCCAGCAAGTCAAAGGGCAAAGTTTTCGGAAATCTGGTTGGCCTTGGTCGAGAAAAATTGCTTGGGCTGATTCATGCTGCGGGCAGTGGCAGTTATGGGCCGGTTGCAACGGCAAGATGCCGCAACCAAAAGCCAGAAGAACTTTCCGAAGAAGACCTCCGAACTCTCTTGGAAGACATCGAATCAACCATACAAAAGTGAAATCATCATTTCACAAAATGAGTCCGACTCTCTGGGAAGCCAGAAAAGAAGAATGTCGCCGGGCGGCAAGAGATTTACTGGCTCGCACTTTTGTCACTAACCCAGCCGACATTAACATTGAAGCACTGGGGTTCGAGGCTGGTCGGCTGCGGATCGAAGAAGGCGGCTTGGATGGGGCTGATGGCCGCTTGGTTGCCGACGGAAAAACCGGCGGCAAAATCCGCGTGCGGGCAGGAATGCCGCAGACGCGATTCCGATTTACGGTTGCACACGAAATCGGGCATTGCTGTCTTCATGCGGGTGGGTTGTTCATTGACCGAACCGATTCGGGAAAGACGCTCGGTATTTGGAATGATGCCAGCGAGGAAGCCGAAGCAAATGCGTTTGCCGGAGAGCTTCTGCTTCCAAAAGACCTGTTTGTGCCACGATTTCGTGGAAAGTCACCGTCCATCAAACTTCTCGAAACCATCGCTAATGAATTCAAAACAAGCCGTCTCGCAACCGCTGTTCAATACATTCACTACACGAACGAAGTCGTCGCATTGGTGGTGAGTCATGGTTGGGAAATCGAGTGGTCTCGTAAAGCGAAAGATTTCCATCCAACTATCAAAACTGGCCGTGTGAGCAAAGATTCAGCCGCTGGAGAGCGATTGGCCGGAGTTCGCGGCGATAGTGGACGCATGGTCCCCACACCCGCTTATGCGTGGCTGGAAGGTTTCACCAACAATTCGGACAAAGACGTTAAAGAGGATAGTATTTATCTCGACCATTACGACCGCACCGTGACATTACTTTGGTGGGATGACGATGATGAATGATGCCCCATCGTTCTGTTTGATTCCACCCGCAACATAAAAAACTGTGCAATTATTTTCTAACACTTAAAAAACAGCCGCCCTCCTCAACCACAAGTTGACCCCAAGCCTTTCCGCCCGTAAGCAAGTCGGTCGAAACCGCATCGCCGATTAACTTTTCAATCGCATCACGCATCGGACGCGCGCCGAGTTTGGGATGAAAACCGCGCCGCACCAAAAACGGCAAGACTGATTCATGCGGCGCAAGTTCGTGGCCTTTATCGCGCAAGAACTTCAATTCGTTTGCCAGCAACAAACTCGCGATTTCAAGTTGGTTATCGTAACTCAAACGATTAAAAACCAGTTTTTCAGTGATGCGCGCAAACATTTCAGGGCGCAGGGATTGTTGCGCTCGCGTAAGAACGTGACGCTCCATCGTGGCCTGGGTGGAATGTTGAATGTGCAAAATTTCCGCCGCGCCGATGTTTGAGGTAAGCACAATATAGTGCTTTGAGAAATCCAGCGTGTCGCCGCTCGCCATCGTCACCCGCGCCGCGTCCAGGATTTGCAGGAACACATCCAGCACGCGCGGATGCGCCTTTTCAATTTCATCAAAGAGCAAAGTGCCGCATGGCGATTTGTCATAAGCCATTCCCAAAGTGCCGCGTTCGCCCAGCCGCGCGCCGAGCAGCAGGCCGAGCGATTCTTGCGTTTGGTATTCGCTCATGTCGAAGCGGACA
>Ga0182027_10012787_pt1 | contig 11769 bp, 8 predicted proteins | sample 712E1DmetaG_FD_121300 | JGI IMG/M metagenome (GOLD analysis project Ga0182027, IMG submission 121300) | Permafrost microbial communities from Stordalen Mire, Sweden - 712E1D metaG (Illumina Assembly) | ecosystem: Environmental > Terrestrial > Soil > Wetlands > Permafrost | place: Sweden...
ATTGCTCCATGTGTATTGGATCCTCCATGCGATAAACGCGGGACTCGCCGCCGTCGCCCTCGTTTCCTGGTGGCGGGAGCAAGCATCGAAGCCAGCACTTCCGGATTTCAACACAGAGGACACGGAGAGCACAGAGCTTGAGCACAAGATCCAAGGAACTTCTGCAGAAATCTCACAAAAAGAAACCGCGGTGGCTAAGGACGCCGAAACTGCAGAGGTTTTAATCACGGATGCACACGAATCGGCACGAAAAGAGAGCTCTCCGTTCCCTCCGCTTCCTCCTGGAGAGCAAGACGCCGGGACCTCACTTTCCCTTTCACTCAAAATAGCGCCCTGGCTGCTCTTGGGTCTGCTATTTTGGATCCCCGGCGTCTACCTCGAATTTCCTGCGGATCCTTGGATGCACTATTGCCGCATCAACGAGTGGTCCTGGCTTCAAACGGTTGGCGACCACAGTTACTGGGCAAAATCCAGCTACTTCCTTGCCTACAGTTTACTCGGTAGAATCGCGCCGCCAACCCGCCAGCTTTTCTGGCTCGATTTCTACTACACTGGCTGCTGCCTGCTGCTCTGTTGGCAGTACTATCGACTCGCCCGGGCCGTCGGGCTCGGCGAGCGCGCATCGATGCTGTTTGTGATTCTGCAGACGGTGCTTTTCGGGAACAACATCTTCGGGTTTTACCGGTACTACGGGATCTCGAGCAGTATCTTCGCACAGTTCGGGGCGATCGCACTGATCCGCATAGCGATCGAGGTCGCTAGCTCGAAGTTCCAAGTTCCAAGGCTCAAGTTCCAAGGAACGGATGCGGAAATCTCACAGCATTTTCTCCGCTTTCCCGCTGTCTCGATTTCCCGATTTGCCGCCCGTTTTCCGCTTTCCGCTTTTGCGAGCGCGCTCGCGCTGCTCGCGCTCATTGCCTTCAACCATCCCCAGGGCCTCGGTATCGCGGCGCTCGGGCTTGGCGCCGTCGCCTTCTGGCGGTTGATCGAGTGGAGACGCTCGATGATCTGGTGGCTGGTGGCGGGAACTTTGGCGCTGAGCGTCGTTGCGGTTCTGTGGTTCCCCCGCGACCCGGCCATCGACCAATTCTTCCGCCCAGGCGGCTGGCTCACAGCCTGGTACGGTTTCAACGTATTTGCCTTCACGCTGCCTGTGGGTGACCGCTCGCTCCAGATCATTGGCGTCATTGGTCTCGTCAACCTCGCCGCCGCCCTCTTCCTCCTGCGCCGCAACAGCCTTGTCGGCTGGCTGACGGTTACTCCCATCATCGCTCTCTCCCTTCCCATTATCGCCATCCCCTTTGCCGGCGCCATCGCCAGGCATGGCGGTCCCTCCAACATCGTAACCTTCCAACGAATGCTGTTCGCGATTCCCTGTGCCCTCGCGATGGTCGCGCTTCTGGAAGAGAAGTTCCAAGTTCCAAGGCTCAAGTTCCAAGGAACGGGTACGGAAATCTTCCAGGAGCAAACGAAGGGAACCGAGAACCTTGAAGTCAAGGAGCCCTTGAACACGGATTCACACGAATCGACACGAATGGCAGGAGCGGAGCTTGGCCGCGAAGAGGCACAAAAAGGCACAAAAACAATCCGTCACTTTTTCGTGGGTATTTGCGCCTTTTTACGGCCGAAAAATGCCGCGCAGTCTTCTTCTCCGTCCTCGTCGTTGCCTCCTGCACGATGCCCTGGGCTGCGTTTCCTCCGCTTTCCCGATGTCTCCATTTTCCGATTTGCCGCCCGCTTTCAGCCTTCAGCTTTCTCTGTCGTCCTTCTTTCCTTTGCCGCTCTGTTGGTCATTCCGGCCAGTCGCCCCGGCTACAATCGCCTGTTCAATGCCGTGATGATCCCGCCAGACGACCTCGCCATGCGCCACGTGCTCAAGGCATCAGGGACCCTGGTGATAGCTGATGCCTCCTCAGGCCCTCAGGCGATTGGTGACGGCGATGCCCCGATTTTCATCAAACTCCGAAATATTCTGACGACTCCGGGCATCGGCTATGTGCTCGGGTCAACCGGAAAGGCATGGATCCCTACAGCGACAAAACGGATCGGTAGTCCTCCATCATACACGACCAGCGTTGCCTTGAAGAATTTGCGTTATGTGGATCCAAACCAGGTGCGCGCGCTGCCTTTCTGGGCCAGCAACGTATTGTACACGCCATTCTCGAATATGGCCATTTTGTCGGGACACTGGCGGTCCGACGAAGTCGCTCTGGTTCATTCCACCCAAGAGGAACTTCTCAAACCGTCGACGCAGACTACGTTGGAAAGACGCCCGGCCCAATTGTGGCTTGAATGGAGCGATAGCACGAATAACCGCCATTACTCTGGCGACGGAGCAGGCGCACCTCTACAGCAGATTGTGGAAGATCGAGGCGACATCAGCTCGATGAACGGGTTCGTTGTTCCCCGCGTTAATGACTCACTCATTCTGAGGCCGGTGTTGAGGACTCTGGACGGAAACGGCTGGCGGGTTTCCGTCACTGTGACCGGACCAGATTCCTTCAGACGGTCGTTCTCAGTGATGCATCTCTCGCAAGACACCGGGGTGGACAGCCGGATCTACTCCGACTACCAGGTCAAATTCGTCCGACCCGGGCAATATGCGATCGAGCTTGTCGGCGAAACCGTCTGGCCGTCTCAAATCTACCGGGTCCGCTATACCTTGACCGTAGCGGATGCAGTTTCCAGGCGAGTTGGAGACTGATTCTCTCACTACGCGGCCTTGGGGTAGGGACACTGCTGTCCAAGACAGGCTGAAAAGCGGCTGATTTGGGTCATGTTTCGGCCGGGAGGGTTCATTGGAGGTCGACTTTGTCATGGAAGACACCCGCGGGCTTGCGGGGATCGAGATCAAATCGACACGCACGATTGTGGGCGAAGATCTGCGGGGCCTTCAGGCATTCCAAACCGAGTTTACCAAGGCTGGCCGCAAACCACGGGGAATCGTCCTCTATGGCGGCGAGACGGCCCGGATAATCGGCGATGGACTCTATGCGTTGCCGCTCTGGCCCTTCTGCCCGGCGACGGCATGAATGACCACCGATGGTTCCGGCATTGGCGGCACGCAGGCCGTGCCCCCTTCCAGATCAACGAACAGGGTTAACTGCTCCGGTCTGCGCCTCCGTGCTCACCCCACACTCCGTCGGTTCCATCGCGATGGCGGCTGACCCGTCTGGCGTCGAAACCAACGGGCAAAATAGCTCTGGTCCGGCAATCCAACGGCGGCTGCGGCATCGCCCACGCGCACGCCGTGGGAAAGAAGTTCCTTGGCTTTTGCGAGCCGTTGTTTTGTCCGCAACTGACCTAGCGTGAGTCCGGTCTCTTTTTTGACCAACCGATTCAAGTGGTCCCGATTATAGCCACTCTGCTGCACGACTCGCTCCAGCGGAAACGTCGGGTCCATCTTCGTCAGTAATCGGCGTATTGCAGGGCCGGTATCGTTGCCAGACGGTAAAGGCATCCGTTCCAACCAGCCGGCGGCTCGAAGCAACATCATCAGCAGTTGCAGAATCACCGTGGCGCTCTCGAAGCGCAATGTGCCGCTCGCCTCGTCATGCAATCTGATCAAGTGAGCCAATTGCTGCCGGATCTGCGCCAACTCCGAACGATTCACGCTGCAGACGACCGCCCGCTGCTGCGGTGCGCCGCGCATGCGAAAATCGATCATCAGACATAAGGGCGTGCGGCCGGAAATGCGCTGGAACGCATGCGATATCCGGGGTGGCAACGCGACCAGCGTGCCGGGTTCCACCTGGGCGGTTTCATCTTCGAATACCTGGCGCCCCCGCCCGCTCAAATAGAGGAGGATCTGACTCCATGGATGTCGATGAGGGTTGATCGGGGAATGTTCGGGCAGATGCCGGTGCACGGCGAAAGTCAAGACGCGCAATCCCGACATCCGTAGGTCGATTCGCTCAATCAGCAACGAACGGAAGGGGTGCATTTGTAAGATAAACTATGCCGACAATGTCCTAATTGGCAGCGAGAAAATCCTCACGTGCTCAAGTGTTTCTGGCGTAAATTGTCCCGGTGAAGATTTCTTCCTCCTCGGGCGCGGTGGTTTTGGTTACCGGTGCCGGGCGCGGACTCGGTCGCGGCATTGTCCTGCAACTGGCCGCTGGAGGTTGTTCGGTCGCGGTCAACTATGTTGGGAACCGTCAGGCGGCGGAAAGCACCGTCACCCTTTGCCGGCGGGCGGCCAGATCGCGGGCACAGAAATTCCTTCCGATCCAGGCGGACATCGGCTCCAAAGTTGATCGTTGTCGTCTGGTGGCGGAGGTACTTGAGAAGTTCGGCCGCATCGATGCGCTCGTAAACAATGCGGGCATCGCGCCCGCGGTGCGGGCCGACCTCACCGTGGCCACGGAAGCGTCGTTTGACCAGCTGATCAGCACCAACCTCAAGGGACCGTACTTCCTGACGCAGGCTGTCGCGGCCTATTGGCTCACGAAGAAGCCCGCTCCCCGGCTGCCGGGCGGCTTCAAGGTCATCTTTGTCACGTCAGTTTCGGCCGACACCGCATCGGTCAACCGCGGCGATTATTGTATCTCCAAAGCCGGGCTTTCGATGGCGGCGCAACTCTGGGCGGCGCGGCTGGCTGCCGACGCGATTCAAGTCGTCGAATTGCGCCCCGGCATCATGGCCACCGACATGACGGCGAGCGTCAGGAAGAAATACGATAAGCTCATCGCGACCGGCCTGGTGCCGCAAAATCGCTGGGGCAATGCGGCCGACGTCGGTAAGGCGGCACGATCGATCATCGAGGGACACTTCCCGTTTTCGACCGGCGCGGTGATTCCGGTCGACGGCGGCTTGCACCTCCGCCGCCTGTAACGCCGGCCTTTTGTCTCCGCCCCGCGTTCTTGTTCTCCTAATGATCCGGATCAATAGCTCGCTGACTCCTGAAACTCTTCGCGCGGACGTGGAGCGTCTCTTTGAGGTCTCCGCCAAAAAGGTCTTTGCGCTGCAAAAAAGCTGGGATCCCCGCCTAGGCGCGCCGGTTTTCACCGCCGCTGGCCGGTACACGTCCCGAGGTTGGACCGAATGGACGCAAGGGTTTCAGTTTGGCTCCGCGATCCTGCAATATGCCGCCACTGGTGACCGCCGCGCCCTGTCCATCGGTCGCAAGGGCACGCTTGAACACATGGGGCGGCATGTGAGCCACATCGGCGTGCACGATCACGGTTTCAACAACGTCTCCACCTACGCCAACCTCTACCATCTCGCCAAGGCGGGCCGGATCGTCGTGTCAGAAGGTGAAATGCGTTTCTATGAACTGGCCCTCAGGGTATCCGGCGCCGTCCAAGCCGCGCGCTGGACCGAACTCCCTGGAAACCTGGGTTATATTTACTCCTTCAACGGCCCGCATTCGCTCTTTGCCGATACCATCCGCTCACTACGGTCCCTGGCGTTATCACACAGGCTAGGGCACGCATTGCTGGGAGAAGGTGATCGGCCGATCTCCCTCCTCGGTCGACTCCTGCAACACGCCGAAACCACCGCGCGCTTCAACGTTTTCTATGGCCGGGGGCGCGACTGCTACGACATCAGTGGCCGCGTCGCCCACGAGTCGATTTTCAACCTCAACGATGGCTCCTATCGTTGCCCGAACTCCCAGCAAGGGTATTCGCCGTTCACCACTTGGACCCGCGGTCTCGCCTGGATCCTTTGCGGCTACGCCGAGCAGCTGGAATTCCTCGAAACACTGCCGGAGAATGAGTTCGAACCCCATGGACGGAAGGCTGGATTCATCGCCCATTTCCTCAAAGCCGCTCGGGCCACCGCCGACTTCTATATCGAGCAGACGCCAACCGATGGAGTCCCTTACTGGGACACGGGTGCTCCCGGACTTCGTGATCTCGGCGATTACCTTGATCGCCCGGCCGATCCCCTTAACGACTGCGAGCCGGTCGACAGTTCTGCGGCCGCAATCGCGGCCCAAGGCCTCGTCCGCCTCGGTCACTATCTCGACTCGAAGAAGCAGGGCCAGTTGGGCGCCTACTATTCGGCGGCGGGACTGACCGTCGCCAGGACAATCCTCCGGGAGCCCTATCTCTCGGTTTCGCCCCGCCACCAGGGACTCCTGCTCCACGCGATCTATCACCGTCCCAACGGCTGGGACTACGTTCCCAAGAACCGGAAGATCCCCTGCGGCGAATCCGGCCTCTGGGGCGACTATCATGTCCGCGAACTCGGGCTGCTCCTGCAGCATCTGGCGGACCGGAAACCCTACTATACGTTCTTTGGCTTTTGAGCCGTCCACCACCATGCCCGTTCCGCCGAGCGATTTTTCCCGCCTCTGTATTCACACGATGACCACGAAGCCGTGGGCACTTGAGGAGGCGGTCCAACGGTACTCCCTGGCCGGAGTAAAAGGGATTACCGTCTGGCGCCAGGCTCTGTCGGGGCGCGACGTCGCCGCGGCTGGACACTTGATCTGCGACCATGGACTTTCCATCGTGTCGCTCTGTCGGGGCGGATTCTTCCCGGCGGGCACCGCGGAACGGCGCGCTGAGGCGATTGACGAGAATCGCCGCTGTATTGACGAGGCCGAGGCTCTGGGCGCTCCACTTATCGTCCTGGTCTGCGGCGCCGTGCCTGGGCAGCAGCTGGCCGAGTCACGAAAGCAGATTTCTGATGGCATCGCCGCGGTGCTCCCGCATGCCGCTGCCGCCAAGGTCAAACTCGCCATCGAGCCGCTCCATCCGATGTATGCCGCCGAGCGTTCGGCCGTGAACACGGTGGGTCAGGCTCGGTCAATCTGCAACCAACTCCACTCTCCCTGGCTCGGCATTGCCATTGATGTGTACCATACTTGGTGGGATGACCGTTTGCCCGAGGACATCGCTGCCTGTGGGGTCGAGGGCACGCTCTTCGCCTTTCACATCTGCGATTGGCGGACGCCCACGACCGATTTCCTCGACGATCGCGGCCTGATGGGGGAGGGTTGCATCCCGATCCGCCAGATCCGAGGTTGGATCGAAGGCGCCGGATTCAGCGGTTTCCACGAGGTCGAGATTTTTTCCCGCCGCCTCTGGGCCTCCGATCAGGGGCAGTATCTCGAGACGATCAAGGCGGCCTATCGCGCGCACGCCTGAGATCCTCTTCATCTGCCAGGCTCCGCAATCTCCTCCACCAATTGTCCCATGAAAGAATACTCCATTGGCATTGTCATGAACGGCGTCACCGGACGCATGGGGACCAACCAGCACTTGGTCCGCTCGGTTCTCGCGATTCGCCAGCAAGGTGGCGTGCGGCTGGCCAATGGCGACGTCGTGATTCCGGATCCGATCCTGGTGGGCCGCAACCCGGACAAGATCAAGGCGCTCGCCCAGACCCATGGCGTCGCCCGGTTCACGACCGATCTCGACGCTGCGCTGCGGGATCCTTTCAACCGGATCTATTTCGACTCGCAGACCACGGATCGGCGCGCCGGGGGCGTGCGCAAGGCAATCGCGGCGGGCAAGGCGATCTACTGCGAGAAGCCGACGGCACTCGACACGACGACAGCCGTTGCGCTCTTTGAGGAATGTCGGGCGGCGGGGCTGAAGAATGGAGTCGTGCAGGACAAGCTCTGGCTTCCCGGGCTCCGCAAGCTGAAGGATCTCATCGATTCCGGTTTCTTCGGCCGCATCCTCTCGGTGCGCGGCGAGTTCGGCTACTGGGTGTTCGACGGCGTGGCGCAGCCCGCGCAGCGACCGTCGTGGAACTACCGCAAGGAAGACGGCGGCGGCATGGCCATCGACATGCTCTGCCACTGGCGGTACGTCATCGACAATCTATTCGGCAACGTGACTGCGGTTTCCTGCCTCTGCGCCACTCACATCCCCGAACGCCGGGATGAGCAGTGCCGGCCTTACCGGTGCACGGCAGACGACGCCGCGTATGCGACGTTTGAAACCGACCGCGGCATCATCCTTCATTTCAACAGTTCGTGGTGCGTGCGGGTGCGCCGGGACGATCTGCTCACGATTCAAGTCGACGGGACCGACGGATCCGCCGTGGCCGGCTTGCGTGATTGCTGGATTCAGCGCGCCGCGGACACGCCTTCTCCCGTTTGGAATCCGGACATCTCACAACCCATCGATTTCTTCGCGGGCTGGCGGAGATCACCAGATACGGCGAACTACGACAACGCATTCAAGACCCAATGGGAGCTCTTTCTCAAGCATGTGGCGAACGACGAGCCCTTCCGCTGGACGCTCCTCGAGGGGGCCAGGGGTGTGCAGCTGGCTGAAAAGGGCTTGGAGTCATCGCGGAAGCGGACGTGGCTCGAGCTCGAACCGCTATCCGTGGCGGACACAGTCCCGTGAGCGGGTGTTCCCGACGGGGGCGCGGGTGTGATTCTGAATTTCCCTGTTGAACCAAGTCCTAGCCCGGATGTTTCCCAACGCGGCAGGGCCGCAATCAAAGTGGAGGGCGCTGCGCCGTCAGCGCCCATAAACCCCTTGGCGGTGACAGCGCACCGCCCTCCAGAATAATCGTCGCAACCATGAATGATCCGAACCGATATTAGCACACTCCACTCGATAGCCTGCGTGCAGACTGTCGGTGTTCCCCGGGTCACGCCTGCTGGCCGGCACTTCCGGGCTACCGGCGCGTCGCCGCGGAGGCAGAACACAGGGCGATTGTGGAGAATGAGCCGTTTTTCCCATCGACCGTTGTAACGTATTACGTTACCTAGCTTGGAGGCGAGAGCAGTCCGAGTTTGGCGGGAAGACTCGGCGGTTGGAAGCCTCGAATCGGGCCTGTCCCGATGGCTGCAAATCGGGCCTGTCTCCATCTGGCCCCGTTTCATGTGATCACGACGTTGGGGCGTGCGGGGGCTGGGCGCAGGTGGCTCGACTCGCGGCCTCCGGGCTTTTAACTTTCCATCGAACGAAACGAGGTCTCATACTCTGCACTTTCCGACCAGCCATGCCCCTTCCGACCAAGGACGAAGCACGCCTGCGGCTATCACGCCTTTTCCACGCTGCCGCGCACGAAGCTCGCAGCCGCGCTGCTGGCCACCGATGAGCTCTGCGGGATCTTCTACGCCTATCGGAAGCTGAATCCCGTGCGCTGCGGCGAGATGAAGGCCAGTTCGATCAAGAAGAAGCTCAAGGAACCGGCGTTCGCCGCAAAGGTTGATCGCACCACGATCTACACCGGCTGCAAACACCTCGGCATCCCGGTCGACAACCACATCGCCAACGTGATCAAGTTTCTTGCGGTCCTCGAGCAATCCCAGATTCCGCAGTTGAGGCTTCCGCTCCTCGTAGCTGCGAGCGTGAGCGAGTGGATTCCGCCTCAACTTCGGAATCTAGGGTAATGGCTGGCGAGAGCGCCGGCAGGGATTCCGCAGGGGCAAGTCCGCTTGACTCCTTGAACTGCGAAACATGTTGCGATCAGGTCAAGTTTTCAGACAGCGGTTTCTTCTATCGAACAATGATTCCATATCCTGGATCGACGCGTCCGCGCCGCGCGGACGCCACAGCGAGGCGCTTCACACTGCCGGCTCCTTGTTGACCGAAAACCGCGTCCCTATGCGCGCGATGGTCTGAGGCTGCGCCTCGCTGGATTTTAGATTGGGCCGAGGGCGGGCTCTGCGGTCGGTGTGGGGAATGCGGAGAAGATGCGATGGCAACGGGAACCACTCGCTCACGCTCGCGGCTACGGGGAACCACTCGCTCACGCTCGCGGCTACGGGGATGCCGGCTACGGTTTTGCAGAGTCGTCAAACGATGGAGGCCGAACTGCGCGGTTGGTGCCCCAGGTTTTGGCCGGCTGGGTTCCGAGTGTGAATTCCAGGCGGTTTACACCGGCCGAAAGCGCATCCAGCGGCAGCCAGGTGCTGGAGTAGGGCTGACCGTTCAATTTCACCGATTGCACGTAGATTCCTTCGCCTTGCGCGAGGATTTCCAGCGTGCTGCCATTTCCCACTCGCACCACCGCCCGGGGAAACAGCGGCGTTCCAAGGGCCACGCCGCCGACCCCGGGGATCACCGGGTACATGCCGAGCGCATTCCACACATAAACGCCGGATGTGGCGCCCAAGTCGTCGTTGCCGGGAAGGCCGTCGGGTTTCGTGGTGAACGTCTCGCGGCGAACACGGTCGATGACTTCCTGGGTCTTCCACGGACTCCCAGTCCAGAGATAGGCGTAGGGCGCGCAGAAATCCGGTTCGTTGGTCACCGTGAAATTCGGAAGCGCCCATCCGCTCAGCTTCTTGAAGAACTGGTCGAGCTTGGGCACGACATACTGGTCTCCGCCCAGCGATTCAAACAGGCCGGCATAGTTGTACGGAATCATCCAGGTGTACTGCCAGGCGCAGCCTTCCTCGAACCCGAGCTGATCATCCTTATCCCAATTCAGGTGGCGCGGCTTGAGGTGATCGGGATCCCAGTCGCCGAGGAATCTGCCATCCTGTGTACGCGGCCGAATGAATCCGGTTTCCGGGTCCAAAAGGTTCCGCCAGTTCTGGGATGAGTGGAGCAATTTCACTGCATGCTCCTGGTCACCCAGCGCAGCTGCGAACCGCGAGATCGCAAAATCGGCGTTGGCGTACTCGAGGGTGACGGATGCTGCGGTTTCGTTGTCGTTCCCAACCGGAACATAGCCTTTGCTCAGATAATCGGCCAGCCCCGGCCGCTCGGATTGGCCGTGCGGGCCTGTCCCCGGCTGGGTGGCGCCTTTCAGCATAAACTGCAGCGCCGTCTTAGTGGCGAACGTACGGGCTCCGAAGGCATGGGCCTCGGCCACCACGAGCGCGGGCGAATCCCCGCCCATGACGTAGCTGACGTCGTTGGCCACCGGCCAGCGCGGAAGCCATCCGCTCTGTTCTGCGTCCCGGACCAACGACTGGATCATCTGGCTGGTCTCTTCCGGGAAGAGGAGGGCGTGCAGCTGGACGACGTCGCGGTAGATGTCCCAATCGGAAAAGTTGGCGTACTGCGTCTCCCCCGACCGCAGGCGCTGCACGCTGCCGTCGAACCCGGCGTATTCGCCGTTGCCATCATTGAACAAATTCGGCGACAGCAGCATGTGGTACATGCCGGTATAGAATATCCGGCGCTGTTCCCGCGTGCCGCCGTCCACATGGATCCGCTCCAGCGTCTGCGTCCAGCGAGCCCGGGCGGCTGCGCGCACCGCATCGAAGTCCCACTCCGGGATTTCGCTCTGCAGGTTGGCCAGGGCATTGTCGGTGCTCACAAACGAAAGGCCAATTTTCGCCACGATCGGTTCCGCGCCGCGCGGGAAGGATACGTACGCACCCACCTTGTGGCCTTCCGCAGACCTGCTGCCCGGGCTGACAGCGGCGGTCCATGTGCCGGTGGAAGCAAACGGGCGGGCGAACTTCAGGACGAAGTAAAGGATGTAGTGGCTGTCGCTGCCGCAGAAACCGCCGCTGCGAACCGTTCCCACGATGGTGTCCGGAGCGCGAACCTCCACGGCGCTCGTATCGGCCTTGCGTTTTTCGTCGTCCACCGTGGCGCTGTCACTGACCTTGATCAACAGGTTCCGCACCGTCCCGGCGGGGAATAGAAAACGACCGATCCCCGCGCGCGCTGAGACGGTGAGCTCCGTCTTCACGCCATTGTCAAATTCCACAGCGTAGTACCCGGGCCGCGCTTGTTCGTGAGCATGGGAAAACGCCAGGCTGTATTCGGGCGCGGAGCCGGGACCCGTGATGTCCCCGGTCCAGGGCAGGATGGGCACATCCGCGTAAATCGGACATCCGGCTCCGCTGATATGAGTTAAGCTGAAGCCGCGAATTGTAGGGTCCTCGTA
>Ga0182027_10012788_pt1 | contig 11768 bp, 9 predicted proteins | sample 712E1DmetaG_FD_121300 | JGI IMG/M metagenome (GOLD analysis project Ga0182027, IMG submission 121300) | Permafrost microbial communities from Stordalen Mire, Sweden - 712E1D metaG (Illumina Assembly) | ecosystem: Environmental > Terrestrial > Soil > Wetlands > Permafrost | place: Sweden...
ACCAGTTTCTCCACAGCCATGCTGTACGCCAGGTTGTTGCCCAGCGGGTTCATGTAATCGAGCCGGTCGCACATTACTTCCGCTTTGAGATAGGTCTTGGCTTCCATATTCTTTTCGACACCGGTATGCAGGTAGCCGATGTCTGGTATGCAATTGACGATGATCTCGCCATCCAGCTCAAGCAGGAGCCGCAAGACGCCGTGTGTCGAAGGGTGCTGGGGCCCCATGTTCAACAACATGGTCTCGCCGCTTACCGCTCGCTCGGATACAAGGTGTTTATAGGGGCCGACGGCAATCTCTTCCAACTGATAATCGGTCATGACTATTCCTTCACATACGGTTTGCGGAGATCGATCTCTTCAAAGTTAAATGAAAACTGCGGTTCTTCATAGCCCAATGGATAATCTTTTCGAAGCGGATGTCCTTCCCAGTCCTCGGGCATCAGGATACGGCGCGGATCGGGATGACCTTCGAACTCGATGCCGAACATATCATAGACTTCGCGCTCGCGCCAATCCGCGACTTCGAATACACCCGTCGCGGTCGGGACCTTGAGCTGGTCGGCGTTGACCGGAACCCTCAGCTGCAAGGATAGATTTTGGGTCAATGACGTGAGCTGGTAGATCACATGGAAACGGGGATTCTCCTGCGGCCAGTAATCCACCGCGGTCAGGACGGAAAGCAAAGAGAAGGCATGCTCGTCACGCAGGAAAGTTAAGGAATCAACGATCTGATCTGCGTTGACAAAGACATGCACTTCACCACGGGACTCTTCAAATGTAGCGGCTGCTTTTTCCTGCAGCACCTGGACGATTTTTTCTAGTGTATTGTCCACAAATTCACTCCGCTCCCCGCGCCATCCACGGCGCCGGTGTCCGTCGTTGACGCTGACTTGAGCATGGTCGTATTAAACTTTAGCCAGATCCTTGAACTTCTCACCTTTGACTTTTTCGAATAACGTGAGCACGCCGTGGATCAAAGCCTCCGGGCGCGGCGGACAACCTGCCACATACACATCCACGGGTACTACTTCATCCACACCCTGCACGATGGCATAATTATTGAAGACTCCTCCGCACGAAGCGCAGTCGCCCATGGAGATCACCCACTTGGGTTCCGGCATCTGGTCATATAAACGGCGCAGGACGGGCGCCATCTTGTATGAGACCCGGCCGGCCACGATCATCAAATCCGATTGGCGCGGGCTGGGGCGCATGAGTTCCATCCCAAAGCGGCTCATATCGTATTCCGAGGCCTGCGCCGCCATCATTTCGATCGCGCAGCAGGCCAGACCAAAAAGCATCGGCCACATGGCGTTCGTACGCGACCAGTTAACGGCAGCTTCAAGAGTAGTAGTCACTATACCCATATTGCCGAGTTTCTGTTCTACTCCCATTCCAACGCTCCTTTTTTCCACGCATAAATGTAACCAACCAGCAAAATAACGATAAAAACCGACATTTCCGCCAGCCCGAACAGGCCCAGCTGGCGGAAAACCACCGCCCATGGCAGAAAAAAGATGACTTCGATATCAAAGAGGATGAACAGCACCGCGATCAGGTAAAAACGTACCGGCATACGGCGCGTGCCTGGACCGATGGGTGCGATACCCGATTCATAGGGCTCATCCTTGACTTTTGACTTTTTCTTGGGACCTAAAAGTTCCCCCAGACCAATGGCGATCGCGGCAATCAGAGTTGCCACTGCGATCATGACGGCAATGGCAATGTACTCAAGCATCATAGACACCTCAAAGTTTGTTCGCTTGAACGCTTTTTAATTCAACCTTACATGTTGGGGACAAAGTATATCATAAGTAATTTTAACGAGCCAGAAAATGTGACATATTTCACACAAATTAATTCAATATTAATTTAACTGTGGGAAGCCCCGACAAAGACACTCGTCGATGATCCACATGCTCAGGTGCCACCCGCCTGCATGGCTACTGGCTTTTCAGATAAGATTCAAGCAGGGAATTATATTGTCCGGTATTGATCTTCCATATCGCGAGCCAGCGTTGACCCGACCATATCGGCCCGCGAATGATCAGCCGGAGCTGATCGTAATATTGGATCAGTGCCGCGTTCTTGAGATCGTTTTTCCCGTCGCGGAAGGTTTGTTCATAACCAGGTGGGATATCGCGCTTGAAGTGACCGATCCGCCAGGTCTTATCCGTCCTGACCGGGAGGCGGGCCAGCAGCGGGTCGGCGATGGCGAACATATCGATGATGTGAACCTTCGGCCCTGCGTAATAACCCAGAAATCCGATTCCTTTGCCTACATAAACCTTCTCTCCCGTGTCCTTTAATTGATTGCCCAGCGCAACCCATTCCTGATAAGAGACGGGAAGTGTATGATAGCGGCCCCAGTTGGCGAGACCGGTATATGAATAATAAAAAGCCTGTTCATCGCCTACACCGCTGTAGTCATCCGTGGGGATGCTCCGTTTTACCGGTATGCCGAAACTGGTTACCGGCGCGTTAAGGCCAAGGAATATGACCACGGTCAGTAATATCAATTTGGGCGTCAGCTTCATCCATTGAACCTGCCTGACCACCAGGATGGCGCTGATCAATAATGCCGTGGAAAAAAACCTTCCACTCATAAAATCGCCCCCAATAAACAGTATGTACCCCAGGTATAAGCAAATCCCGATGCCAAGCATCAGCTGCTTTTTATCCTTCCTCGAAATGAAAAGCGCAAGGGCAATCACCACCAGGGTCAGCGGGTCCCAAACGAACGAATCAAGATAATAGAGTGAACCCTGCTGGAGCATGATGCGTAATGGGATACCGGTATTCAACTTGGCATAAAAGGTGTTGGGCAGGGGAAAACCATAATAAATGACCGAGAAGACCTCCCAAACCAGAAACGGCAGGAAGCCCGCCAGGATCAACCCGGCCGTCCTCCAGGTACGCCTGGTGAGCAACAGATAAAGCAGTGCCGGAATATAAAGTAATGCCGTATCGATGCGGTTGAGCGTTGCCAGTCCGGCCAGCAATCCGAGTAGAAAAAGCCTGGCATCATCTATGATCGCATTCGGAAGCAGAAAAATAATAACAAAGACCAGGGCGATCAGGTGCGAGGCGGGGTTTTCCAATCCGGAAGTGGAATAATCAATAAATGCATTGGAGAAGATCAATATCGCCGCTGCGACGACAAGGTCGATCCAATCACCGGGTGTTTTAACAAGGTAGATCACCACCATCAGCATCGACACGACCAGACAAAGGCCGATTACCGCGAAATAAGCATTTTGCGTAATTATGTACGATACGGTAAGGAGCAACAGCCAAAGCGGATGCGTAAAGGTCTGCACCCGTTCATCTACGTTCCACGTCAGACCATAACCATGGATGAAATTATCTGCGGTACGCAGGGTGATGAACGAATCATCGCCCACCCAGGCTGTTCGCAATAAAATTGTGAAGAACACCAGGGAGAGCAGACCAATGATTACTACGCGCGGATCCAATAACGGAGATTGACGATTCTGCTGCATGGGAGGGAATTGAATTATGGAAAGATTCTGCGATTACCCTAAATAGTCTTTCAACGATCTGCTGCGTGTGGGATGCCGCAGTTTACGCAAAGCCTTGGCTTCGATCTGGCGGATCCGTTCACGCGTTACATTAAAATAACGGCTGACTTCTTCCAAGGTATGATCCTTGCCATCCGTCAAACCGAAACGCAGTTCTAGCACCTGGCGTTCCCGATCCGAAAGTCCTTCGAGTGCATGCTGGATCTGCTCGCGTAGCATCTCGCGCGCCGCGGCGTCGATGGGCGAGGGTGCATCTTCATCTTCGATGAAATCACCCAACTGACTCGAATCCTCGCCACCCACCGGCCCATCCAGCGAAACGGGCTCTTCGGCGGATCGAAGGATACGGTCTACTTTTTGTGTGGCGTATTCCAAACGGTGCTGCAGGGCAGACTCCAGAGGTTGTTCCTCGGCCTGGGCCTGCATGATCGCTTGAACATCGGAGGCCGGTAAATATCCCACCTCGAGCGCCAGCTCCCGGTTGGTCGGTTCGCGCCCCAATACCTGGGTCAAGTCCCTTTGCGCGCGTAAAATGCGTGAGATCGATTCAAACAAATGTACAGGAATGCGTATCGTGCGGGCTTGTTCCGCGATCGAACGGTTGATGGATTGGCGGATCCACCAGGTGGCGTAGGTGCTGAATTTATAACCACGGCGCGGATCAAATTTACCCACCGCCCGCAATAGACCCAAATTCCCCTCCTGGATCAAATCGAGGAAAGAGATGCCGCGTCCAAGATATCTCTTGGCCACACTGACCACCAGGCGCAGGTTTGCACGGATGATGGCGCGGTTCGCCTGTTCGGCGCGGGTTTGAACGGATTCCAATTCACGCAGCAGGGTCTCCTCATCGGGAAGATTCCGGTAAAGGGTTTGTTGAACAGGGAGCTTGCGGCAACCTTGAATGTGATCCGAAAGCCAGGCCGCATAATCGACGGGTAAAAGATGCAGACAGAGGTAAACGCTAAAGACCTTGCGCACCATGCTATCCCACAGCGGATCATGCCCCCATAGATCGCCGGCGAGAAAAGCGCGCACATAGGAGGGCGTATCGAACTCCCAGGTATTATGAAGGGACTGCCCCTCAGCCAGCATCAAACACAGGTCGGGCAGGTCCTTATTCAGGCGCTTGGCATCTTCACCGAAACGTTTCCAGGATGTGACCAGCTCGGCAAGCACGCTGTGATATCCTCCCACGATCGGCGGAGTGCCTTTGCGGACAGGCCGCTGACGGAATGCTCCGAGCACCTTATCGGCCTGGATGAGGGTGGCCAGGCGAAACTCGCTATCGGAGTCGAGTAATTTAACCTCACCGATCTCGCGCAGGTAGAGCCGGACCGGGTCCCCTGACAGTTCCGCAGCGATCTCAGGACGATGCCGCTCGAGCGTTTCGTCCTCAAGCAGGTCCTCTTCGGGTTCGACCAGTTCCGCTTCAGGAATTTCGGATATCGCTTCTACGATATCCAATTCTTCAACTTCATCGACCGGCTCATTAGACAATATCTCTGACGCGTTCGATTCATTGTAAACAACATTTTTATTGCGTGAAGTGTGTGTATTCGATTTCCCTGTCCCTTTATGGTCCCCACCGGGCGTGCTGCGCGAAGGATTTTGCGAGGAGTTGCTGGCCTTTGCTTTCGGGGCATGCCCGGATGCTCTTCGCGGCGTCTTTGTTGTCAGCTTGGGTCGGGTTAAATGTACAGCTTTTTTCCTGGCTACCATGTTGGCTTTCTTAGAAAGACAATAAAGAGAGACTCATCCAGCCCTATTCAAGCCTTTTCAACGACATCTTCTCACGAGCCTGGTCCAGATCAAGCATTAATCGCGTTTGTTGAAATGCCAAATCCTTGTATGAAGCTGCCCGCACATCGTCTATTTGATATGCATCCTCCTGCAAAAAGCTCAATTGGTTGATATTCTCACGGGTTGCCTGCCAACGTATGTTGATCACGCCGCGCAATAATTCTTCCATTAGCTTCTCATCCACAGGATCGAGCTTTTCAGTTTGCGCAAGTAATTCATGCGATAAACCGCGTAAGGACTCAGGCAATGCATCCACTATGTACTCGCGATCCTCAGTAAGGTCCTGCTCCACCGCGGCACGGATCAGGCCGAACAAAATCTGATAGTCAGTATACTCGAAATCCTCAGCAGCCAAGGCGGTCAGCCCGTATTGTCCCAGCGAGCGATCCAACCGGTACAACAATTCCGGCCGGCGGAACAATAAGGCGATGATATAGGCCTCTACCTTTTGATTGGAGGATACCGAAATAGGAAATGCGACTTGCGGCATCGCATCGCTTTGCTTCTGTGCGGAAGATCTCCTGCGCGCCACGCGCGGTGCTTGTGACATGGAGCCGGCCAATGCCCGTTCATCCACTTTGAGCAGACGCGCTAATTGCTGTCGATAAGTATCGCGCTCCATGGCATTGGGAAGGTCTTCGATCAATGGCAGGACCTGCGATGCGATCTGGTTTTTTGTCTTCGGATCTTTCAGGTCTCTGCCCGCCGCGAGCGTCTCCATCACATGCGTAACGATCGGTTTGGCGTTCTCGATCAATCGCGCCCACTCTAATGGATCGCGCGCCACGATCTCATCCGGGTCCAGGGCATCGGGCATCGAAGCCACACGCAGGTCGGCTTGTAAACGGGCTTCGTTCCGCAACAGGCCGCGGGCGTCGAAGCCGAGTTCGCCTTCGCGGTCCATGGCCTGTCGCGCCGCTTCGAGTCCGCGCAGGACGGCTTTTTGCCCGGCTGTATCGGGATCGAGCGCCAGCACGATACGGCGCGTGAAACGTTTGAGCAGGCGCAGCTGGTCCTCGGTCAGGGCCGTACCCATCGGCGAGACGACGTTCTCATAGCCCGCCTGATGCACGGCGATCACATCCAGATAGCCTTCGACGATGACGGCCTGGTCCGCCGTGCGGATCGGTTTGCGGGCGCGGTCCAAACCATACAGCAAATGTCCCTTGGTAAAAATGGCCGTTTCGGGTGAGTTGAGAAATTTTGGAATGTCGTTCGGGTCAACAATGCGCGCGCCGAAACCGGCCATCCGTCCGTTCTCGTCGCGGATCGGGATCATAATGCGATGCCGGAAGCGATCATAAATTCGGGATTCGGCATCGGATAAGCGGGAATCGGGATCGCGTTCCGTCACCAGGCCGGCGTCCAGGAGCTCTTGTGAGGTGTAGCCGCGTTGGGTGAAGTGCTTGAGCGCATTGTCAAATCCCGAAGGCGCGTAGCCCAGCCCAAAAGTCTCGATGGTCGCGTCGGTAAGCTTACGTTTATCACGCAGGTAAGCCAGCACTTCCGCGTTCTTATGGAGATGGCTGCGATAAAAGATCAATGCGTCCTCGAGCAGCTTGCGGAGGTGATCGTAAGCTTCCTTTTGCTCGGGTTTTTCGGCGGTGTAGGCCGGCAGCTCCACACCCGCCCGCGCGGCAAGGCGGGTGAGCGCCTCGCGGAAATCCAGGTTGTCTTTCTTCATCACGAACTTGAAGATATCGCCGCCTTCGTTGCACTCGCCGAAGCAGCGCCATGTGCCGGTCTCAGGCCAGACCACGAAGGCCGGCGTATGCTTGTTGGCATGGAACGGACAGAAGCCGGTATAGTTCTTACCGGTCTTGCGCAGCTTTACGCCGGTCTCGCTGACCAGTTCAACAATATCTATGCGTGATTTGATCTCATCGATGGTGGACATAAGGACAAAAGGAATTATAGACGCGCTTTAATGGAAAGGCAAATATCGGGGCTAAAACAAGGATCTGCAAAGGGTGATAGGAGTGCCTCGATATTAAACAAGTATAGGTCATGTTACCGGATGAATCTTGCCATACTGGTATATTAAGTTAACAACAATGTAGAGACGGCCTTTAGTTCGCTGGAATCAATGCGTCTAATACCATTCGTATTTGATATTTTCTGAGAAAGCAGAATCGCCCTTTATTACAAAGGGCCTTTTTTAGTACTTTCGAATCAATTAATTTATTCCTCGTTTACTTGAATTTGGTCAATAAAATTGAGAGCCTTAATCAGTTTGACTAAGGCCCTCAGCGCGTCAGAAACGTTATGAAACTATACGCTATTGAGACTCCCGTTAATAGTGCTGAATGTGTTTCCGATGATTGGGCCGAGTATCATCAGTGCTGCAATAACAACAATAGCAACTAAAACCAGAATGAGTGCGTACTCAACTAAACCTTGGCCCTTTTCTTTCGGAGCGAATAACATGGGGTTTATTCTCCTTTCATTAGACTTTCTCTGAAGAGATCAGAGTTAATTCATATTATATACTATTATAGAATTCGCAAGCCAATTTCCATAACATTTATGTTAGACTAACGATTTTTTAATCCTCGTCATATAGCACCCTTTTCAAATATATAGCTTATAAATCCGAATAATAAGATGAAGAAATTATCCAATTTCCCGGATCCTTAGTTCGCCGGAATCAATCCGTCTAATACCATTCACTTTTGAAATCTTCTGAGAAAAAAGAAACGCCCTAATAAAAAGGGCGTTCTTTGTCATGGAAAATTCTAGGGTGAAATAAGAGATAAACCATTCTACGTTATGGCAGGGCCTTCTAACAGAGTTGCCGCTGAATTACGAATCCGAAACATTTTTTTTCAATTCTTCGGCATTCTGTTTCTCAACACGTTTATTAATCTCTTCCTTGGCATATTGCTTGGTGAAACCGTATTTCACCTGGAGCATAACAACATATTTATCGAGCTTGTCAGCCGATTTATCAACCCTGCTAAGATCAAGGTCGTTGATCAGGCTCCACCATTCCTTGGATTTTCCACGGATTTGCTTCCACTTGTCCTCGAAGATAGCCCTGTTCATCCTTTGAATCTCCTTATCTTTCTGAAAAGCTGGACCAGATTGTCTTGGCGCTCGAAGCAGCAAAGTGCACCGGTTTTTCAAGTCCTCCCTGTTGGCCAGACGGCATTATTTTATAAGAACACTGGCAGCGGCAGTTCGTAAGTGTTCAGCCACGCGCTCAGGCGTCTCACCTTTACTAATAAATGCATCCGCCCCGGCGGAGAGCGCAGCTTGCTGACGGGCGTCCAAATGGCTGACGAGGACAATGACCATAGCAGCCGGGCAGGCTTTTCGGAGTTCTATAAGAGCCGCACCAGGCTCGCTGGGGAGTAAATCCCAATCCACCAACAGCATATCTGTGCGGCTGACTGGCGCCTGGGCCAATGTGGTTGACCAGTCTTTGGCTTCACCAGCGATTTCCAAATTCAGATCTAACAGCACTAGCCGAAGAGCTGAACGTTCTTCGGTCAGGGAATCGGCTATATATACGCGTGTCATACACTCATACTATACATGGAAACTCCCCGGCCGCATCCTTCGGCTGGTGAGTATTGTTCTCCACCACTTGGGGGAGACCCTGTTACTTCCCGCCAGACTCTCTTGAACAGACAACTTAATATACAGCGCAAGGTTGCCGATTTTAGCCTTCCAATCTGTATGCAGAGCGATTTTGCATTCCCCATCAAGTAGATCAACCAAAAGCATTATTTCTATAATTGAAGTAATTCGATGCAGCTTTGTTAGAAGACTATTTATTCACGTTTGAGTTTTCCTGAGAAAGAATAAACTCTTATGTAAAAAGGGCATTCTTTCGGTCGCCTCATCTTTCATAACAATATAGGCGGACATTTATTAAGCCTTAATAATCTTTCTTCTCCATAAGACGAAATCCCGTCTAGAACCCTTCGAGTTTTGAAAGATCCACCACTCCATCGGATAAGGCCGATATCCGCTGCAGCAGACCCAGCCGGTTCTCACGCAGGGCTTTGTCATCCACCATGACCAGCACCTTGTCGAAGAAAGCATTGACAGCGGGTATCATCGGCACGAAAGCGCTCAGTAGATCATCCACGCTGCCATCTGATTTTTTTGAGGACTCCGCTTTTTCAAGTGCCTTGAACAAGGCTCCTTCCTCTTTTTCCGCGAAGATCTTTGCATCCACTTTGAATGTTTTCTTCTGGTCGCGTGTAATGCGGACACACCTGGCAAAGGCCGGCAGGATGGTCGACCAGTCTTCGCGCGCGACCCAACCCTGCAACTGCTTGACGGCTTCGGCGGCGCGTGCCGGGTTATCCGACTGCTCCGCTAGCACCGCATCCACGGCATCGTATTTGTGACCCGCGTCCTTCAATACCACCGACAAACGGCCTGTAATGAAATCAAGCACCTGGGCTTGCACTTCCTCCTTGACCTCGATCGGCTGCAGTTTGACAGCCTTTTTAATGGCTGCGCGCAGATCAAATGAGATACCATGTTCGATGAGCGGCTGCATCACACCGATGGCGGCGCGGCGCAGGGCAAACGGGTCTTTAGCGCCTGTGGGAGCAAGTCCCGCGGCAAACAGGCCCGTGAGCGAGTCGATGCGGTCCGCCAGGGCAACCGCCACACCGATTTTCGATGCCGGTACCGGTTGGTATTGTTCGCGGATGGCATCGGCAACTTCCGGCTTTTCGCCGGAGCGCAGCGCGTACTCGCGCCCGATGATGCCCTGCAGGGAGGTCATCTCGGTGACCATCTGGGTCGTCAGGTCGGCTTTGGCCAGATAAGCAGCACGTTCCACATGGCCGCGTTCCACTTCTGATAGCCCAAGCATCGGCGCAAGTTCTTCGACGAGTTTCATCATCCGCTCAGACTTGTCGAGCATCGAGCCGAGTTTGGTCTGGAAGATGAGCGTGCCAAGTTTGGGACGGAACTCTTCGAGTTTGTGTTTCAGGTCCGCGCGTACGAAGAAATCGGCATCGGCAAAGCGTGCGCCCAGTACGTGTTCATTGCCGTCCTTGACGATATCCAGGTATTCATCGTCGCCGTTGCGGATGGCGATGAAATTCGGGAACAACTTGGCAGTTTGAGGATCGGTGACCGGGAAATAGCGCTGGTGTTTTTTCATCACCGAGATGAGCACCTCACGCGGTAAGGCTAGATACTCCTTATCGAAGCCGCCTAAAACGGCGGTCGGTTTTTCGACGAGGTTCGTTACCTCAGCAAGCAGATCATCGTCGATGATGGCCTCCCCTTTGATGGACGCTGCCGCTTTTTTCACCTGCTCCAAGATCATCCGCCTGCGCTCATCGGGTTCGAGGACGATGCCTGCATTTTTTATGACATCGAAATACTTGTCAGCCGAAGGAATGTCGATCTCGGGAGAATCATAGGGGCGAAGGCCGCGTGTAATTTTCCCCGAGGTTACGCCCGCGTATTTAAAGGGTATGACCTGCCTGCCGAGCAAAGCTACGAACCAGCGAATGGGACGCGAAAAGACTGCGCCGGAATCATCCCACTTCATTGATTTTTCGAACTTGATGCCTTCGACCAACTTCGGCAGGGCTTCGGCCAGCACTACCGTTGTGGAGCGGCCTTTTTGCTTGACGATCGCAAAGACATAGCTACCGCCGTCCTGTTCGCGTACTTCCAGGGCGGAAGGTTCCAGGCCGTTCTTTCGTGCAAAACCCAGCCCGGCCTGGGAAGGTTTGCCGTCCTTGTCGAAGGCTTTGTCGGCAGGCGGACCTTTGACCAGGTCTTCACGGTCGGATTGGCGCGGGCTGAGATCCGCGATCGAAACGGCAAGCCGCCGAGGCGTCGCCAGGATTCGCACTTCCCCATGTTCAAGCGAGAGTTCTTTTAATAATGAAGGGACACGCTCACGGAGTTGGGCAAGGGCTGAGTCCATATCCCCCGCGGGAAGTTCTTCCGTGCCAATCTCAAAAATAAACGGAAGGCGCGAGTCGATATTCGTGGATCGTTGTTCGGGAGTAGTTATTTGTGATGATTTCCGATCCCCCATCCCCGATTCCCGAAGCAATGGATATTCGAGGGCTTTGCGCTGCTCTAAATATCCTTCGGCTACACGCCTGGCTAATTCACGCATTCGACGGAAATATGCCTGGCGTTCGGTCACCCCGATGGCGCCGCGTGTATCGAGGATGTTGAAGATGTGTGAGCATTTGAGGACGTAATCGTGCGCAGGCAGGAGCAAGCCCTGCTCGAGGCAGGCATTCGCTTCGCGCTCGAAGCGGTCGAAGACCTCGCGCATACGGGCCACGTCGGCTACTTCGAAATAATATTTGCTTTGCTCGCGCTCCTCCTGCCGGCGGACCTCGCCGTAGGTGACCTTCTCGTTCCAGGGCAGTTCCCATGCGGCTTTGACGTTGTGCAAGCCGATCAGGATGCGCTCGAGGCC
>Ga0182027_10012789_pt1 | contig 11768 bp, 11 predicted proteins | sample 712E1DmetaG_FD_121300 | JGI IMG/M metagenome (GOLD analysis project Ga0182027, IMG submission 121300) | Permafrost microbial communities from Stordalen Mire, Sweden - 712E1D metaG (Illumina Assembly) | ecosystem: Environmental > Terrestrial > Soil > Wetlands > Permafrost | place: Sweden...
ACCTTGCGGATTTTGCAGCACTGGTCGGGGTGGACTTGGAACAGCTTGCCGTGCTCGGCTTCGTGCTCTTCGAGCGTGGTCACCGGGAGCACGTTCACGAGGTTGAGCTGCCATTCGCGCGCCATGCGGTCGCGGTATTCGTAGGTCTCGCGGAAGTGGTAGCCGGTTTCGAGGAACAGCACCGGGATGTCGGGGCGCAGCTTGCGCAGCATGTGGAGGACGACCATGTCCTCGGCCTGGAAGCTGCAGGTCAGGCACGGCCGCCCGGCGTTTCGTTCGAGGATTTCGCGAATCAATTCTTCAGCCACGAATCGTCCTCCTGCTTGACCCTTGCTTCCCATTCGTGTGTATTCGTGTCCATTCGTGGCCAGTCTTTGGCCTTTTTGGTCGCTTCCATGAACCGCGTGCGAGGCAGCACGTCGCGCTCCTCAGCCCTGATTCCGAAAAACGAACTTGGCCACGAATGGACACGAATGGACACGAATAGGGCTCCTGTTTGCTCATATCCCCTCCTGTTCGGTGAAGCGGGTGCGGGGGAGGACGTCGCGCTCCTCCAGGACGGCGAGGATGTGCTCGGCCGCCTGGTCGTCCGAGGTGGCGAGGTTTTCGGGATCGAAGTGGAAGAATCGCTCGGCTCCCACCCGCTCGCGCGCGCGCTCGCATTCCGCGGTATCCAGATTGGAGCCGGAGAAGATGGTGATCAAGCCCACGGCGCTGAGTAGCGCGGCGATCTCGGGAAGGATGCGGCTCTCCACTTCCTCGGCGATCACGTGGACCTGGCAGCCGCGCTGGAACAGGCGCCTCTCGAGGAGATAGGCCAGGTCCTGGCGCGCGGTCAGCCAGATGGTGGCGGGGCGGTGACCGGCGCGGGCGTAGCGCTCGGCCGCGGTGAGCCGGCTGGCGCGAAACTCCAGATCGAGCAAAGCCGCGCGCGCCGCGCGATCGGCGCCGGGCTCGTGGCGCGGCTCCTGAATCATGCCGGCAGCGACGGTGCCGTTGCTGATCGGGTCGATTACGATGAAGCTTCCGGTGGCGCGGTTGGAAGCATAGGCGTCGAAGAACAACGGCCGCGCGGTCTCGATCGCCACGCGTCCGATTTCGTTCAGCTCCAGGCGGTCCGCCGGCGCCTCGTCGAGCGTGTTGACGTCCACCCTGTGGAGGAGCGCGGTGATGGTGGCCGTGAGCTGCTGGGTGGTGTGCTTGATCAGGTACGGCTGGTCGAGCTTGAGCGGTTGGTCGCTCATCCAGACTATGGCCGCTTCGAAGTGCCGCGAGACATGCGGCATGCTGCTGGGGTGCACCAGCATGTCGCCACGGCTGACGTCCAACTCGTCCTCGAGCGCGAGCGTGGCCGGCATGGGTGCGAACGCTTCGGGCAGATCGCCCTCCCAGCTCACGATCGATTTCACGCGGCTGGTGCGGCCGGAGGGCAGCACCATGACGGAGTCGCCCGGCCGCACGGTTCCCGAGACGAGCTGGCCGGCGTAGCCGCGAAAGTCCAGGTCAGGCCGGATGACGTACTGCACGGGAAAGCGCACGGGGCGCACCGTCGAGCCGTCATCAAGCGGCACGCTCTCTAGGCGCTCCAGGAGACTCTCGCCCTGGTACCACGGCGTGCGCGGGCTGCGGACGATCACGTTGTCGCCTTCGAGCGCGCTGACGGGGATGAAATAGGCGCTCGGGATTCCGAGCCGCTTCAGGTGGGCGTCGAATTCGTCGCGGATGCGCGCAAAAACATCGGCGCTGAAATCCATCAGGTCCATCTTGTTCACCGCCACCACGATCTGCGGGATGCCGAGCAGGGCGGCGATGAATGCGTGGCGCCGCGACTGTGGCAGCACGCCGTTACGCGCATCGACCAGGACAATCGCGAGGTCGGCCGTGGAGGCGCCGGTGGCCATATTGCGCGTGTACTGCTCGTGGCCCGGCGTGTCGGCGATGATGAATTTGCGCTTCGGCGTCGCGAAATAGCGGTAGGCCACGTCGATGGTGATGCCTTGCTCGCGCTCGGCGCGCAGACCGTCGGTCAAAAGCGAAAAGTCGATGGGGCCCGAGGACCGGTTCAGCGTGGAGTCGCGGACCGAGGCGAGCTGGTCCTCATAGACGCCGCGCGAATCGAACAGGAGCCGGCCGATGAGGGTGGACTTGCCGTCATCCACGCTGCCGGCGGTGGTGAAGCGCAGCAATCCCTTGCGCTGATCCTGCTCCAGGAACTCGTCGATGGCGGCGAGGGGCATTAGAAATACCCCGCGCGTTTCTTCAATTCCATGGAGCCTTCCTGATCGTGGTCGATCACGCGGTTTTCGCGCTCGGATCGGCGCATGCCCACCAGCTCCGCGATGATCTTGGGGATCGTGTCGGCGTCCGAGCGCACCGCGCCCGTGCAATACGTACAGCCGAGCGAACGCATGCGGCACATGACCATTTGCGGCTCTTCACCGGGCAGCACGCGCGGCGCGTGCTCGGTCGAAATCAGCGAATCGCCGCGGACGATCATCTCGCGCGGCTTGGCGAAGTAGAGCGGCACCACCGGAATGTTCTCCAGGTGGATGTAGTGCCAGACGTCGAGCTCGGTCCAGTTCGAAAGCGGAAAGACGCGGATGCTCTCGCCTTTGTCGATGCGGCCATTGAAGAGGTTCCACAGCTCCGGCCGCTGGTTCTTGGGGTCCCACTGGCCGGCGGTGTCGCGGAAGGAATAGACGCGCTCCTTGGCACGGGACTTTTCCTCTTCGCGGCGCGCGCCTCCGAACGCCGCGTCGAAGCCGCCTTCCGCCAGCGCGTCGAGCAGCGAGCGCGTCTTCAGCAGTCCGCAGCATTTCTGCGTGCCCAGACGAAACGGATTCGCGCCGTCGGCGAGCGCGTCCTCGTTCCGGTGCACAATCAACGTGGCGCCGATCTCGGCCGTGTATGCGTCGCGGAACGTGAGCATCTCCTGGAACTTGAAGCTGGTATCGACATGCAGCAGCGGGAAGGGAAGCCGGCCCGGGTGGAACGCCTTTTGCGCGAGGCGCAGCATGACGGAGGAATCCTTGCCGATTGAGTACAGCATGACCGGGCGCGCGAATTCCGCCGCCACCTCGCGGAAGATGTGTATGCTCTCGGCCTCGAGCGCCTGCAGATGTGTGAGGCGGTGGTTCAAATGGTGTAGTCCTCCATGAAAATGCGGGCGTCGCGCAGGCTGACATAGACGCTGTCGCCGGGGCCAACGCGGCTGTCGCGGAACTGCACGTGAGACATCTCGACGGTGACGGCTTCGCCGGTCTCGGCAACCAGCTCGACACGGACCTGGGGTCCGGCCGACTGCACGCGCTCGACCCGCGCGCGCAACCCCGGCCTTCCGTCGTGCTGTGCGTGTATGTCGAGATCGTAGGGCCGCACGAACAGACGCGCCGGCTGGCCCTCGGCGCCGGTGCCATTCGGGTGGTCGAGAACGAGCTGCCCGAATACCGCCTTGCCGCCGTCAATGCGGCCATGGAACAGATTCACGCTGCCCATGAAATCCATGACGAACTCCGAGGCGGGGTGGTGAAACACTTCCTCGGGCGCGCCGATCTGCTGGATGCGGCCCTGGTTCATCACTACCACGCGGTCGGCCACCTCGAGCGCTTCGTCCTGATCATGCGTCACCAACACGCTGGTGACGTGGACTTCGTCGTGCAGCCGCCGGAGCCAGCGCCGCAAGCCCTGCCGGACCTTGGCGTCGAGCGCGCCGAAGGGCTCGTCGAGCAGCAGCACTTTGGGCTCGATCGCCAGCGCGCGCGCGAGCGCGACCCGCTGCCTCTGGCCGCCGGAGAGCTGCGAGGAGTAGCGGTCGGCCATGCCCTCCAGGTGAATCAGCGCGATCAGCTCTCGCACGCGATCCTGAATATATTTCTTCGAGGGCCGCTCGGCGCGTGGGCGAACGCGCAGACCGAAGGCGATGTTCTCGAAGACGGTCATGTTGCGGAAGAGAGCGTAGTGCTGGAAGACGAAGCCGACGCGCCGCTGGCCGGTGCGCTGGTCGGTGACGTCCTGTCCTTCGAAAAGCACCGAACCCGCGCCGGGATCGGGCCTCTCGAGGCCGGCGATGATGCGCAGCAGGGTGGTCTTCCCGGAGCCGGAGGGGCCGAGCAGGGCCAGCAGCTCGCCCTCTTTCACTTCGAGACTGACGTCCCGGAGCGCGGTGAAGCGCCCGAAGGTTTTCGTGATGTTGCGGGCTTCGATGGCCACCGCTATCCCTCCGCTCCTTCGACTGCAGTGAGGCTGGAGTAGTCCTGGCGCACTTTCCACTCCAGAAGCCGCTTGGCGCCGAGGGTCACCAGCGCCAGCAACGCCAGCAGGCTGGCCACCGCGAAGGCTGCGGCGAAGTTGTACTCGTTGTACAGAATCTCGACGTGCAGCGGCATGGTGTTCGTCTCGCCGCGTATGTGGCCCGAGACAACCGATACTGCTCCGAATTCGCCCATGGCTCGCGCGGCGCACAGAATGACGCCATAGAGCAGGCTCCACTTGATATTGGGCAGCGTGACGCGCCAGAAGAGCTGCCAGCCGCTGGCGCCGAGCACGAGGGCGGCCTCTTCTTCCTCCGTGCCCTGGGCCTGCATCAAGGGAATCAGCTCGCGCGCGACGAAGGGGAATGTCACGAAAACCGTCGCCAGCACGATGCCGGGCACGGCGAAAATGATCTTGATGTCGCGTTGATTGAGCCAGGGCCCGAACCAGCCTTGAGCGCCGAACATGAGGACGTAGATCAGCCCCGCGATCACGGGAGAGACCGCGAAGGGAAGATCGATCAGCGTGATCAGGACGTTCTTGCCGCGAAACTGAAATTCCGCAATCGCCCAGGCCGCGGCGAGGCCAAAGACGACGTTGAGGGGGACGGCAATGCCCGCCGCGAGCAACGTCAGGCGGATGGAGGAGAGCGCGTCCGGCTCGGTGATGGCCGCCCAGTAGGCGCCCCAGCCTTTTTCGAGCGCCTGCGCGAAGACTGCGATGAGCGGCAGCACTACGAACAAGCCCAGGAACAGGAGAGCTACGAGGATCAAGCCGTAGCGTAGCAGGGCGGGATCGTGGTGCGCGGCATCGGATCGGGGTTTCATGCGGCCTCCGCATAGCGGCGGCTGCGCCACTGCAGAAGGTTGATCGTCAGAAGCAGGGCGAACGAGGCCACGAGCATGACGAGCGCGATGGCGGTGGCACCGGCGTAGTCGTACTGCTCCAGGCGCGTGACGATGAGCAGGGGCGTGATTTCGGTACGCATCGGCATGTTGCCGGAGATGAAGATCACCGAGCCGTACTCGCCGAGCGCGCGCGCGAAGGCCATCGCGAATCCGGTGAGCAGGGCCGGGCGCAGCAGCGGAAACACGACGCGGCTGAATGTCAGCCAGCGGTTTGCGCCGAGGCTGGCGGCCGCTTCCTCCATCTGCGGGTCCACGTCTTCGAGCACTGGCTGGACGCTGCGCACAACGAACGGCAGACCGATAAACACGAGCGCGACGAAGACGCCGATGGGCGTGAAGGCCACGCGGATTCCGACCTTGACGAGCCATCGGCCGATCCAGCCGTGCTCGGTATAGAGACTGGTGAGGGCGATGCCGGCCACCGCCGTGGGCAGCGCGAACGGCAGATCGACGAGCGCGTCCACCAGCCGCTTGCCCGGAAAGCGGTAGCGCACCAGAACCCAGGCGACCACCAGCCCGAAGGCCACATTCACCGCCGCCGCGGCGAGCGATGCGCCGAAGCTCAGCTTGTAGGACGCGACCACGCCCGGCGAGCTGATCGTTTTCCAGAAGTGCGCCCAACTGGCGGTCGCCGTTTTCAGGAACACGGCGCTCAGGGGCACCAGCACGATCAGGCTCAGGTAGAAAACGGAGTAGCCGAACGCCGGCCAGAAGCCGGGCAGAATGCTGGCGCGCTTGAATCCGTGCCTCACGTCATCTCCCCTGATAGATCTGGTCGAATACCCCGCCGTCTTCGAAGTGCTTCTTCTGGGCCTTCTGCCAGCCGCCGAGCAACTCGTCGATGGTGAACAGCGCGACGTGGGGGAACTGGCTGTCGTACTTGGCGGCGACTACCTTCAACCTCGGGCGATAGTAGTTCCGAGCGGCGATCTCCTGCCCCTCGGGCGAGTACAGATACTCCAGATAGGCTTTAGCAACTGCCGCCGTGCCGCGGTGATTGGCCACCTTGTCGACCACGCTCACGGGCGGTTCCGCAAGAATACTCAGAGAGGGAACCACCAGGTCAAACTTGTCTTTCCCCAGTTCATGGAGCGCCAGAAACGCCTCATTTTCCCATGCCAGCAGGACGTCGCCGATTCCGCGCTGGACAAAGGTGGTGGTCGCGCCCCGCGCGCCGGAATCCAGCACCGGAACATTCTTGTACAGCCGCGTGATGAAGTCCCGGGCCTTGGTTTCGTCGTTGCCATTGCGCTTCAAGGCGTAGCCCCACGCCGCAAGGTAGTTCCAGCGCGCGCCGCCCGAGGTTTTGGGGTTGGGAGTGATGACCGAGATGCCGGGCCGGATCAGGTCGTCCCAGTCGCGTATGCGCTTTGGATTCCCCTTGCGGACCAGGAACACGATGGTAGAGGTGTATGGCGCGCTGTTGTCCGGCAGGCGGCTCTGCCAGTTTTTGGGCAGTTGCCCCGACCGCGCGGCGATGGCGTCGATGTCATAAGCCAGCGCCAGGGTCACGACATCGGCTTGCAGGCCGTCAATCACGGCGCGCGCCTGCTTGCCCGAGCCTCCGTGAGACTGCTTGATCACGACGTCCACGCCCGTCTTGGCTTTCCAGTACTTGCTGAAGGCCGCGTTGAAATCCTGATAGAGCTCGCGGGTGGGGTCATAGGAGACGTTGAGCAGCGTGACGGGCCCCTGGGCACCCTGCGCCACACCGGCCGCCAGCAGGACCGAGAGTGCGAATCGTGTCATATGAAGTTGACCTGGAGCCGCGTGATGAAGATCCGCTCGGAGGCCCGGCTCGCGCTCGAGAAGTTGGTGTATCCGTAGTCTCCCGAGATGCGCAGCAGGCGGTTGAGGTACCAGTTCACGCCGCCGACCCACTCTCGCGCGCGCCGCGGCGACTTGGTGGGATCCGCGAAGCCGTAGTTGAAGAGACCGCGTTCGGCGCTGAAATCGCCCACGCGCGCCGCCACCTCCCATGCGCCCCAACCACGGTTCCTCGGATCGAACGCCTTGCGCGGCGTGGGAGATGCGAAGCCCTTACGCTCGCCCGTCAGAATGAAGGCTGCCTGCACCTGCCACGCACGGAACGCGATGTCCCTGCGCACCAGGCCCTTCTGAAAGCCCTCTTCCGTGAGCGTGTACTCGGACAGCAGGCCGAACGGTCCCACGTAGTAGTAGGCGGCCGGCGCCAGGCTGGTTCTGTGACCGGCCGAGGCGACCCCCGAAGCAAAAGTCAGGAAAGTGTTCTGGCCGAAACTCTTGTAGGACGGCAGTCCAATCTTGTCGACGTTCCCACCCTCGCCGCCGACTCCGAATCCAAGCCCGCTTAGCGGGTTCTCGCCGCCTCCCTGAAACGGAGTCAGAAACACACGGCCCGCATAGTCGCGGTGGTTGCTGGCGGCCGTGTCGGCGAGACCGTTGTCCGGCACGCCGTTGAAGACCCCGGCGGCATAGTACACGCGGCGCTTGAGCAGGTTGCCGGAGAGCTGATACCCGATGTCGCGGCTCGGCACCAGCAGCGTCGGCAGTCCGCGCTCGACGAAGTTCGTGTCGTCGTCCGATTGCAGGCGCTCGAGGCCGACCGGCGGCTTGAACTTGCCGACGCGCAGGTTTGCCGCTGAGAAGTACTTCAGCTCCAGATAAGCGTCGTAGATGACGGTTTGGCCCTGGCCGAAATCCGGGCGGAAGAAGAAATCGACGTACTTGTAGATGGTGCCCGAAAACGTCGGCCGGACCCGGCGCAACAGAATCGTGTCGGGCAGCGACGCGCTTCCCGTGCCAACGAACGTGCGGTTGTCCACCTGCAGGTCGGCGCCGATCTTGAGCACGAAATTCCCGTCATTCGAGCGGATCTTGAATCCGGTGGTATCCGCGCTCACCGCTGCGGCGTGGTTGGTTTGGGCGGCGTCCTCGTCAACCTTGACTCGTTGATCGAGCGCTTCGACCTTCTTCTGCAACTCCTCGATTTTGTCGTCCGTTGACTGTGCCCACACCGGCGCAGACAGCATCGCCAGGGGGAGGGCCAGCAGCCTGATCCGCATCTTTCGCTGAGACACGTTGCTCTACTCCCTAGTTTGGAATTGCGGGTCGCGCGCACCCCTCTGATTCCGTAGTATAGGGTGAGTCTGCTACGAAGTCAAGAATCTCTATCGACAAACTTACGATTATGCAATACGATGATAAACAAGCGGTATAGAGGCGACATCGCTTGACATGCCAGTTCCAACTATCCTATAGTCTATATGGAACTGGACAATCGCCACATGAACTTCCGGACCATCGCAATTCACGCGGGACACGATCCGCAGGAACACCTGGGCGCGGTGATGCCGCCCATCTATCAGACCTCGACGTTCGCGTTCCGCGGCGTCAACCAGCCCGGTCCGTTTGATTATTCGCGGAGTGGCAACCCGACGCGGAAGGCGCTGGAGTCATGCCTGGCCGCGCTTGAAGGCGGCGCGTCGGGATTCGCCTTCGCCACGGGCATGGCCGCCGAAACAACTTTGCTGATGATGTTTGAGGCCGGCGACCGCGTGGCGGTCCACAACGATCTGTATGGCGGAACGTATCGCCTCTTCGAATCCGTTTTTCGGAACAAGCAGATTCGCGCCGAATATGTGGACCTGCGCGATCTGGCGGCGGTGCGCGCCGTCTTCGCCGGAGGCGCCAAGGCAGTATGGATCGAGTCGCCGACGAATCCGCTGATGAACCTGGTGGATCTGCGCGCCGTCTCCGCCATCGCGCACGAGTACGGCGCCATCGCCATCTGCGACAACACCTTTCTCTCGCCCTATTTCCAGAGGCCGCTCGAGATGGGCGTTGACGTGGTGGTGCACTCGACCACCAAATACATCAACGGCCACTCGGATGTGGTCGGGGGCGCGGTCATTGTGAAGGACCCCGCGCTCGCCGAAAAAATCGGGTTCCTGCAGAACGCGATGGGAACCTGTTCCGGGCCTCAGGACTGCTTCCTGGTTCTGCGCGGCATCAAGACCCTCGCGGTCCGGATGGAGGAACACAATCGCAATGCGCTGGCGGTGGCGCGCTGGCTGGAAGCGCACCCCAAGATCTCGGCGGTTTTGCATCCGGGTCTGGAGAGCCACCCGCAGCACGAGTTGGCGCTGAGGCAAATGCGCGGCTTCGGGGGGACATTTTCCTTCCGTCTCGTCGGCGGTGAAGAATCCGTGATGCGCCTGCTCGGAGGCGTGCACTTGTTCACGCTGGCCGAGTCGCTAGGCGGCGTCGAATCGTTGATTGAACACCCGCTGACGATGACCCACGCTTCGGTGCCCAGGGAAAGGCTCGATGCGATGGGCATCACCGCCGACCTGGTTCGCGTCTCGATCGGCCTCGAAGACGTCGAAGACCTGATTGCGGACCTGGAGTCGGCGCTCGCATGCTCGTAACGGCTATTTCAAAAAACTGGAGGACAACATGGCAACCCAAGAGTCCAGACCGGGTGCGGCGGTAGCCGGGACCCCGGCGGTGTACGCGGACAATTCATTGAGCATCGGCAAAACGCCGCTGGTCAGGCTGAATCGCATCGTGGGAGGCGCACGCGCCAAGGTGCTGGCGAAGATCGAGGGACGGAATCCCTCCTATTCGGTCAAGTGCCGCATCGGCGCGGCGATGATCTGGGACGCCGAGAAGCGCGGTCTGCTCACCCCGGGCGTCGAACTGGTGGAGCCCACGAGCGGCAACACCGGCATCGCGCTGGCCTTCGTCGCCGCATCGCGCGGCTACGGGCTGACGCTCACGATGCCCGAGACCATGTCGCTCGAGCGCCGCAAGGTGCTCAAGGCTTTCGGCGCCAACCTGGTTCTGACCGAAGGCCCGCTGGGAATGAAGGGCGCCATCGCGAAGGCGGAAGAGATCCATAATTCCGATCCCAAGCGGTACCTGCTGCTGCAGCAGTTCAAGAATCCCGCCAATCCCGACATCCATTTCAGAACTACCGGGCCCGAGATTTGGGACGACACGGCCGGTCAGGTCGACGTCCTGGTCAGCGGCGTTGGAACCGGCGGCACCATCAGCGGCGTCTCGCGCTACATCAAGCAGACCCAGGGCAAGAAGATTGTCTCGGTAGCCGTGGAGCCCGAGACCAGCCCCGTCATCTCGCAGCATCTCAAGGGAGAGCCGCTCAAGCCCGGACCCCACAAGATCCAGGGCATCGGCGCGGGCATCATCCCGGACACCCTCGACCTCTCGCTGGTGGATCGCGTCGAATCGGTATCGAGCGAAGAGGCCATCGAAGTAGCCCGGCGCCTGGCGCGTGAGGAAGGAATCCTGAGCGGAATCTCGAGCGGCGCGGCGGCCGCCGTCGCAACGCGCCTCGCGAACCAGCCCAAGTTCGAGGGCAAAACGATCGTCGTGATTCTGCCCGACTCCGGCGAGCGCTATCTGACCTCGGTGCTGTTCGAGGGCATTGTTTAGGCGCGGTCTGGCATTCTAGATGAGACCGGTATAGGGGGCTGGCGCCTCCCGCGGGCTGCAAACCCGTTGTGCGCTCGACCATGTCGGCGCGGCTGGGTTCGATTCCCAGACCGGTCTTTAAGCCATCATGAATCTTTCAGGCAAGAGCGAGTACGCCCTGGCGGCCATCTTCGATCTGGCCGCTCACGACAACGGCGAGCCCGTCAAGATCGCCCAGGTGGCCAAGCGGCAGCGGATTCCGCAGAAGTTTCTGGAACTGATTCTCGGGGAATTGAAGCATGGCGGTTTCGTCGAATCGCGGCGCGGCGCCGACGGCGGCTATTTGTTAGCCCGCCTTCCCGACCTCATCACCGTCGGCGAGGTGCTGCGGTTCGTCGAGCGCTCGCATCAGGCCGGCTCCCGAGGGGGCCATCGCCACGTGGAAACGCCATTCACGGGCCTGTGGCGCCAGGTGGACACCGCGGTCTCGGGAATCCTGGACCATACCACCTTCGCCGACCTGGTCCGCAAGTGGGCCGAGCGTCACGAGCGGTACGTGCCTGACTGGAGCATTTAGATCCTCAGATCTGGTAGTCCAGCACGTAGTCTTCGTGCGACCGCTTCGTAATCACCTTCACGTTCGCGGCCTCGAGCACGACGAGCGAATTCGGCGGAACGCTGGTGGTGAGGAACACGCTGGCGCCGATGGTGCTGCCTTCCCCGACCACGGTGTCGCCCCCCATGATCGTTGCGCCGGCATAAACCGTCACACGGTCTTCGATGGTGGGATGACGTTTCTTGCCGCGCAACGCCTGTCCCGCGGCGAGCGATCGGGCAACCAGGCCCACGCCCTGATACATCTTGACGTGGTTGCCGATGACCGAGGTCTCGCCCACCACGGTGCCGGTGCAGTGATCCACGAAAAAGTGCGTGCCGATTCGCGCCCCTGGATGGAGGTCCATTCCGGTCCGGGAATGTGCCCATTCGGTCATCACACGGGGGATGAACGGGATGTTGTCGAGATACAACTCGTGAGCCATCCGCTGCACCGCAATGGCTTCGATGAAGGGATAGGCCACGATCACTTCGTCTTTGCTGAACGCCGCGGGGTCGCCGTTGTAGGCCGCCTCGGTGTCGGTCTGGAGCAGCTCGCGAACTCGCGGCAGCTTGCCCAGAAACTCCAGCGCGAGCGTG
>Ga0182027_10012790_pt1 | contig 11768 bp, 5 predicted proteins | sample 712E1DmetaG_FD_121300 | JGI IMG/M metagenome (GOLD analysis project Ga0182027, IMG submission 121300) | Permafrost microbial communities from Stordalen Mire, Sweden - 712E1D metaG (Illumina Assembly) | ecosystem: Environmental > Terrestrial > Soil > Wetlands > Permafrost | place: Sweden...
ACCTCCTCTATGCCATCTATGAAGAGGAAGGGTATGCCCCGTCCGACATCCCGGCGCTGATCTTGCGGCACAACCTTCATGGCGTAGAAATCTGCGAACGCGCCGCGACTCTCGCAGCGTTTGCCCTGTGCATGAAGGCGCGTGGCCGCGACAACCGCTTCTTCCGCCGGGTGGTTCAACCGCAGGTGATTGCACTGCAGGACGTGCGTTTCGCCGATGGCGAACTTGCCAACTACTTCAAGGCTCTCGGCACTCAACCTTTAACCCAAAGCCTCCAACTGACTCAGCTCCTATATAAGTTCGAGGAAGCGAAGAACTTCGGCTCGTTGATTCAGCCCTGCGTCACCTCTGAAGAGATTCAATCTGTCCATTCAGAAATCGGCAATCGGCAAGCAGAAATCAAAAACGGCGACCTCCTGGTCGCCGCGACGCACGCCAAAGTCCTGCGCGTGCTCGAACAAGCCGAGGCGCTCACCAAGCGGTATCACGTCGTCGTGGCCAATCCGCCGTATATGGGTTTCAAGGGAATGAATCCCCTTATTAAGACATTCGCTGAAGAACAATACGCGGATTCTAAGAGCGACCTGTTCGCAATGTTTATTGAGCGTGCTCGCTCCTTGGCCCTTGAGAAGGGTTACCCTGGACTCGTTGCAATGCAGAGTTGGATGTTCCTTTCCAGTTATACGCCTTTCCGTAGCGCGATTCTCTCGAAGACACACATGGTCTGCATGGCACATATCGGCCCCCGTGGGTTCGACTCAATTGGCGGTGAGATTGTGCAAGTCTCTGCTTTTGTTCTGCACAATCATCCGATGCCATCCGCAGCGGGAGTATATTTCCGGCTCACTGATGGGATGAGTGAAGCGGAGAAAGCGGAGTTATGCTTACAAGCAATAACACAAGATACCCGTGGTATTGTCTTCCGCGCATCCTCAACGGACCTCGGCAAGATCACTGGAAGCCCAGTTGCTTATTGGGTAAGCGAAAAGACGCGCCAGGTGTTCCAAGATGGAACTAGACTTGGTGAATTGGCCGAGCCTCGACAGGGGATGGCCACGAGCGACAACAACCGATTCGTGAGGTTTTTCCACGAGGTTTCAACGAGTCGGATATCGTTCCATTCTCAATCCAGAACCGATGCCAAAGGATCTGGGAGAAAGTGGTTTCCCTATAGTAAGGGAGGGGAAAATCGCAAATGGTATGGGAACCACGCTCTGATCGTGAACTGGGAGCACGACGGGAAAGAGCTACTCGACTATGCGGCTGAACTATATGGTTCTCCAACTAGGACCATAAAGAACATCCATTACTACTTCAGGGAGGCATTAACGTGGAGCCTCACTTCGTCAGGTGGTTTTGCGGCACGCTATCGACCGTCAGGTTTTATTTTCGATGTCAACGGCATGTCGTCCTTCGGTGAACAAAACGTGAAGGAGGTGCTGGGCGTTGTAAACTCCAACGTCGGAGATGAACTACTCGGCATCATTAATCCAACCATGGCTTTCCAAGCTGGAGACATAAAAGCATTCCCATGCTTGCATCTCGACACCGTAAATTGCCGGAATTTGGTAGATGAGTGCATTTCCCTCGCCCGCACCGACTGGGACAACTTCGAAACCTCTTGGGACTTCCGCGACCAGCCGTTGCTGCGGCCGGGGCTGAAGGGCGCGACACTGGAGGCAAGTTGGAGGAATTGGGAGGTTCAGAGCACTGTCGCCATCCGCCGGATGCAAGAGCTTGAGACGGAGAACAACCGGCTCTTTATCGCCGCCTACGGCTTGGAGGACGAACTCGTGTCCGAAGTGCCCGAGGATCAGATCACCTTGGCCCCCGCTGACGCGCGCAAGGACATGGTCGCGTTCCTCTCCTATGCCGTCGGCTGCATGATGGGCCGCTATTCGCTCAATCATTCCGGCCTCATCCTCGCCGACGCCGGTGCAACCGTGCAGGATTACCTCGCCAAAGTGCCGAAGCCCACGTTCGCCCCCGATGCCGACGGCATCCTCCCGGTACTCGACGGCGAGTGGTTCGAGGACGACATCGTGGCCCGCACCCGCGATTTCCTCCGCGTGACCTTCGGTGAGGCCACCCTGCGGGAGAACCTCCGCTTCATTGAGGAGTCTCTCGGCAAAGACATCCACAGCTATTTCCTGGCTGACTTCTACAAGAACCACATCAGCACTGAGCGCGCCTACGGATACAAGAAGCGCCCGATCTACTGGCTGTTCCGTAGCCCAAAGGGTGGGTTCGCCGTGCTCGTCTATCTCCACCGGATGACGCGCGACACGCCGAATCTAATTCTAAACCGGTACCTGCGAAACTACCTGCAAAAGCTCCGCGCCCGAATCGAGCACCTCGACCACGTCCAAGCCACGGCTACAACGGCCCGGGATAAGACTGCCGCACGAAAAGAGAGCGACCAACTCAAGAAGACGCTTCGCGAGTGCGAGGACTGGGAACGCGATGTCCTCCTCCCTTTGGCCCAGAGTCGTCCCGAACTCGACCTCGACGACGGCGTAAAGGTCAACTACCTCAAACTCGGCGAAGCTCTAGCGCCGATTGCCGGGCTGGCTGCCAAGGAGGACGAGTGAGAACCGAAATTGAAAATCTGACACCGTCCGTCGAGACCTTGAGCCAACGAAGCTTCTTCGTGCCGTCTTATCAACGGGGCTATCGCTGGACTCCCGACGACGTGAAGGATCTGCTGGAAGATATTCGGCAGTTTTCCGTGCAAAAGCCGAGCGACATGGAAGAATTCTATTGCCTCCAACCATTGGTGGTTCGCCGCATGGACGCCGGGCAATGGGAGGTGATTGATGGGCAGCAACGCCTGACCACAATTTATCTGATTACCCGTTACATCAACGAAATGTGGCGAGGACGTGACAAAGATGCCGTGCTTACGCTTCAATATGGCTCAAGAGAAAGGACCAAAGAATTTCTAGAGAGTCTCACGGTGAAAGAAGATGGCTCGGTCGATTTCAACGACGAGAACATCGATTTCGCTCACATATCCAAAGCCTACCAGACCATCGGGGAATGGGTAAGAAGCCTCGGAAGCACGGTAGATAAAGACCAGTTCATGAGTGTATTCCGGCGCAGGGTTCGGGTGATCTGGTATGAGCCGTCAGGTTCTGAGGGCGTGCGGATTTTCACCCGAATCAATCGCGGAAAGATTCCCCTGACTAATGCCGAGCTCATTCGCGGTTTGTTCCTGAAAGGTTCCAACTTCGCGAAACCCGGAGACTTTCTGAAGGAGCCGGAGTTTGCGCGGCTTCGACAAATGGAGATCTCCGGAGAATGGGATCGCATTGAAGCTGGCCTGCACGACCATAATTTCTGGTGTTTCCTAACCGAACCGAGCGATCCCGCGGAAACGCGTATCGACCTTATTTTCCGTCTGCTAACTGGAACTGTTGACAACGACAGTTACGCGCTCTTCCGGGCGTATGCTAGGAATTTCCCAAAAGAAGGGGATGTGGGATCTGTTTTGAAGAAATGGGACGAAGTGAAGAGTTGCTTTCAGCAGCTGCAGGATTGGTATGAAGATTGGGATCTCTACCACCTAATCGGCTATCTGATTGCGACCGGCACCTCCTTGAAGACGCTGTGGGATGAATCCACTGGACTTCGAAAGCCCGAGTTTAGAGCGAGATTGAGAAGCCGGATTCAAGAGTCCCTACCTAAAGCAGGCCTTGACACCCTGCAATACGGCCAAGGCGGTGTACTAAATGTCTTACTCCTGCACAATATCTTGACGACCTTAGGGAGTCGCGAACGGCATTTTCGTTTCCCTCTAAGCCGGTACAAAGAGCAGAAATGGGACGTGGAGCACATCCACTCCGTCGCAGAAAGACCACCAGAATCGAAGCTTCATCAGCGGGAATGGCTGAGCGACGCTGCTGCGCACTTGCGTGATGAAAGAATCAAAGAGGAGGTGGCGAAGTTTCTGGAAAAGGCAGATTGGGGCGAAAGTCAGTTCGAAGCCCTTTATAAGGAGGTATTGAAAAGTTTCTCACAAAACGGTGAGCTCGAAAACATCAACGATTTGAGCAATCTTGCCCTGCTTGATAGCGGCACGAATCGGGGATATCGAAATGCGGTCTTTCCGGCAAAGCGGGCCAAGATCATTCAGCGCGAGCTTGAGGGAATGTTTATCCCCATCGCGACCAAGAACGCTTTCCTGAAGTATTACGCAAAATCGGTCCAGGAATTCACCTTCTGGTCCGAGGCCGACCGCCAAGCATATTTTGAGGCCATTCAAAACACCTTGGGGTCATTTTTTACCGGGAAGAAAGGACAGACGCAATGAGCGCGCCCACCTCACGTTGCGAACAGCTTTCCTTCTGGGAGCTGCTAAATCGTCATGCCGTTCAGGTCCCGGTTATCCAAAGAGACTATGCCCAGGGAAGGGAAAGCAAAAGAAAAGTCATCGGCGAATTCCTAGATGCCCTCAAATCCGCGGTTACCGGGGATCCGGTAGACTTGGATTTCATCTTCGGCGAAGTGAAGGGCGGTCTATTTCGTCCATTGGACGGCCAGCAACGCCTCACGACTCTTTTTCTATTGCATTGGTTCGCAGCGCGGGCTGCCAGGCTACCGGTCGATTCTTACGCTCCAATCCTGGGCAGGTTTTCCTATGATACGCGCATCAGTTCCCGCGATTTTTGCCAAAAATTGGTCGGGGAAACCGTTTCGGTTGAGGGAGTAACCGCACAGGATGCCTTAAGCCAACGAATCAGAGATTACCAATGGTTTGTGGGGGCGTGGGAGTTTGACCCGACGGTAGCCGGCATGCTGGCTGTTCTCGACAAGATCTCCGCTCTGCAATGGCCAGACGATCTCTGGAAGCGCCTTGCGCTCGGGAATGCTCCCATTCGTTTCTTATTGGTGGAGTTGGAGAAATTCGGTCTGTCCGATGATCTCTATATCAAAATGAATGCCCGTGGAAAGCCTCTCAGCGCGTTCGAAAGCTTCAAGGCTTTGCTCGGCAAGCGGGTCGTCGATGAGGGTTGGGAGCACGACCTCGACACGGAAGCGCAGTTCGCGATTCGGGTTGATACTCGATGGACCGATTTCTTCTGGAGGCTTTGTCCGAGCGAAAAGTCGGGATTGAAGCGGATCGACGAAGCGTTTCTTTCTTTTATCACACATTCCCTCGCCTGCTCGATTGCCAGATACACGTCGACGGCTGAAAAGGTCGCAGATGAACTTTTGAATCTACTGAACGATCCGGGGGCCATGGAGCCGGAGTATTTCGAGGAGTCCTACTACAGGCAGCTGCGGAATTGCCTTGAACTGCTCTCCGACAAACCCGGGGCAATGCTGGATGAAGCGCGCTTGCACTGGGAGTTTCCCGACTCTTCACCACCTTCGCACAAATCGATTTTGGAAGAGGTCATCCAGACCCGGGGACCGCAATACAAGAGACGCTTGATTCTGTATGCCCAACTGAGGCTTCTTGAGACCGCAGCTTCTATTTCCCTGAAAGACATGGCCGATTGGAGGCGGGTTGTGCGCAATGTGATTGCTCACAGTGTCGCAGAGCATCCAGAAAACTTCGTTGCGGGAATTCGTTTGATAGACGAACTGGCAGAAGGGGCAAATTCGATCTATCAATTTCTCGCTACCAAGAACATCCGGTCTGGCTTTGCCGGCAGGCAAGTTGAAGAAGAGCAACGCAAAGCTCGATTGCTCGTTCAAAATCCGGGGCAAAAGACGCTTCTGCACAGGCTTGAGGATACGCATTTCCTGCTCGGCCGGATCTCGTTTGCTTTGGATTGCGTAAATGACGACCCGTCTTCCAAGAATTTTGATTTCGCACTGCTCGAAGACGTTGCGTCTGTCATTGAGCGCGAGTTCGGAAAGGGTATTACCCCGGAAATCCGTCGTGCATTCTTCACCATCGGCGACGGAAACTACTTCCGATATTGGAACTCTTGGTTCTACACAAAGAACCTGCCCAAATACCGTCTGATCTGCGATGATCGTGAATTCCGAGCCTTCACAGAGCCCGATTGTTCGTCTCGGGCAGCTCTGAAAGCTTTTGTTTTGAGATTAATCGGGAAAACCTGTGCGCAGCTGATCGCGGAGTATGAACCAGCCCCAGATACGCCAAACTGGCGGGTCCGTCTGGTTCGCGAAAGCAATCTGATTGAATGTGCGACCGACCATTATATCGCGCTGGATGAACCGGCCGGGGTCGTTTATCCCATCCCCGGAATCCGCCCGCGCGACAACCTCGCAACGCGAATATACTTGGAGGCGAACAAAATTCAATGAAACTGCGAATTCCAGTCCTCACCAAGCTCGCCGACTGGGAGCGCGAAGTAGTCCTTCCGCTCGCCCGACAGCCGATCGAACTCGCTTTCGATGACCGCGTGAAGGTCAACTACCTCAAACTCGGCGAAGCCCTCGCCCCTATCGCCGGGCTGGCGTCAGTAGAAGACGAGTGATGCCATGAAAAGCGTCGGATATCCGAATGCGGTCCGATGGCTTGCTCATTGTCAAAGTCTGATGGCATGCATTGCGGCCAGATGGCCTTGAGAATGGACCCCGCTACATGTCGATGACCAAAGAATGTTACGGAGCCTTCCTAACACTGTGACTTAAATCGCTATGAGTGAAGGTATACTACCGCCCTTTTCCACGAAAGTTCATTGGAAGGACTACGAGATCGCGACGCCAACGTTCTCTCTCACGCCGGTCGAAAAGCCGGACATGTCGCCTTATTTGGTGCACATGACCGGCAAGGATCAGATTGCCGCGATTCTCAAAGGAGAGGGCAACGAAGTTGCCAAGCAGTCTGGACAAGGATTCTTGAAGGCGAGCATTCCTAGCCAATCCAGAGGAAACTATTTCGCTGAAGTCGTTTGCTTCACCGAGTCACCGACCTTCGCGGTCGATTTCTTCCGTTACCGTGTCTTCAAACGGTGGCAGGATGACGTCTTGTATGGCATCGGCTTCTCCAAGAAACTGTTGGTTGGGAAGGGCGTCCTGCCCGCGATCTACCTTTCTGCGGCAAGCACTCAACGGCTCGTTTCGCTGCACAAAGCACTTGAAGGGCAGCACGAAGAATTCGCGGCCGGTTCTGTGCAGGTGAAATTGCGCGATTTCTTTGGCGTATTGTATCCGTTGTGCACGCCACTCTTGGAAAACGAGCCCACCCAAGGATTCTCTTGGGAGCGGGAATGGCGATACACAGAGTTACCGGGCCTACTTTTCGACCATACAGATGTGCGTGTGATTTGCTGTCCTGACGCTGAAAAAGACGGAATAAGGGAACTTCTTGGTAGTCATAGCGGGAAGGTCACTTTTGTCCGTTCATGGGTAGAATTCAGTGATGTGCGCGACTTTCTTTCGCGCCAAGAATCCACTTGGTCAGCTGCTCCTGAAGAGCTGGACAAACAAAAGAGGCTAGCAGATTGCGAAGCGTTATTGAAAGCGAAGACGATGGCATTGCATACGCTGGAAGGATATCTGGATAAGTTGGAGCGGACCAAAGCAGAGTTGGAACTTGGCGCTGGTTTTCAGCAGTCCTTGGGAAGCGAAGTCGAAGCCTTGCAGAAGGAGATCACTGGGCTGAAAGAGTGAACTTGTCCCCGGCCACATGGGACAATCAAAGACAGTTGTTACCATTCAATGAAGCGCATCCACGAAAGCCTCCGCCAGGTCTTCCAACGCCACCGGATTGTCTTCTGGTATGACGCGGCCCGCGAATGGGAGAAGGCCTACGAAGCTTTCGCCGATGAGGGGGTACGAAAGCTCACTGTCGCCGGCACCGAATTGGGTGCCAAGGTAGCAATCCACCGGGCGCAGGATTCACGGTTTCTCGTGTACGTACCGAGCCCCCGCCCTCCTGATGCGGATAACTGGCTCCTTGATTTCCTACTGCTGGGCCACGAATACAAGGCCGACCGGGCTTCGTTGGCACTTCAAGATGTGGGGCTTCCCTACGAATTGCGTCCGGTGATCGAGGCACACGTAGGTTTTTTCGATTCAACCAAGCGGGTAGACGTGCTCCGCGGGCTTCTCATCCCGGACGAAGAGCCGGCCTCCCTCCGAAGGAAACTCATGGCGGTGACGGCTGGTGCGGTCACACCCGAGATCGATGCCATATTGCTGGCTTTCCTTGCTCGTGCCAAAGAGGCTCCGGAAGATGACCTCTTGGATCCCGTGCAAGCGACCTTCGGCGGGTTCGGTCTGGGCATTCCATTTTGGCGGGATGTAGGCCTCTCATTTGGCTATGAGAGCGAAACACCGACGCTCCGTGATTTCGCGCGCTCGCTCTTCCGCGCAGCTAATCCTCTCGACCACGGAGTGAGTCTCAGCGCTCACGCACAGGTGTTCCTCCAACACTGGAAAGACAGCCAGGCGTTCAGCCCTGCCTACCGACGGTGGGCTGAACTGATGGAGCGGGAGTTGAACCTCGCAAATCAACTCGACGCATTGGACGACATTCGAGCGCTGGGCAGCAGCGACACGTTTCCTCTTGTCGAACAGTTCTTCCTCCATCGGCTCTGCGGGGCTTACGAAAACGAAAGCCTTCCAGCACCCGAGTTGCTGAACCGGATTCAGCAACGGCGTAGCTCCTTCTGGTACCTCGATCACGAGCACGGCTATGCGGCGTTGGAAGAGGCGGTGACTCTTCGCCAACTTCTGACTGCCGCTGAACTCCGAATCGAGTCAATCGAGGCTGGAGTCCAACGCTATACCGCCACCTGGCACCGAATCGATGCGACCTACAGAAAGTTTCATTTCCACGCCCGACGCTATGGTCAGGTTGCGCTCTTGGGGCGAATCGCCGAACGGGTGGAAAAGACCTATGTGGCTAACTTCCTTCTCCCTTTGGCCGACCGGTGGGGTGATCAGGTAGCGCAGTTGGCCATCTGGCCGGGTGAAGTCCCGGTCGTGAAGCAGACTGATTTCTTCGAGCACTATTTGCGGCCGTTCGTCGATAAGGAGCAAAAGGTGTGTGTGGTGATCTCCGATGCGCTACGCTATGAGATCGCGGTCGAACTGATGGAGCGCTTACTCGCCGAGAATCGGTGGAAAGCGGAGCTGGATCCCATGCTCTCGGCTCTACCCAGCTATACCCAACTCGGCATGGCTGCACTGCTGCCCGGCAATGTTCGTACGCTCGATCCTGGAAAACGCACGGTTGCCGTCGACGGTCGGGAATCTGCCGGAACCGATGCCAGACGCGAGATCCTCGCGGCGACGGTTCGGTGTCGGGCTACTGCCCTGCAAGCAGAGGCGTTCATGGAGATGAACACCGCGACCGAAGCGCGCGCCCTAATCCGGGATCACGACGTGGTTTATCTTTACCACAACATTATCGACGACACCGGCGATAAGCTCGCTTCGGAGGCGCAAACCACGGAGGCGGTGGAGTCGGCGATGGAAAGCTTGCTCAAACTCCTAAAGAAGATCGCCAACGCCAACGGCGGCCAAGTCCTGCTAACAGCTGACCACGGCTTTCTCTTTCAGCAAACCGAAATAGCCGAGGCCGACGATCTGCCGCTGCCGGTAGCGGCGGAATGGCTATTCCCACATCGGCGCTTCGCAATTGGACGCGGGCTTAGGCCGGCAGCCGGCGTAAAGGTGTTTACAGCCTCTGCGCTCGGGTTGTCGGGAGACTGGGTTGCAGCCTTCCCGACGGCGCTCGGACGCTTTCCGCTCAAAGGGTCAGGAAAACGCTTCGTACACGGCGGCATCAGCCTTCAGGAGGTGGTGATCCCTGTCCTGCGCATCCACAAGACCCGCACCGACGACACTGAGCGGGTTGAAATCGACCTGCTCCGTGCCCCAAGCAAGATCACCACCGGACGCGTGTCGCTGACGCTTTACCAGGACCGACCTACTGCGACCAAGGTATTGGGTCGGACTCTCCGAGTGGGCATCTTCGCTGCCGATGGGGCTCCGATTTCGGAACTCAAGACGCTCAAATTCGACTCTGCAGATCCCGAGGCGCGCCAACGTGAATCTGTAGTCGACTTGGCTCTCTCACGCGCGGCGGATCTCCACAACGGCCGAGAGGTTGAGATCCGCATAGAGGAACTTGCCGGTGGTAGTCAAAATGCCGTGCCGTACAAGAGCCACCGACTCAAACTGCAGAAACCTTTTGCAACTGACTTCGATGAACTCTGATCCAACGCCGTCTCCTGTTCCTCCCGAGCCGAATGCCACGGCGGAAACCCCGCCACCGCCACCAGTGAATCTCGCGCCGTTGGATCGGAAGATAGTCGACGCGTTTCCAGGCCTCGTGGTTCGCAAAGACATAACGAAGGGACTGAAGCAGAATGCCGTCGTGCCGACCTATGTTCTTGAGTACCTGCTGGGGCAGCACTGCGCGACGGATGATGAGGAAACGATCCGCACGGGGCTCGACGCAGTTAAACGGATCCTCGCCAAACATTATGTGCACCGCAACGAAGCGGAATTGACCAAGTCCATCATCAAGGAACGTGGACGGCACAAGGTCATCGACAAGGTGACGGTTGAGTTGAATGACAAGGCGGGTGTCTATGAGGCGGAGTTCACCAATTTGGGCCTGCGCAAGGTGCCCACGCCGGATGACTTTGTCCGCCGACATCCAAAGCTCTTGGTCGGGGGTATCTGGTGCATCACCGAGATTACCTACGAAGTCAGCGAGGATGCGAAGTCCAGTCCCTGGCATATCGACAGTCTCAAGCCGATTCAGGTCTCCAAGGTGGACTACGAAGAATACCTGAAGGCGCGGGCGAAGTTTTCCACGGATGAGTGGATCGATACTCTGATTCAAAGTCTCGGCTTCAACCCTGAGATGCTCACCCGCCGTGCCAAGCTGCTTCAGCTTCTGCGCTTCGTGCCGTTCTGCGAGCGCAACTACAACTTGCTCGAACTCGGCCCGAAGGGCACCGGCAAGTCTCACGTTTATGCGGAATTCTCACCGCATGGCATGTTGATCTCGGGTTCGGAGGTCACAGCCCCCAAGCTTTTTGTCAGCAATGCTTCGGGGAAGATCGGCTTGGTGGGGTTCTGGGATTGCGTTTGCTTCGATGAGTTCGCCGGCAAGGACAAGAAGGTCGATAAGGCGCTTGTCGACATCATGAAGAACTACATGGCCAACCGGTCGTTTTCGCGTGGCATCGAGCAGCTCACCGCCGAAGCATCGATGGTCTTCATGGGCAACACGAAGAAGTCAGTCGCTTACATGCTGAAGCACTCCCACTTCTACGACCAATTGCCCGACAAATACATCGACTCGGCATTTCTTGATCGTCTCCACGCCTTCAGCCCAGGCTGGGAGGTTGCGACGATCCGCAATGACCTTTTTACGAGCGGCTACGGGTTCATCGTCGATTACTTTGCCGAGATTCTGAAGCACCAGCGCACGGAGGACTTCACGAGTGCCTACAAGGCGGATTTCGAAATCACTTCCGAACTATCCACGCGCGATCAAACCGGCTTCGAAAAGACGTTTTCCGGGCTGATGAAGATCCTGTATCCGCATGGCTGTGCGACAGCCGATGAGATCGAGGAACTGCTCTCGTTTGCGATGGAATGCCGGCGACGCGTGCGTGAACACATCCTGCGGATTGACGACACCTTCAAGCCCCACGACTTCACTTATCAGAGGAAGGACAATGGCGCAGCCAAAACTGTGCTGACGCCAGAGGAGGTGCAGTATCCGGCTTTCGCTCGGGCACGCCGCCCCCAAGCCGACGGATCGGCGGCAGAAGGGGCAGGCGAAGCGACAGCCGGCACCGAGAGCGGTGAGCTATTCG
>Ga0182027_10012791_pt1 | contig 11767 bp, 9 predicted proteins | sample 712E1DmetaG_FD_121300 | JGI IMG/M metagenome (GOLD analysis project Ga0182027, IMG submission 121300) | Permafrost microbial communities from Stordalen Mire, Sweden - 712E1D metaG (Illumina Assembly) | ecosystem: Environmental > Terrestrial > Soil > Wetlands > Permafrost | place: Sweden...
CTGCTGACCAAGCACGGCTACTATGTTTTAACGGCGGCGACCGCCGACGCTGCGGTGGATGCCGCGCGCCGCTTTCGCCCCCAGGTCGTGGTTGTGGATTTGGCCCTGCCCCAGCGGCCCGGGGCGGAATTGGGAGACGGCGCCGATTTGGTGGCCCAACTCCAAACGGGCGCGCTGATTCGGGAGATCTATTGCTTTATGGTTACCGGCTATGAGCCCTCGGAAGTTCGTGAACGGCTTGCACTTCTCCAGATCACACCAGAGATTTGGCAAAAACCTCTGGACGGCGAGAAATTCCTGAAACGGCTGGAAGAAATCCTGAGCGGGTCAAAGCGGTCGGCTGGGAATGACAGTCGGCAGTAGGCAGAAGGCACTGGACTTATTATGCTTCGCATTCTCGTGGTGGAAGATAATCCCCTGGTAGCCAAGTTTTATCGCCTGGCGCTGGAGCGGGCGGGCGGTTTCCAGGTCACCTTTACCGAAGACGTGGAAGCCATCCTGGCGCAGGTCGCAGCCTCCAGCTTTGACGCCATGGTTCTGGACGTGTCGCTGCGCAATTGCCGTTATCAGGGACGCCCGGTGGATGGCTTGGAACTAGCGCAACTGATCCGCCAGGTCCCGGAGGGCAAGTCACTGCCCATTTTGCTTGCCACCGCCCACGCCATGGAGGGCGATCGCCAACGTTTGCTCGCCGCCTCCGGAGCCAATGCCTACCTCGAAAAACCTATCTACGATCCCAACGTCCTTATCACCAAGATCCGCGATATGGTGGAAAAATAGCCCGAATTTCTCGCCGAACGCAGAATCGGGCTCCCTTTTAGACCGATGCCATTAACGCCGCCAACAAAGCGGCGCGCTGGGGCAGTTCGCGAACGATGACGTGCTCGTGGCGGGAGTGGGCTCCGTCACCGGTTCCGCCCAGGCCGTCGAGCGTGGGGATTCCCAACGCTGCGGTAAAGTTGCCGTCGGAGCCTCCTCCGGTGGCGGCTTCCTGAAGTTCCAGGCCCATTTGGCGGCCCAATTCACGCGCCTTGCGGAAGAGCCCGCTTGCCATCTTCCGTTCCAGGGGTGGACGATTGATGCCGCCGGTTATTTCCAGTTTGGCCTCGGGGTTGATGGGTGACAAAGCGCGCATTCTCTGCTCAATCTTCTCGCGATCAAGCGCCGTGGGCACGCGCACGTCAACGCGCGCCATGGCAAGCTCCGGGATAACGTTGGTGCGTGTTCCGCCCTGGATAACATCCACATTAATGGTCAGGCCCCGCCTGGGGCGTGCCAGCTTTTCAATGCGCAGAATCTGCCGGGCCAACTCGGAAATCGCGTTGACGCCTGCCGAGGGGTTGACTCCCGCGTGAGCCGACCGGCCGCGCACGGTGACATGAAACTCGCCGACTCCTTTGCGGGCGGTTTTGAGGGCTCCCTGCGCCGCGGCCGGCTCCAGCACCAAGACGGCGCGGGCGCGGCGAGCCTCCGCCAACAGCTCGCCGCGAAACGCGATGCTTGACACCTCTTCATCCGCGTTCAGGAAGAATCTTATGGGGCAAGCAGGGGTTATCTTCAAAGCAGCGAGGGCCTGCACGGCCCAGAGGCCGCACACTATGCCGGATTTCATGTCGTAAATTCCCGGCCCGTAGGCGCGCCCGTCCCGCACCTGAAATGGCATCTCTGCCAGCGTGCCAATGTCCCAAACCGTGTCCAAGTGGCCGAGCAGCAGAATGGGCTTGGCCCCATGCCCACCCTTTCCAAATTCTGCCACCAAAGCCGAACCCGCTGTGGCGTGGCTGAGCAGTTGGACCTTCGCCCCGCGCTGGCGGAACTCCTGGGCAAAAAAATTCGCCATGCGGTCAATTGCCGCCGGGTTCAGGCTGGGCGACTCGATTTCCACCGCTTGCCGCAAGCAATGCGTGAGCGCGTCCAACTCCGATTCGCAGTATGCCAGCAACGCCTTGGGGTCAAGCATGCTTCCTCCTGCGCCGATTGGAGAATTAGTCGCCTGGGCGCATGATGCTTTCGTGGCGCAAATCTTACCACGTCCTGGCGCGCTGTAGCGGCGGTCTCCGACCGCCGAGGTTGTTGATTCTAGAAATCGGCGGTCAGAGACCGCCGCTACAGATCAGGGTTTTCACGCAGACGCCACCGAGGTGAAAACATTACGCTCGGACAGTTTGTCCCTTGACAAGGTGGTACCGGTAATATAGGCTAGGAGTGTTCCGAACGTTAGCCGTCGCGATCCGGTTGCAAGAGTCTCGCGCCATGATACCCATCCGGTTTGACTCCCATTTTCGTATTGCTGAGAAATCAGCGAACCCCTGCGCCTCGCGAGCGGCCATTAGGGCAACATGCGGCGGCGTCTCCGTGCCCTCCGCGGCGGGCAAAGCGTTCACACAGCGACCGCAGCGCGGCAGAGCCGCCCCCAAACAGGTTTTGTGGTTCGGAGTTCGATGTGGGCGCTCTTCATGCCGGCGAAGCTGGCCTTGGTGGCGGCCATTCGGCTATGCTGTAACGGTTATCCTCGCCAGCCTCATGGTAGGTTGCCACTCCAAGAAAAGTTCCACGCCCGTCGACTTCTTCTCGGACCGCATCTCGGCCCCGGGCTGGGTGAAATCCAGCACGACGCGCACCTTTGAAGCCAGCCATTTGTGGGAGTACATTGACGGCGACGCGGACAAGTATATCCAAGCGGGCATGGTCAAGACGCTCACCAGCGACTATAAGTTCAACCGCAAGACCGATGCCACCGTCGACGTTTACGTGATGGGCAGTACTTCGGGGGCGCGGAAGATCTACGATTCCGAATCGGCGGAAGGGAGCCAGCCGCTCGCGCTTGGCGACGCCAGCCGCTACGCCAAGGGCAGCTTGACGTTTCGCCAGGGACCGTACTTTGTTCGGCTCGTCGCGTATGAAGATTCGCCGGAAATAGCCACGGCCCTGACCGCCTTGGCCTTCGCCGTCAGCAATCGTCTGAACCAGGCGGGCCCGGGGGCTTAACAGCGTGCGGAAAAATGCCCCAATGCTGTCATCCTGAGCGAAGCGAAGGACCCCGGCATTTGAATTTTCAAGCAAATGCGTAGATCCTTCGTCGGCTTCGCCTCCTCAGGATGACAGTGTGCGGGATTTTTCCGCAGCCTGTTGATTGCCAAAAGGAGGCTTTATGGACAGCAGAAATCGCATTGGACGCCGGGAGTTCATCGCCACCTCCGCCGGAGCGTTGGCAGCGGGACTGGGCAGTGCCTGCGGGCGCGTGCCCATGAAAGAGGTTGAAGAGGCTGCGGCCAAGGTGGGGCGCCTGCCCCGGCGCACTCTGGACCGCTCCGGCCGCAAGGTTTCCGTGCTGATCGGGGCGGGGGACTGGGCTCCTGAGGCCATCGAGGCCGGCATATTGTGCGGCATCAATTATTGGCACAAGAGCCAGAAATGGGCCTCCGGGGGAGCCCCGCAGGCCATCCTGAATAATCGAGAAGCTTATTACTGCGAAATTTGCGTCGACCGCGTGCGGGGCAATCACGAAACCGGATTCATCGAAGAAGAAGCCGACTACCAGTCCGTCAAGCAAGCCGTTGAGCGCACCGGCCTGCGTTACTTCGACGACATGGTGCTTCACTTCGGCTACCACAATATCGCGGAGCACAAGGAAAACCGGGGGTTCATCCGCGCCTACGAGCGCTTGAAGAAGGAAGGGTTGGTGCGCCACATGGCCCTCTCCCAGCACAGCTACAACGGCAATGCCCGGGTACCCGGGGGAGAGGATCGTGTCGCGATCCTTACCGCTGTCCTGGAAGAGGGCTTGTACGAGCACGCCCAATTTGCCTACACCTTCGGCGATATGGAAGCCCTCACCAACTTCGTGAGCATGGCCAGGAGCAAAGGGTTCGGGACCACCGCCATGAAAACCACGGGAGGCGCCGCGCGCATGCAAGCCGATAGCGAATTCATGAGCAAGTTCCCGGAGGGAACCACGCCCCACCACGCCTTGGCCCGCTGGCTCACCACCAGCACTGACCTCAGCACCGCGGTGATTCAGATCAACAGCCTGGACCAATTTGTTGATACTTATTCAGGCGCCGGCAAGCCGCTGCGGGCCGCGGATGCTCGCGCCATCGAGATGATGACGGCTTACGCGGACCGCGAAGTCTGCCGCCTGTGCAACGACTGCATGAGTCATTGCGCGCAAGGCGTGGCCATTGCTGACATCCTGCGCTATGAGCGCTATGCCACCGACTACGGCGACCGTGAGCGCGCCCGGCGGCTCTACGCGCAGCTTGACAAGAAAGGCGACGCCTGCCAGGTGTGCGGCACCTGCCTGACCGACTGCCGACAAGGTCTGGAGATTCCCGCCAAGCTCGCCGACGCCCACCGCCTGCTCGGCTAACCCCTTGCGGCGATGCGGGATTGGCGACTGGGGGTGAGCCATTATTCTGACGGTTGAATTATGGCATAATATACCATATTATCTGATCATACACAACGGAACCACCAATAAGAAGACCATCTCTTTTCGGCTTGAAGTGGAAAAGGTTGCCGCCCTCGACAAACTCGCCCAGGTGCAAACTCGTGATCGCACCTTCCTGCTCAACGAGGCCGTGGGCGCTTACCTGGATGTGCAGCGCTGGCAGATCGAGCATATCCAGGAAGGTCTACGGCAAGCTAATGCCGGGATGGGCGCGGACCACGAGGAAGTGCGTGCCAAGTGGCGGCGTCGCCTGCGATGATCCCCAAGCCGAAGATTCGCTGGATGCCGCTGGCCGAACAGGACCTCGATGCGGCTTATGAGTACGTCCGGCAAGACAACCCGAGTGCCGCCTCACGCCTCGTGGCAGGCGTCTTTCAAGCAGTGGAAGTGTTGGGTCGTTACCCGTCCGCCGGCCACCCGGGCCGTGTCCCTGCGACCCGTGAACTCAGCGTTGTTCATACTCCCTTTATCGTTGCCTATCGTCCTACCCAGGATGAAATTCAAATCCTCGCTGTCATCGATGGCGCGCGACGCTGGCCGATGAGTTTTGTCGAAAATCGAGACTAGTGTAGTACGTCAGAGACATTGGTACTTGTAGCGCCGGGCTTTAGCCCGGCACGTGCTGAACTAAAGCGCAGCGCTACAACTGGGGGAATGCGAGAGGGGGGGGTGGGCGCGGTCAAATCATGTTCAGCAGCCAGCGCACCGCGTTCTTCTGGAGTTGAAAATACTGGGGCTGCCAGAGCGCGTGAATATTGTGCCCGACGGCGGTAAATACCACTCGTCCTTTGCCATACTCGTGGGCCCAGCCACTAATCGATGTCGTTCCCTGATTTTCATAGGTAAGCCCATCGGTATTTTCAGCGCGCAGCAGGATATTCTTCTCGTCCTTGTCGTAAATCACAAAATGCTGCTCGTCGTTCACCATGAAGTCGCGGACGCCCTGGGTGATGGGGTGATCCTTGTTAACCACCCTCACCTTGAAAGGCCGCTGGGGCGGATGGCCGTTATAGGCTCCTCCCATCACTTCCCGGTAAGCCGGGGAGGTAAGCGCAACGTGACTATTGTTGTGGAGCGAATACAAGCCGTTTCCCGCCGCCACAAAATCCTTCACCGCTTCCCCCTGCTCTTCCGTCATCCAACTCTTCGGCTCTTCTTTGGGAAAATCGCCGGGATTCTCCAGCCCACTCTCGTAACAGGTGTAAGCATCCGCCGGCCCGAGATATCCGCCCGGCCAGATCATCCCATCGCGGAGGAAGACAAAAAGCTGATAGTTACGCAGTAAGTCGCGGGACAGGCGATCGTAATTGGTGGTGTAATCGACAGGAAGATGTAACTCACCGAAGAGTCTGTCCAAGCTGACCCGTATGTAATCCGAATTGTGATAGCGGTCCCCAATCAGAGCCAAAATACGGGGCGGTTTATCTCCCTTGCCCGAGCCCATTGAAGATGCGGCAGCAGCGGCGCGCTCACGGGAACTGCCCAGGAGATCCCCGGCGGCGACGGCTCCCACGCTCTGCAGGAGATCCCTCCTTGATATGGCATTGCATTGTTTCATTCCCAAGCCTCTTCGCGCACCATTTCAAAGTGGGTGGCCGGCTCAGTCAATCATTCTCGAGGCGGGTTGTCAAGTGGGGGAACACGGGATTAGTGTCTCAGTCTGATGTGGAGGCGGCTTTACGCCGCCATATGGCGAGGTAAACTCGCCGCTACAAATTCAAACTAAGACACTATCGAAACGGAAGTGGAATTTTCGGGAAGTTGGCTCTCACCTCAGTGTGGGCCGCAGCCCACACTGAAGCGAGAGGAATACGCGCAGTACGATATTGAACCGTGGAGAAGCTTACTTCCCCATGGTGGGAGCCGAACCGGGCAGCGAGTAGCGCAAGTTGAAGAACAGCATATCGACGCTTGCGTTAGCTGGTTTGCCGAGCTGCTCATACCAGGGAGCACGGGTGAGGTACGAATACTGGCCCATGAAGTTCAGGGCGCCATACTTGGGATTCTTCCAGATGGTCTGGTTGAATCCAACCGTGGCTTCCTGGATGGCGCGATTCTCAGCGTTGGTGGCACTTGCACCTTTTTCCATACCATAGCCGATGAGGGTGGTTCCATTGGCGTCGTAGGCGGTGTTTTTCTGGATGTAGATTCCACCATAGTAGCCATAGATCATCGTCTTTTTCTGGGTGTACTCAAAACCCGTCACCGTTGAACCGCTGTGGACCAGGGAGATGCTGCCATTGGCGTGGGCAATCAGGTCCGGAGCTTCGCCGTAGATGTAACGGCCACCGCCGTCACTCCAGTAGTTGTTGGTCAGCAGGCGGAAACCCTTGAATATTTCCGCGCTCGCATTGACGAAAACGGCGCCGCCCTCCGCCGAGAAAGTGTTGGCAGGGATGGCAGCGGCGGAACTGGTGGCAGCGACGCCGGGATAATAGACTTTGAAGTTACGTTCAATTCCCCCCAATTCGAAGTGAATGTGTTTGTTGGGATCAAAGGCCAGCTTGGAAATGAGATCAGGAGCTACGTTGGGAGTGGACAGGGTATTGCCGCTGCCGTAGTCCAGTTCGCCCTGATAGGTCGCGGAGGTATTGAGAAGGGCAGGAAGGACGATGGTCCCGGAGCCGCCGTTGCCTCCGGCGTATTGGTCAGGGCTGTCGATGGCAAAAGCCCAGGCCACTTGCTTCGTGGGGTGCCAAACCAGGCGCAGTTCCGGGACACGGGCAAAAACCAAGCCCGCTTGGTAGTTCAAGTCTACATCTTGCGAATAGAAGATGTCGGCGGGGAGCGGGGATATACCGGAGCGCCCAGGAGTCAACAAACTCCAGGTTTGGCCACCCAGGATTTCAAAATGTCCCGTGTTGAGGTCAACCCAGTACAAGCGCTCGCGCAACGTGTTGCTGTTGGTGACCGCGGCAACGCTGGTGGCGTTGTTCCCGTGGAAGTCAGCTTCCATGTAGCCGATCACGTGGGCGCCCTTCACGTCCGCATCCACGCGCATGCCGATGCGGGAGTTCTCCGTGCTCAGGCGAAACTCGCTGAGGTTGGGCGCATAGGCGCTGGTGCTGGCGTAGGGGATGTTGCCAAAGTTTGTCGCAATGCTGCCGTTGGTATCATGGTTGCGATAGATGCTGGTGAAATCCATAAACGCCACGGGGGTGATGGTCGCATCGCCGATGCGAATCTGAAGCGGCGAGGTATCATCTCCTCCGGCCGCAGAGCGGCCAATCGATACCGACCCTGCCCCCAGGGGTGCAATGGAGTTGTCCACCTTCTTTTGTGACTGGGGAATCATGGGGCTGGTGGAAGCCACCTCACCGAGACTGGTGGTATGCGGTTGGGAGGCTCGCTCAGTGCTCACGGCCGGCTTTGCGGGCTGCGCCGGTTGAACGGGTTGCGCCACTTGCTCCGTGGCAGGAGCGGGCTTGGTGAGCTGTTCGAGAAGCTGTTTCTGCTCCGCCAAGGCTTTCTGCATCTGCTCGATCTGTTTCTGCTGAAGAGCCATCTGTTGCTTGAGAGCGGTGATTTGCTCGTTGGCGCTGGCGCTGGGTTTCGCCGCGCCCGTCGCGGAAGGCGTGGTGGCATCCCCCGTGGACGAAGTGCCATCGTTGGCAAGAATGCCCCATGTCGAGACACCCATGAGAAGCATCGTCATGCCCACTACTCTAGGGGTGACAAGCCTGCGTTTGTGCATCATTTGCTCCTTAGATTTTTGCGTTAAAACTGCCCGAGAAAGAGTTTAGAACTCCTCGTCCGGGGACAAACCCGACGCTTGTAAGTTTCCCCCGGCTTGGCCGGAGGTTTCAGGGTCGCTGGTCTCCCAAAGGACCTGATAGCAACCGAATTAGAGGCGAGAATCAAAGCCATATGAAACGGCGACCACACGCTGCCACTGTAACCGCAAGGATGGCCAATCACTTTACCAAATTGGTTTACTTCTGCTGCCTCCCCAGCAGTGCCGGGGATATCCCCTCGGATTAGTGATCCCTACCATGGTGAAAGAGGGTGATTAACAGAGTGTGATAAGCATGTGACATGCACATTACAATGCGAAGTTGATAAAATGCCATAACAATGGCGGGCCAAGGTGCAAAAGCAACTAAAAGTCCGCCAATCTTCATGGCGAACAACCAATCCTTACCATGGGCTTCTTCCTAGGGTCACCAACGTCCGGGCAATTCCCAAAATAAACCGTCTCTAATCTACCAGGATTACTCAAGTCTAACCTTCTTTATGCCGAAGGATAATTGGAGGGTTACTGCGCATGAAGGGTGCCGAGCTGTCACCGGCACGCCGGCCGATCAGACAGCCCATTCTCGCGCAGGGGAATTTGATCGCAGGGGGGAGCCTTTGCGGGTATTGGAATTAATGAGTTGCGCTGAAACATTGGCGATTGCGAGCTTCCAAGAGAGCGCCGGCAACCGAAGATCCATCGCTAAGAAGGAGCAGGATGGCCACCATTACACCCGGTAATAGCCCGCCCATCAATTTCCCGCAAAGTCCCGCGCCACCTGTGGGGCCGCTCAATACGCCGCTTGCACCCAGTTACGGCGTCGCGGGGCCGGGCGATGAAACGGAAGCCCGGACCCACCAGCTTTCTCTCTTGGTGGAGGTCAATGCCGCACTGGCCGGCGCCCTCGACGTTGAATCGGTGCTGGGATCGATTCTCTCGCGTTTGGCTGACCGCGAGCGCCTGAGCCATGCGCGTATCTATCGATTGGACGAACCTGCGGAGGAACTTCAGCGAGTGGCGTGTGGAGGAAAAGATGGTGGATTCCGGCGCGTCGTTTCCCTCAAGGATCCCACACTACTGGCCTGGGCGATTCGCCAAAGGGAGGCGGTTTATGTTCCACAGGTCGAAAGAGACCCTCGCTGTCAGGGTTTCGGAGCCCAAGCGCGATCCGCCTACGTTGTTCCCTTGCAAACCCGCACGAACGTGCTGGGAGTCCTCGATGTGGCGGCCGAACATGCGGATGGCATTCGTTCTGTAACCCGCAAGCTGATCGATCAGGTGGCGACGCAGGCCGCGCTGGCGCTGGAGCGCAGCGAACTGTATAAGCAACTGCGCGTCTCGGAAGAGCGCTTCCGGTCGATCTTTGAGCAGGTTCACTTTGGGGTGGCGCTCGCGGGCCTGGATGGGCGGTTTACCACGGTAAACCCAGCCTTCGCGGCCTTGCTGGGATACACCTGCGAAGAGTTGCAGGGGAAACACTTCATCGAAATCACCCATCCTCAGGACGCGGCGGCCAAGCAGGAGCAATTGCAGGCACTGCGCGAGGACGGCACGGGCCCAGTCAATCTCGAAAAGCGTTATTTGCGCAAGACAGGTGAATCGGTCTGGTGCGCCACCAGCATTTCCCTTCTTCACGATGCGGCGGGCCGCCCCGCCTGCTTCCTGGGAATGGTGCAGGACATCAATGAAGGCAAGAAGGCAGAAGAAGAGCGCCAGCGGTTGCAACAGCAGCTTTTCCAGGCGCAAAAGATGGAGGCTCTGGGAACCCTGGCGGGCGGCATTGCCCACGACTTTAACAACCTGCTGAGCGTCATTCTGGGTTTCGCGTCATTGGCCCGTCAGCGGCTCGATTCCAATGATCCCTTGCAAGACTCCATGAGCATGATCGAGCAGTCAGCCCAGCGTGCCGCGGACTTGACGCGCCAACTCCTGGGACTTGCCCGACCGGACCAGCAGCAGGTAAAGCCCGTGTGCGTCGACGACGCCCTGGAAAGGATTAGGCGCATGGTGGCGAGGACTTTCGATCGCAATATCGCGGTCGCCGTCCACACGGGAAGCGCGCCGCTGTGGGCGAACGCGGAGCCAAGCTACCTTGAACAGGCTCTGCTCAACCTGTGCATTAACGCTCGGGACGCGATGCCACAAGGGGGAACGCTGACCCTTCAAACGAGCAGCGTCACCCTTGAGGCGCAGCAGCCGGAGCTCCCTGCGAATTGCCATCCGGGGCACTATGCCAGCATTTCTGTTCAGGACTCGGGGGCGGGAATTACACCCGAAGCCCTGCCCCGCATCTTCGAGCCCTTTTTCACCACCAAAGAGCCGGGGCGCGGCACGGGCCTGGGTCTTGCGATGGTCTACGGATTCGTCAAAAACCATGATGGGTTCGTGAAAGTGGAGACCGAGCCCGGCCACGGCACGCAGTTCACCATCTCCCTTCCCCAGATTCCTGCCCCGTCCCCCCCGACCGGCATCGGAGGGTTGGAACAACTACAACCCGGCCGCGGAACCGTGCTGGTGGTAGACGACGAGCCGCTTGTCCGTGCTTTCGCAACCGAAGGATTGGAAGGGCTCGGTTACCGAGTTTTGGTGGCTGAAAACGGCAAGCAGGCGCTCCAGACCTATGAGCAGATGCGCGGGAAAATCGACTACGTTCTGATGGACTTAATCATGCCGGAACTGAGCGGCTTGGAGACCTACCGCCGGATGCGCGTGATGGATCCCCAGGTGCGGGTGCTCTTCGCTTCTGGTTACAGCACGGGCGAGATTCTGCGCGACGCTCCCGACGCGCGCTCGGCGGCGTTCCTTGGGAAACCTTATACGCTGGAAGGGCTTTCCATCGCGCTTCGCAAGGCGGGGGTTGGACAGCCACGGGTAGTGTCCTAATCTGCGGCGTAGCGCCGGGCTTTAGCCCGGCATGTGCCGCCCTAAAGGGCGGCGCTACATTCAAAATAGGACACTACCCAGCCACGCGGAGGGTAGGGTTTGGAATCGATAACCGAAGTGCCGGGGGGCACTTCTCCTCCGGCAGGGGAGATTGGAAAGGACCCCTTCCATGAAGATATTGGTGGCGGAAGACCAGGCGGTGTCTCGGCACATCCTGGCAGCGAACCTGCACAAGTGGGGCTATGACGTGACGGCGGTCGAAGACGGGACGCGAGCGTGGGAGGCCTTGCAGGCAGAAGACGCACCGCAGTTGGTGATTCTGGATTGGCTCATGCCGGGCATGGATGGAATCGAGATCTGCCGCCAACTCCGCCAGCGCCCACAGACGCGGCCAATTTATCTGATCCTCTTGACGGCGCGGCGGGGCCAGGAAGACAAAATCCATGGCCTTCAGGCCGGAGCCGATGACTACATTACCAAACCGTTTAACGGTGAGGAACTTCGCGCCCGCGTGCAAGTGGGAATTCGCGTCCTGGAACTCCAGGGGGCCCTGGCGCAGCGGGTTCGGGAATTAGAAGAGGCCCTTTCGAGCGTCAAGACACTCCAAGGGTTGCTGCCCATTTGTTCCTACTGTAAGAAGATCCGCGATGATCAGAATTACTGGCAACAGGTTGAAGGGTACATCAGCGACCATTCCGAAG
>Ga0182027_10012792_pt1 | contig 11766 bp, 9 predicted proteins | sample 712E1DmetaG_FD_121300 | JGI IMG/M metagenome (GOLD analysis project Ga0182027, IMG submission 121300) | Permafrost microbial communities from Stordalen Mire, Sweden - 712E1D metaG (Illumina Assembly) | ecosystem: Environmental > Terrestrial > Soil > Wetlands > Permafrost | place: Sweden...
GGGCGTTAGCGGGTATTTTGAATTATGAAGAAGGGTACGATAATTTTAATCATTTTTATTCTTGTTGGTCCTTTTGCCCAGGCTCAACAAGAACGAGACAGTATTTTGAAAATATTTCAAACCGTCATTCAGTTGAATAATGATTTTCTGAAAACCATTGGCAAGAATGATACTGGATTTTTTATTAGATCCACTAAAGAAGAATATAGCTCAACAAGAGCCAGATTGGAAAAGTACCAAGATGATCACTTTGACACAATTCTTCCTAGATTTGTATCATTGACATGTGGAAAAAAAGACATCACCTTATTCAACGAGTTTCTAGAAGTTCTGATTGCAACTGAAAATTCGGCAGATGAGGCACCATCCTTCGCCCTAGCTGAAATTTTTGCGTGCCAACCTGATTTTACTCTTAACCTTATTGATAAGTGTAGTAACATAAAACGGGTTATTGAAGATCTTTCTTTGGGGTTTGAGAACTTGCCAGTAATACTGGGTCACGAAATAAAAAATTATACTCAATTGAAGGGACAGCTAGCAAGGAAAATTCAAAACACCCGCTAACAAGCGGGCGAGCCGCAATGCGGGAGCAGTTGGTTGGCAAAGTAATCCCGGTCTGTGAACATGAGAACGAATCGCAAATATAAAATCAAGTAAAACCCCGCACTGCGGCTGCCCGCAGGGCGTTAGCTGAAAGGCCGCAATTAAAATAAAAACTATGAAACACAAACTACTTATTCTGATTTTCTCTTTGTTACTGATTGTTGGATGCAAAAAAAATGAGGTCGAGACAACTTCAATGCCTGAATTCTATAATGGAACTTTTGAAGTAAAAATAAACGATTCCCTCATTACCCCCACATGGGGCACGGTGTCAAATGAATTCGGATTGTTTCCCAATATTAATGGAACCGATAGCGCAGGATTTGACTTTGGGTCTTCATATTATGGTTTTAAGCAAAAGTATGGTATCAGTATTCATTTCTTTTCTCATCTTCCAAACAATTCTTTAATTCACACAAGTAATGGGCAGGAATTATCGAATACTTCATTTAGTCAATTGTTCAACATGGGTTCCCATTCATTTACTTACTTAGCTTTTCTTAATGGTGGAGTGATTGTAACCTGGTATGATGATAAGGGAGTCAGATGGTCTTCTGGTAAATATAAGGTAACCGATACAATACCTTTGACGCATCCAAATTATTCTCTTAATAATTTTGTAATTAACTACAGCAATTCAGAATCAAACCAGGTTAATTATAAGCAAAGAGTTCAAGCATCATTCAATTGCTGGGTTTATAATGCTTCAGGGGATAGCTTATTACTTGAAGATGCAAAATTCAACGGAATTTTTGAGTATTGAACCATAAAAAAAATAGACAAGCTTTAAGCTGACAAAATTGCGGCCCATCAGCTAACAAGCCGTCAACCGCAAGCCGGGTGTAGTTGGTAAGGCAAAGGGATCCCGGTCACTGAACATGAGAACGAATCGCAAACACAAAGTCAAGTAAAACCCGGCCAGCGGCTGCCGGCAGGGCGTTAGGGCCAATTTTATAATATGGTTATTGCATTTTGACAAACAAATAAAAACCACAACCTATGTGGAAAGATTTTTACGAAAAATATAAAACATATTCAAAACATCAAATCTTTGAAATTCTAAAAAACAAAAAAGATTACCAGCCAACTGCGGTAAAAGCAGCTGAAATAATATTAAAAGAAAAAAATTGGGAATCTGAACTAAACGTTAAAATAAATAAGGAGAATCAAATTTATCAAGAGGAAATTAAAGAAAAGGCCGAATATTATAAAAAGATGGTCGAGTTCCAAAATGATAAAAACTATTTCAACGTAAGGGTTGCTGATGTCCCTAAATTTGAAGCAATCTTAACCAAAAACAAAATTGACTTTTTTCGTGAAGATAAGAATGTTGGTGTCCAACTTGATACATATCCAACTGAAACTTATTATTTCAAAAATAAGGATGTAGCGTTGGTTGATAAAATCTGTAAGGATTTAAAACTTACCACTGCTCCCTACTCTGATATCAAACCATTCTTTAAATTTGAAATAACGACAATTGTGATTGTTGTGCTTGTTTTAATTATTATTTTGTTACTAATTACACGATAAGAAGGTTATATTAATCTATTTGGATTACAGCAAATAAAACTGGCCCTAACGAGCCGTCAGCCGAGCAATGCGGGCAGGTTCCGGAGGCTGGCATTCACCGAACCTGCAAATGATGGAGGTAAAGAAAAGAAACAACAAGTAAAACCCGCAAAGCGGCTGTCCGCAGAGCGTTATTGGAAAAGTAACATACCAAATATTATGAAAAGAATTATCCTTTTCCTCTATTTCATTCTTATTTCAATAATGGCTTTTACACAATGGACATGGCAGAATCCATTGCCTCAGGGCAATATTCTAAACTCTGTATACTTCACAGATCTGAATCATGGTTGTGCTGTGGGGGAAGTGGGTACCATTATTAAAACCACCGATGGAGGAGCTACCTGGACTTTTCAGAACAGCGGGACAACGATAAGGTTAAATTCTGTTGCCTTTATCAATTACACCACGGGTTATGCAGTAGGGGATTTTGGAATTATTATCAAAACTACCGACGGCGGAAATACCTGGAGTAAGGTAAACCCGGAAACAGGCCCGCATCTTCTCTCTATTTTTTTTGTTGATTCCCAAACGGGCTTTATCGCAAGTGACATGGGTAAAATACTGAAGACTACAAATGGTGGTCAATCCTGGTCAATATTATCGACGGGTACTTATGACGCATTTACATCCGTCTTTTTTGTGAATCCCAACCTGGGTTTTGCTGTCGGCGATGAATGGGATGAGATTGTAAAAACTACCGATGGTGGAATTTCGTGGTCAGAACAATCGGATGATCTTGATGAATGCTTTTGGGGAATTGCATTTACCGATGCGTATCAAGGAATACTCGTTGGATCACTGGGACGAATCTGGAAAACAGAGGATGGAGGATCAACATGGACACACCTTTCAAGCGGGACTACAAGTCCGCTTCGTTCCGTTCATTTTGTGAATGCAACTACAGGATATGCCGTAGGTGAGTGGGGAATAATTCTCAAGACGAACGACGGCGGATCAACATGGACAATACTTTCAAGCGGAGGGTATAATGGTTATTGTTCCGTCAGCTTTCCGGATGCCAATACAGGTTATATCGTAGGGACATGCGGTACCATGAAGAAAACAACGGATGCAGGAAATACCTGGACAAGTCTGACATTTGGAACGACTGATTTTTTTAGTTCAGTTTGTCTGACAAAACCGGGAATTGGGTATGTAATTGGTTCATCCGGAACGGTTTTAAAGACCATTAACGGAGGGGCTGATTGGATAAGCATGCCGACCGGTACAGACAAAAGGTTGAATTCCGCTTGTTTTCCAAATGAAAATACCGGATATATTGTTGGTGACTCGGGAATCATTTTAAAAACCACGAACTCCGGCATTACGTGGTTCGCCTTATCAAGCGGGACAACCAATAGCTTAAACTCCGTTTATTTTTGTGATTCATCCACAGGGTTTGCAGCCGGCGACAATGGTACAATTTTAAAAACAACCAATGGAGGATTAACATGGAATAGCCAATCATCCGGTATCAGTGTAACTCTGACTTCAATCTGTTTCCCGGATGCAAATAATGGTTACGCTGTTGGATATGGAACAATCCTGAAGACTACGGATGGTGGTCTCAACTGGACCAAATTGCAATATGGCACCCTTGGACAATTTTTATCTGTTTACTTTACCAGTATTAATACAGGGTATATCGTCACGGGCTACGATCCTATTTTAAAGACCATTGACGGAGGATTAACATGGACTGAAACGGGCAACACAACTGGTTATTTTTTAGTTTCGGTAAAGTTCACAGATTCAAATACGGGATTTGCAATGGGTGAGAGTGGAGCGCTATTAAAAACAACCAATGGAGGATCGACCTGGAATATCTTGTCGAGTGGCACAACCAATGAATTGTATGCGATCGCTTTCACGGGTGCAGATACCGGGTACCTTGTAGGAGGTTGTGGGACAATACTTAAAACGACAAATGGAGGAGGGTTTCCGTTCGGTGTTCCTGATCTGACGACAGATCAGTCCCTGGTCAATATATACCCAATTCCTGCCTCCACAGAAATAACTTTAGAAATACCTGCTTCACTAATACCGGGATATCTTATCATTTTTGATCTGGAAGGACAGGAACTTTTGTCCTCCCGGATCAGCGGAACCATTACTAAGATTGACATCAGCAATTTTCCCCGCGGAGTTTATTTTGCGCGGCTAACGGGAGAAAAGACAGTAGCAGTGAGAAAGATAATTAAAGAATAAAGCATAAGCCTTGGGAATGCTTGCCCCCCATTAGCAGCTTTTTTTTACTAATGCAGGAATTCAGAATACAGAATGCAGGAATGCAGGAATTGCCTGATGCCTATTATCTATTGCCTATTGCCTGTATGAATTCACAATTCATAATTTTTCAGAGTTTATCCGGCTTTTCTTCCTTCTCCTGGTCTCCCTCCCGGATAATGATCCTTTTCTGCATCTGGTGCCTCGGCCCTTGCCCCTGTCCGGGCCTTCCTTCAGGCCTGGGAGAGCGAAGAATGATCACATCCCTGTGATGTCCGATAAAGGGTTCGTTCTTCAATTCAATGATGATCCGTTTTCCGTCTTTTGTATCCCTGATCGAATAACTCTTCACCCTGTCCATCGGGATATCCCCCAGCAGGTCATTCAGCGACTCACTTTCCCTTTTTAACATACGGCGATTCTCTTCCTTCGGCATTCCGGGGGTGGATTCTTCATTGAACTCCTCGATGAGCGGTTGTGGAGATTCACCAGGTTCCGGCATTTCGAAATTGTAATCAAAATCGAATGTGCGCGGACCGAAATTATGCCTGAAGCGGGCATTACCCGGGCCTCCGCGGAACCTGAATGCTTTTTCGGTCAGCCGTTGGACAGAATCCATAAACCCGCTATCGGGAAACTTCAACTGATTCATTTCAAGTTCCAGGTCTTTCATCTGGTCGCCCAGGTCCCTGAACCGCAGTTCAAATTCCTTCATCATTTCCTTTTCCTCACCGGCGTTCAGCCTTCTATCCATGTTGATGGTTGTATCAAATTCCTGTCTTTTCCCATTCTTATCTTCAATGATCTTGGCAACAATCCTGACCTTCTTTTCCCCTTTCATATTTGTGGTATCCTGGGAAAAACCCGGCCGGGTGATAAAGCTGGTCAATGCGATGGACAGCCCAAAAATTGTGAGAACGTCCCTGAAATGAGTTTTAGTGATCATAGAACCTCCGATTTTTAAATGCAAATCTATATGGAATACCTCATGCAAAAAGTTAATATTCTGTTAAATATGGTGAATGAAAGGTTAATATTTACAATGGCACCGGTTCATTTTCATAAATTTGATGCAGAATTGACGGGAAGAAAATTAAATTGTTACAAAATATAAGTTTTTTACCGGGTTCTTCCCTGAATTGATCCAGGATGAAAAAGAAAGTATTGTATCTCATCATCGCATTTATCTGCATTTCGCTGGCCGGGATCGTAGCCGTTCAGTATTTCTGGATTCACAATGCCATCCAGGTGAAAGAAGCCCAGTTTAACCGGAGTGTGAATGAAGCGCTGGGCAGCGTTGTGAATAAACTGGAAACCCGGGAAGATATCGTATACTTAAAGAAGAACCTTGTCGGCGACAGCATTCATGCTCTTGTTCAGGCTTTTTCAAAGGATCCTATACTGGCCCTGAATGATAAACTGGATTCCCTTTTAAAGAGTGACGAGAATATGCGTCCTCCGTTTCCCAAGGCCCGTCCACCTTTTCCTGAAATGCTTAATGATGAGAATCTGAATGCCAACATTATCGACATTGACTCTATGATCAGCCAGTACAGGCATGTCGACGTCTTTACCCAGGATTTTCCAAATGGCTTTACCATCGAATGGAATGCTGAATTTGATGGCAACCGGTTGGATTCACTCATCCAGGCAAACCGCCAAAGGATCGTATCTGCATGGCCCCGCTATATAAAGCCAGGTCATAATCCGCTGAAAGCTGCACGGAAACCAAGAAAAGAAACGCGTCCCGGTAACCGGATGACTTCACCCCCCGAATACCCCGATGAACTTTATCTCCAAAGGAATCCTGAACAAAATCCTCCCGAACCGTCTATGCTTCATGTTGATATGAGGATCATCACAAAGAAGGCCAGAAAAATTAAAGATGTCATTCAGAAAATGGCGAGGGAAATGGAAAACAAGCCTGTACCCATCGAGAAAAGGATCGACAGGCAGAACCTCGAGAAGTCATTGTCGAAAGCGCTTGCCGACAAGGATATCAGCAGTCCTTATGAATATGCTGTGATCACTTCAAGCCCCGGAAATAATAAGGTTCCGCTCCGGTCAGGCGGTTTTCAGATTGATAAAAAGAACGAGATTCACCGGGTTTCTCTTTTCCCGAATGACATCTTCCGGAAAAATAACACCCTGTTGCTTTATTTCCCGGAGCAGAAAAGTATCGTTCTCAGGTCGCTTTCAGGATTGATGCTGGTTTCGGTATTTTTTACGCTGATCATTGTCCTTTCTTCCATTCTTGGTATAATTACCATGTTGCGTCAAAAGAAGATTTCAGATATCAAGACGGATTTCATCAATAATATGACCCACGAATTCAAGACTCCCATTGCCACCATTTCTATTGCAGTTGATTCAATCAATAACCCGAAGGTGATCGACGAACCAGAAAGGATAAAATCTTTTACCCGGATCATCAAAGAAGAAAACAACCGGATGAATTCACGTGTGGAGCAGGTTCTGCAAATGGCGTTACTTGACAGCAGTGAATTCAGGCTGAATCTCAAACCGGTTGATGTCAATGCCCTGGTAGCCAGGGTTGCGGGTAATATCCGCCTGCAGATAGAGAACCGCCAGGGCAGACTGGATCTTCAGACCCGGGCACTGAATGCATGGGTAGAAGCCGACGAAATTCATCTTTCCAATGTAATCATGAACCTTCTCGACAACGCAAACAAATATTCTCCCAATAATCCTGACATCAGGGTGGTTACAGCCAACGTGGGTTCGTCGGTGGTGATGACAGTGGAAGATAAAGGAATCGGGATGAATTCAGAAACCCAGCGCAAGATCTTTGAAAAGTTCTATCGTCTGACTTCCGGGAATATTCATAATGTAAAGGGATTTGGATTGGGACTGAGTTATGCCCGTGCCATCATACTTGCCCACAAAGGTGAGATCAAGGTTAGCAGTGAAGTGGGTGAGGGTAGTACTTTTGTAGTAATTTTACCGACATTGATCAGAGAACAGGCGGACGAGCGGACAGGCAGATGAGTTAAACAGCGAAATTGGAAGTGGTGAGTAGTGAGTAGTGAGTGGTGATTCAATGAGTTTCTTCTTACTTTGTTACTTTGTGACTCTGTTGCTTTGTGACTTTAAAAACTATACAAACTTAATAACTGAATGGTAAAGAAAGCAAAAATACTGCTTGTTGAGGATGATCCGAATTTCGGTTCGATATTGAAATCGTATCTTGAACTGGCCGATTATGAGGTTCTCCTTAAGGTTGACGGGAAACAGGGATTAGCGGCTTTTAAGACCTATATGTTTGATCTATGCATCCTCGATATCATGATGCCGGAGATGGATGGTTTTACGCTGGCAAAGGAGATCCGGAAGATGAACAGTGTGGTACCGCTCATTTTCCTGACGGCAAAGACACTGAAAGAAGATGTACTGGAAGGATTCCGCACCGGTGCCGATGACTATCTCACAAAGCCTTTCGATTCGGAAGTACTGTTGTATAAGATAGCAGCCATCCTGAAGCGGAATGCAATGATTGCTGAATCTGCAGACCGGACTCTCTCATACGAGGTAGGCGCTTTTCATTTTGATTGCCGTTTGCGGACACTGAGTCTTGGCAGGAACTCCCAGACCTTGTCACCCAAAGAATCTGAGCTCCTGAAAATGCTTTGCAGCGTGAAAGAAGGAATTCTTACCCGCCATGATGCCCTGCACCAGATCTGGGGTAAAGAAGATTATTTCACAACCCGCAGCATGGATGTCTTCATGGCCCGCCTGCGGAAATACCTGAAAGCTGATCCTTCTGTCGAGATCCTTAACATCCATGGGAATGGGTTCAGGCTAATTATAAATAGCGAAACAGCGAAATAGCGAAAAGCGAAATTTCCTGATCCTACCAATCACATTATCCTTGCAGAAGATTAAAAAGAACACGATTCTCGAGTCTTTTTTATATTTTTGTAAAAACAATAATTACCTGGCTTATTTTGTTTTATACATAATGAAAAATAATCTGATCCATATGAATAAAGTCCGGGGAATATTCCTGCTCCTGCTATTCTTTATTTCGAGTCTTATCTTCGCACAGAATAAATATTCCAAATCTGCCGATGAAGCATTCACCGATCAGCAATTCCTTACGGCACTGACCCGATACCAGAAAGCCTATTCCAAGATCAAGAACAATAAAGTTGAACGTGACCGCATCTCCTTCCGCATGGCTGAATGTTACCGTATGATGAACAATATGAAGAAAGCGGAGATTGCTTATAAGAGGCTTGCAACGGGTAAATATGTCAAGACTGATCCAAAGGTCCTTCTTTATTATGCTGACGCATTAAAGACCAACGGAAATTATAAAGAAGCTATCAATCAGTACAAGGCATACCTTGAAAAAGTACCTAACGACGCCCGCGCGCAAAGAGGTGTCGAAACCTGCAACCAGGCCATGGAATGGATAAAGAACCCGGGTAAATATGATGTAAAATGGGAGAAAAAGATCAACGGAAAGGATGATGATTATGCCCCGGCATATGCAGACAAGACCCATAATTCGATCATCTTTACTTCCGACAGGGAAGCAGCTTCCGGGAAAGATGTTGATAACTGGACAGGTAAAAAATTCTCAGACCTTTTCATTGCCCGTAAGGACCGCAAAGGCGACTGGAATACACCCATCCCGGCTGATGCAACCGAGACAATCAACACCAAGGCAAATGATGGTGTTGCAAGATTTAACAGCCGGTTCACAACGATGTATTTTACCCGCTGCTGGGACGAGCCCAAAAAGAAAAACGGTTGTGCCATTTTAAAAGTCACCCGTACCGGGAATACTTCCTGGGGTGATGTGGAGTGGCTGGCGCTGGCAGGTGACAGTTCCACTGTGATCGGGCATCCAACAATTTCCAATGATGAGAGCACCATCTATTTTTCTGCTGATCTTCCGGGAGGTTATGGAGGAAAAGATATCTGGATGGCTACACGTAAGGGAAAGACAAAAGGAAGCGGTTACAGCCGGCCGGAAAACCTCGGTCCGGAGATCAATACGCCCGGGGATGAATTGTTCCCTTTCATCCGTGACGACAGTATCCTTTATTTTTCATCTAATGGCCTTCCGGGTATGGGAGGCCAGGACATCTTCCGTTCCGTTAGGGTAAACGGGAAATGGACAAAACCGGAAAATATGAAATACCCGATCAACTCACCGGCTGATGATTTCGGAATCGTATTCAATCCCGATGAACCGGAAGAGGGTTATTTCAGTTCGAACCGGCCCGGAGGCAAAGGCGGCGATGACATCTATTCATTCGTTGTTCCACCCTTGTTATTTACTCTCGAAGGAACCGTTACTGACGACCGTACGCTGCAACCATTACAGGGAGCACTGGTCAAGCTGAACGGCACCAATGGAAAAACATTGCAGTATAATACGGATGAAAAAGGGAAATACAGCTTCAACAAAAACCAGATCGCTCCCAATACCACCTTCGATATTCTCGTTGTAAAAAAAGATTATTTCAATGAAAAGGGAAAGGAAACCACCGTCGGACTGGAAAAGAGCAAAGACCTGACCCGGAATTTCATTCTGAAGCCCATCCCGAAAAAACCGGTGGTGCTTCCCGATATCCTCTATGACCTCGACAAGTACGATCTGAAACCGCAATTCCAGGATTCGTTGCAGGGACTTATTTCCACGCTCGATGCAAATGAGAACATCGTTATCGAACTTGCTTCCCACACCGACACCCGGGGATCGGACGAACGGAATGACATTCTCTCGCAGCGGCGCGCCCAGTCGGTAGTGGATTATCTGATCACCCGTGGTATCGACCCCGACAGGCTGACAGCAAAGGGTTATGGGAAGAGGGTTCCGAGGGTGCTGACGAAAGATATCACAAAGGATGGCACTTTTTTCAAAACAGGGACCGTTCTCACGGATTCCCTTATCAATTCACTTTCCACTACGCAGGAAAAAGAGGCTGCACATTCCCTTAACCGCCGTACCGAATTCAGTATTGTACGAAACGATTTCATCCCGAAACAAACCATCAAAAAGACAGCTGCACCTACCATTGAAGTTGTCGAGAACCCGGAAGAAAATTCCTTTACGTATATCGCAAACCGTGACGGATTCCAGGCCAGTTGTTTTGTGAATGGTATGACCACTGAGTTCGGGTTTAATAAAGCTGAGAAAGAGTTTTTCATCACTCCCGATGCAACCATGAAGCTGTTGAAAGAGGGTGCGATCGATAAAACGGACTTCAAGGGAGATGCCAACAAAATCCTCGGTTCAGGAACCGTTGCCGATAAAGCGGTTTTAACGATCAAGGAGTTAAGGATCGGTAAAAATACGGTTAAGAACATTGATGTCACAGTGAATTCCAGGATCAAGCAGGACCTCGTCTTTGGTGATAATACCCTTTTGAAATTCGGCACATACATCATCGATGAAAAAGAAAACAAAGTGATCTTTAACAAATAATCTTTTTCCCAGCACCATCAGATGACGGATCCTTCTCGTTACGGGCAGAGAGGCGTTTCTTCTTCGAAAGAAGATGTCCACTCTGCCATACGTGATATCGGCAAAGGACTGTTTCCGCAAGCGTTCTGCAAGATCATCCCGGATATCACCGGGAATGACCCGCAATATTGCAATACCATGCATGCCGATGGCGCCGGAACCAAATCCTCCCTTGCTTATCTTTATTGGAAAGAAACCGGAGACCTCACCGTCTGGAAAGGCATAGCCCAGGATGCAGTCGTTATGAACCTGGATGATTTACTTTGCATTGGCGCCACTGATAATATTCTTCTTTCTTCCACCATTGGCAGGAATAAAAGGCTCATTACGGCCGAAGTGATCAGTGAACTTATCCGCGGAACGGAAGAATTTCTTGAAAAAATGAGGAAGCTGGGAATCGGTATCCAATCCACCGGCGGAGAAACCGCAGATGTAGGTGACCTGGTGCGAACCATCATCGTCGACTCGACAGTATTTGCCAGGATGAAGCGTTCCGAGGTGATCGACAATGCCAATATTGTTGCCGGAGATGTAATTGTGGGACTTGCATCATCAGGACAGGCAACCTATGAAGATACTTATAACGGCGGGATGGGAAGTAACGGGCTTACCTCGGCACGGCATGATGTTCTGGATTATTTCTACGCTCAAAAATACCCGGAAAGTTTCGACGATGGGATTCCACCGGAATTGACTTATACAGGAAATAAAAGGCTTACCGATCCGGTGGATATTCCGGGTATGGATGTCGGGAAACTGATCCTCTCTCCTACCCGCACCTATGCGCCTGTGATAAAAAAGATCCTTGACGAGTACAGGTCACACATTCATGGAATGTTGCATTGCAGTGGCGGAGGACAAAC
>Ga0182027_10012793_pt1 | contig 11765 bp, 6 predicted proteins | sample 712E1DmetaG_FD_121300 | JGI IMG/M metagenome (GOLD analysis project Ga0182027, IMG submission 121300) | Permafrost microbial communities from Stordalen Mire, Sweden - 712E1D metaG (Illumina Assembly) | ecosystem: Environmental > Terrestrial > Soil > Wetlands > Permafrost | place: Sweden...
TCCATATAAGGATGTTGAAATATCTTTTTGTACGGCATCGGTGCTCCAGTATTTTCCCATCACCGGCCAGGTATTGCGGTCGATCTTCGCCGTCAGGTCATCACTGATCACCTGCCAGGTATTGCCCCGGTCGTCGCTGCGAAAAACCTTGTTTGCCGAACAATAGAGTCGTGTATGGGAATGTGGACTGATGAATAACGGTGTGTTCCAGTTCCACTTGTAACTGTCTTCTCCTTTTCTGGGTTCCGGGCGGATATCAAGTATTTCCCCGCTTTTCCGGTCAAACCGTACCATACCTCCGTACTGGGATTCTGCATAAACAATATCCGGTTCTTCAGGATCGATCTGCGACCAGAAACCATCACCTCCATTGGTGACAAACCAATCATCGGAAAGAACGCCTTCTCCTCTTATTGACTTTGAAGGTCCGCCCACTGAATTATTGTCCTGCGTTCCTCCATATATATAATAAAAAGGAAGGGAATTATCCACCTGCACCCTGTAAAACTGCGTCACCGGAAGATTGGATTTAAAAATGAATTCTTTTCCTCCATCAAAGGTTTCATAAGCACCGCCATCGCCCCCGATCAGGAAATGCAGGGGGTTTTCGGGCTCGATCCACATGGCATGGTCATCCACATGGCGTTTGTTGTTCCCGATAGGCTTCCAGGTCTTTCCGCCATCTTCCGATACCTGTGAAACGGTTTCCATGGTATAGATCTTATCTACATCCTTTGGATCACAGAAAATCCGGTTAAAATACTGACCTTGTGAAACATGCCCGCTCATTTTCTGCCAGGAAGCTCCGCGGTTCGAAGAACGATACACACCGCTGGCATCCTCTGCAGCTTCGATAATTGCATAGATCACATCGGGATTAACAGGAGAAATGGCCATTCCCATTCCGCCCATATCGACGGAAGGAAGTCCTGAGGTCAATTTGTCCCAGGTTTCCCCGGCATTGGTGGATTTATAGATAGCAGTTTCCGGACCACCCCCGATCTTGGTGAATACATGCCGCCGCCGTTGTTCAGCTGAAACATACAATACATCCGGGTTCCGGGGATCCATGAGGACGTTTTTTACGCCCGTATTTTCGCTGATCTCCAGCATCTTTTTCCAGGTTTTTCCCCCGTCGGTGGTTTTGTATAATCCACGATCTCCGCCAGGGCCCCACACCGAACCCTCTGCCCCGACATAAGCCACATCCGGGTTGCGGGGATCGACGACGATGCCCCCGATCTGGCGTGAATCTTTCAACCCCATGTTTTTCCAGGTTTTCCCACCATCTGTGCTTTTATAAACGCCATCCCCATATCCTAATGCACGTTGCGAATTCCGTTCTCCTGTTCCGGCCCATACAATGTTGGTATTGGAGGGATCAATGGTCACGCAGCCAATCGAATAAGCGCCGTAATTGTCAAAAACAGGTTCGAAAGTAGTACCGTCATTCGTTGTTTTCCAGATGTGCCCTGATGCTACGGCCACATACCATTCATTGTGGTTTTTTGGGTTTATGGCAAAATCAGCGATCCTCCCCGAAGTGAATGCAGGACCAATACTCCTGAATTTCAGTCCACCCACTAAGCCGGAATTCATTGTACTGTCCTTCTTTTCGTCCTTGTCTTTCTTTTCCGTTTTGGCCTTCTTTTCTGTTTTGGCCTTCTTTTCTCCCCTGGGTTCTTGCTTTTTCTCTTGTGCAGAAACGTTGAGAGATAATAGGATTACTGCCACTATCAGCAATATTCCCCACAAATTTCTCTTTGTTCTCTTTTCCATTATTTATAATTTTAAAAGGTTCCTTATATTTTCTTCATGTGGCCGGATCAGGCCTTTTTCCGTTATGATCCCTGTGATGAACTTTCCAGGGGTGACATCAAAAGCCGGATTCAGCGCGGTTGACCCCGGTGAGCATACCAGGATCTTATGGTTCTTCCCGTCTTCTCCCGGACCTTCCGAGTAAAGGATCTCGTCCGGGCTCCGCTCCTCAATGAGGATATCGTCTCCGCTTTTACAGTTTATATCGATGGTGGATAACGGCGCGGCTATATAAAAAGGAATATTGTATTCTTTTGCTGCAATGGCTTTTTCCAGAGTTCCGATCTTGTTTGCCGTATCCCCGTTAGCGGCAATCCTGTCGGCTCCGGTGATCACCATGTCGATCTTTCCCTGCGACATCAGATGGGCGCCGGCATTGTCGGGGATGATCACATGCGGAATCCCGGCATTATGAAGTTCCCAGGCCGTCAGCCTTGCACCCTGGCTCCTGGGCCGGGTTTCGTCAACATAAACAAAAACCTCTTTTCCACGCTCATGCGCAACATAAACAGGGGAGAGGGCGGTCCCGTAATCTACAAAGGCAAGCCATCCGGCATTGCAATGGGTCTCTATCCTGGCTCCATGTGGAATAAGCACATTTCCGATCTCTCCTATCATCCTGGAATCAGAGGCGTCTTTGTCGGCGATCCGGTGAGCTTCTTCAACGGCCGCCTCCCGGGAAATCAATCCTGCACCAAAAACCCGTTCAATGGCATAAAATAAACTCCGTGCGGTAGGACGTGTCGCTTCGATCTCCCTGCGGGCTTTTGTAACAAAGGGGAGTAAATCACCCGAAGGGGCTTCCATGTATGCCAGGGCCATGGCAAATCCGGCCATCGCACCGATGGCACCTGCACCCCTGACAGTCATCGTTGTAATGGCGTGACAACAATCTGAATAGCTTTTGAGTTCCTGGATCCTGAATTCAAAAGGCAGAAGATTCTGATCGATCAGGAAAACGGTAGATCCCTCCATCCATATGGTCCGGTATTTTCTACCATTAACTTCCATTTTCCAGGTTATAATTTAAATCCAAGGCTTACTACCCACATATTATTGGTGGCGTTGAGGTTATAGATTTTGCCGGTTGTATTACCGCTGGAATTAACAAATTGTGCCGATTTGATCATCTGGTTCAACCCTATCTGGTAGCGAATATCCAATGTAAAGAAAAGAATATCAACCCCGGTTCCTGCCTGGACATACCAGTTGGCCTTGGTGATATCCGCTTTCTTTATTGGCCCGGTAAGGGTATTAAGATCCTTGACCGTTGAATTTACTACAAAAGAAGCCATAGGCCCTGCCATGATCCGCCAGTTTATGACTTTCAGGTTGATCAGTTTAAATCCGACCAGAACCGGAATATCCAATGTTCCGACGGTGACTTTTTGTTTCCAGTTGCTTACGGCATTATTAAGACTATTATTAAAGATGCCACCCTGCAGAGTATAATAGATTTCAGGCTGGACATAAACCTTCTTCCCGACACGGAAAAAAGCCCCGAAATGAAAACCGGAGTTGAAGGAGGATTTTATGGAATCAAAGCCGGTATGCAGTTTCGACGCATTATACCCGACTTTGATGCCAAACGAGAATTGTCCGAAAGTGACCCCGGCTGAGAAGAAGAGGATGGCAAACAGAAGTACGATTTTTTTCATGGCAATTGGATTAAAGGATGATTGGAAAGGATTTTCAAATGTACAATAATATTTATAGCCGACGATTCCGTGAATATCAAACAATCAGTCTGAACCCGGTGTACCGGATTAATGCTTCAGGAATTTTAATTCCCTCTTCGGTCTGGTTATTCTCAAGCAGCGCTGCCACGATCCTCGGCAATGCCAGTGCGCTTCCATTCAGTGTATGTGCGAGCTGGGTCTTGCCGGTTTTGTCTTTGTAACGCAATTTCATCCGGTTGGCCTGGTACGATTCAAAATTCGAAATCGAACTGACTTCCAGCCATCGTTTTTGTGCAGCCGAAAAAACTTCCATGTCATAAGTCATGGCAGATGTAAAACCCATATCGCCCCCACAGAGTTTTAAAATACGGAAAGGCAACTCCAGTGCACGTAAAAGACCGGTAACATAGGAAACCATCTCTTCCAGGATTTCATATGACCTCTCAGGATGCGAGATCTGGACGATCTCAACCTTGTCGAACTGGTGCAGACGGTTCAACCCGCGTACATCTTTTCCATAAGAACCGGCCTCACGGCGGAAACAGCTGGAATAAGCAACATTCTTCAGGGGAAGATCGCTTTCTTTCAGGATGACATCACGGTAGATATTGGTCACCGGGACTTCTGCCGTGGGGATCAGGTAAAGATCATCGAGAGGAGCATAATACATCTGCCCGTCCTTGTCGGGAAGCTGCCCCGTTCCAAATCCGGATGCCGCATTCACGAGATAAGGCGGCTGGATCTCCTGGTAACCTTCCTCAATAGCAGAATCGAGAAAAAAATTGATCAAAGCGCGCTGCAGGCGGGCTCCTTTTCCTTTATAAACCGGGAATCCGGCACCGGAAATTTTATTACCGAGTGCAAAATCGATAAGATCATATTTTGAAGCCAGGTCCCAGTGCGGAACAGCAGAATCCGGTAAATCCGGGATAATGCCTTCCTGGTGAACGAGTTCATTGTCTTCCGGAGTCTTCCCTGGAAGAATAGAAGGATGCGGGAGATTGGGAACTTTCACCAGGACATCTTCAAGTTCCTTCTTCGTCGTTTCAAAGGTTATACTCAGTTCTTTGGCAAGTTCCTTCAGTTCGGATGTTTTTTCTTTAAGTTGATTGGCTTCTGCGACTTTCCCGGCTTTAAAGAGCATCCCGATCTCCCGTGCCAGGGTATTGCTCCGTGCCAGGTTATCATCCAGCATTTTCTGGGTCTCTTTTCTTCTGTCATCAAGTAAAAGAATAGTCTCTATGATCTCCTTCCCTTCAAAGTTCCTGATGGCAAGAAGCTTCAGGACCTCTTCCGGGTTCTCACGGATCGTCTGTAATACCAGCATGGTTAATTATTTTAATAAGACAAAAGTAATGAATTCCTGATTAATTGGTGAACAAGTGAAGTAGTGAGTTTTTTCTGCGAAAATCTGCAAGAAACCTTTGTATGAATGCTTTTTTAACCGCAAAAAACGCAAAGACGCTAAGTACGCAAAAAAAATAATTTTTCATTCTTCATTTTTCATTCTTCATTCATTTTGGGCGTTCCCCTCCGGGTCGGGCTTTCCGTTCCAAGTCCTCGCTCGTTCCTCGCTCCGGGCTTTCCACTGCAATCCCTAACGCAGTGTGGGTTTTGGGATTAGTGTCATTGTGCGGATGGTCATTGCGAGGAGCGAAGCGACGAAGCAACCCTTTATTACCGATGCAAAAAAAATCCCGGGTGGAGAACCCGGGAAAACCAAAAAATTCCTGTACTAAAGAAGAATATCTGTTAATTTGAAGGTTCGAAGGGTAGAATGGATACAAAAGAACGGTCTTTCTGTTCTTTCTTGAATTCAACAATCCCATCAATTAATGCAAATAATGTATGGTCTTTGCCAATACCAACATTAAGACCCGGGTTATGAACGGTTCCACGTTGCCTTACAATGATACTTCCCGATTTGGCAAATTGCCCGCCATAGATTTTTACGCCTAAACGTTTGCTGTGTGATTCACGGCCGTTACTGGAACTACCCGCACCTTTTTTATGTGCCATATCAATTCAGTATTAAATATTTATGATCAAACTTTTTTACCAAAAAAAATAAAAGACAGGAATCCTATTCTTCCTCAGTTTCTTTTTTGGCCTTTTTCTCTTTTGAAACTCCTTTGAGGGTGATTGATTCGATAAGGATCTTGCTGAAATCCTGGCGATGGCCGGTTTCTTTCTGGAATCCTTTTCTTCTTTTCTTCTTAAAGACGATCACTTTATCTCCTCTGGCATGTTCGAGCACCTTTCCGCTCACCTTGCAGTCTTCAACATGTGGCATACCAACATTGACCTTTCCATTGTTGTCGACCAGTAATACTTCCTTGAATTCTACCTGGGTGCCGGGTTCCATATCCATCCGGTGAACGAAAATCTCGTCATTCTTCTGGACTTTGAACTGCTGGCCGGCTATTTCTACGATTGCGTACATTTTTTGTAAATTGAGTGACTTGATTTTTTGGGAGTGCAAATTTAGAAAATATTTTTGATATCCAAAGGAAATCATTGTAAAAAAACTTGATACGCCGATAATTCGATTTTCAGAACAGGCAACTTTCTGCATTTTTCTGTATCTTTGTAACAGATCCTTCGTAAAACATAATATTGGGTTATTTGCCAAGATGAATACTATTTCAACCAGGATTTGTTATCATAGAAATTTACTGGTTATCATTCTTTCTTTCATTACAGCAACGGGCTTTACGCAAAATCCAGCCACCCTGTCGGGTATTGTTACAAGCTGTATCACAGGTGCTCCTGTCGTGGGAGCTAAGGTCACCGTTGGCACATTCATGACTTTTTCGGTTTTCGGTGGTATTTATTCCCTTTCCATCAATCCGCCCGGGACCTATTCCGTGACGTGTGTGAAAGCGGGTTTTGACCATTATATAAATAATTCTGTTGTTTTAAACCCGAACAGCACAGTCAACCTTCCTATCTGTCTTAATGAGAATGCCAATCCACCTGCCCTGGTGGTTGCCGCTTTGGATTCAACGGTTTTTCCTCCCAGGGTCGACATTTCCTGGCAGGCCCCCTGGGGCGATTACGAATTGCTTTATGATGACGGGATCATGGATAATTTCACGGTTTGGGCAGTGCAGGGGAACATGAATGCCGTAAAGTTCACGCCTTTGGGCTATCCTGTTACCGTCACCGGTGGAAAGATCAATATCGGAACTTCTGCTAACTACCCTCCGGGAAGTACCCCGTTTGTTCCATTCCAGGTATCCGTATACGATGCATCCGGCATAGGAGGAACGCCCGGGGCCAAGATTGCCGGTCCGGTAGATGTGATCCCGGAAAATTTTGGCTGGGTGGATTTTTCGATCCCTTCACCTCCTGTGATCAACAATGGTAATTTTTACTTGGTTATGATCCAGGGGGGAAATGCCCCGAATGCGGCCGGTCTTGCCATTGATGAGACCTTCCCGCAATTCCGGAGCTATTCGCGTTTTGTAACATCCGGACCATCGCCGTGGGTACCCGCTGCCGGCAATTTCATGATGCGGGCAGTGGCGAATGGCCCCGGTGGCCCTGCTCTCCTTGCCGATGCCCCCTTTAGTGTTATGGGATATACCATTTCCCGCCTCAGCCAAGGAGAAGAACAAAACCCTCTGATTTGGACCTTGGTCGGATCAGGCACATATACCCAGATCTATGACAATACCTGGCCGGCACTTCCATGCGGACCCTATCGCTGGGCAGCCCAGGCTTTTTATACCGGCAACCGGATTTCTGACATCTCTTTTTCAAATGTGATCGGGAAATGCTGGACAGTCAATACAACGGTTAAGGTTACCCTGAGTTGTGATTCAGCAATAATGACAGGGGTCACGATTCGACTGATGAATCTCGTTTACCCGGATACTTTATATGTCAGGCAGGCAGATGCATCGGGAACGGCTTTCTTTCCGAAATTCTGGAAAGGAACCTATGAGTTAAAAGTGAGCCGGTTCGGATACCAGGATTTTATACAGAATTTCAGTATCAGTACCGATACCACATTTCAGGTCGTTCTTCTCCAGAATAAAACGGCTCCCTCCGGGTTGTTTGTAAACGACAGCAGCCTTATGGCTCATTGGAATAAACCGGTGGGATCGGTTGTGTTGTTTAATGAAACCTGGCAAAGTGGCAGTTTTTCGACAAATGGCTGGACAGTTCTGGGTCCTAACTGGAGCGTTTCAAGCGCAATCGGGCAACCGATGCCTTCTGCCATGTTCAGTTGGGTACCGCCTGCCACGAATTACGACCAATCGCTGATCAGTAAACCGATCATCGGGCAAAATTCATCCGTGCTCAGGCTAAAATACGATATCTACCTGGATAATTATAGTACGACTTCATTGAACCAGATGACGGTTGAGATCTGGGATGGATCCATATGGCACCTGCTGAGAAACTATACCAACTCCCAGGGCGATATTCCATGGACCCAGCAGGACCTTGACATTTCAGCCTATACCGGCCTTACATTTAAGATAAGGTTTCGCGCATATGGAGTCGATTCCTATGACATCAATAACTGGAATATTGATAACATTAAAGTGGAAGGAAGAGAATCAACGGCGGTCGCCGGAGAATGTGTGCTCGGTTATAGTTTATACCTCAATAACATTCTTTGCGGGTTTACGCCGGATACTTTTTACCAAATCCCCCCTTCCCTGGTGCAGTATGGGAATTCCTATTCTGCCTGCGTAGCTGCAATCTATGGAAGCGGGTCTTCTGCACTGAATTGTTTTTCATTCACCTCCTGGTTTCTCCCTCCACCAACCAATCTCCAGGGAACCGGTATCGAGGATGCCGCCTACCTGACCTGGAACAAGCCGGAAACCAAGAAGAAAAGTGATTCTCCTGCGAAGACAACCCCTTCCGGGCTGACCGGATATATCATCTACAGGGATGGGATCTTTATTGATTCAGTAAAAAATGCAGATACTTTATATTATCATGACCCCAGGCTTTACCCTGGAACCTATTCTTATAAGGTAGCTGCCCTTTATGATCTCACATCATATGGACATCCGGGCCTTTTTGCAGAATCCTATCCTGCCGGCCCTGTTTCCGTCGATATCACCTATGGCCGTCATCTTCCATTCACGGAATCCTGGGAGCAGGAAAGTTTCGATTATAACCTGTGGATTTTTGAACCGGATATCGGAAACTGGTCTATCAACAATAACCTTGGAAACCCTGCACCCAGTGCACAATTCTCATGGGATCCACCCAGAACTAATTATTCCTATTCGCTTATCACCCCGGTACTCAATGCTTCATCCCTGACCTGTGCAAACATCTGGATTAATTTTGACTACCGCCTGCTGGATCACAATGCTACCGGGAATGAAAAGATGAATGTTGAAGTGTTTTATAACAATGTCTGGCACGGAATTGACGAATATTCAAATGCAGGTAACACAGGATGGATATCCCGTCATCTGGATATCACACCGGTAAAAGGCAAAGCATTTCGTATCCGTTTTCGTGCATCTGGATTGAATTCGGAAGATATAATCAACTGGAATATCGATAACGTCAATGTTTATGGTGTGTGTAAACCTCCCGAACAACTTGCTGCAGATTCTTCAGGGGAGGATATACGACTGACCTGGTCAGCTCCGGTTTGTGAAGACGGGTATCCATTGCAGGAAGGATTTGAAGAAACATCTTTTCCTCCTGCTAACTGGACCCGGGTCATCACCAATACCAACAATGTCACCTGGGAACACTCCAGCAGCACCTCTCCGGCAGGAGTTCATTCGGGGATGTATGCCGCAGGACTGACATGGGATTATACACACCAGGATGAGTGGCTCATTGCTCATAATATCGAGATCACGGGCGATCTCAATTTCTGGAGCTATGCATACCAGGGATCAACGCATCTTGATCATTATTATGTAAAACTTTCTGAAGACCAGGGAAATCATTGGGAAACCCTGCTCGATATGTCTGTTCTCCCACCTTTTCCTTCCCCATCGGGATACAATGAATGGTCCGTTCCCTATATCCTGAACCTTTCATCGCATTTAGGACAGGTTGTGGATATTGCATGGCAGGCAATTGACGGTGATGGACAGGGTCTTTGGTATACCTGGGTCATTGATGATTGCTCCGTTGGATCAAAAATGATTTTCCTGCCAACCTATCCGAAATCCGATGCGGGATATACCGTTTTCCGGCAGGATGCCGGGTCTGGCGACTTCAACCTGCTTACTCCAGGCCCGGTTTATGATACAACCTATCTGGACCAGGGTCTCATTACAAACATTTACCGGTATTACGTTACAGCTTACAATCCGGATTGCTCATTCAGCACGTCCTCCGATACCGTCCTCATCAACCTGGTAACAGGCATTTCATCCCATCCTGCACAATTCCTGACTGCTTTTCCAAACCCTGCACAGAATTTCGTTACCGTCAGATCATCCGGCAAAATCACTGCGATCGACGTTTTCAATTACCTGGGACAGCTTGTATACAGGAATCAGGATCTTTCCGGAATGGAAGAGAAGGTGAACGTTTCGGATCTTCAGCAGGGCGTTTACTTTTTCAGGATAAAAACAGGTACTGTTACGAGGACCATGAAAGTATCTGTAGTCAGGTAGAAAAAGAAAGGTTTTATTACTTGTATTGCCTTTAGTAAAAATTAATAAATTTTTATACACATTTTCCTGTAAATAAAAGGTGGAAAATACATGGTAATCAGCAATCAAATATTTATATAAATATCTTAACTTCAGATAATTAATATGTACAGTAATCCAGTTCTTATGAGGTAGGGGTCAATCTTGCCTCATGAGAGAAAAAAAAAACGCAGAAAAATTTTTGTTTGTCCAATGTTTATTTTACATTTACATCCTAATAAAAAAAAGTACCGAAAAAAACTTTTCTCCATATAATCAATTAATATTAATTAATTGATCTCCTATATTTATAATCTTTTAACAAAATATAATGTTAACTAAAAACAACGAAACATGAAAAACTTATTCAAGTTTATTTCAATCCTGCTGATAATTGCCGGATTAAATGAGACGTTGACATCACAGCCGATGTATTACAATAGTAATGCAAACGGCACGAATAATTCGTTCCCATTTAATATTACAACAGGGAAAAGAGTCCAGCTTCTTTACAATCCCGGAGTTCTTAATTTACCAACACCAGTTCCATCGGGAACTATATCAAGCATAGCATTCAGGATCGGCGATACTTATCCGCTAGGACCATGGACATACACCAACCTGACAATTCAAATGGGTCAGACGGCCATTACCGGTTTCACCGCCGGTGCTTTTTACTCAGGAGCTATGACTACAGTTTATTTCAGGGCTTCCGTCGTATTACAAGCGGCCGGGGGTGCGTGGTTGACCATTGCTCTTGACACCCCGTTCCCGTATAATAATACTCAGGGGTTAGTTGTTGACATCGAGCAATGCGGGGTTCCGGGAGCAGTGGGATTCAGTGTGTGTCAGGTAACGACAGCAACCAACTGCAGAATATATTCTGGAACAACAACAGGATGTCCGCAGGTTTACAGCGGCATCGGCACAGTGAATTACGCTTTCGGGATTAATTTAGTCACTGGCCCTAATATCGTGACCATGCCGGCAACATCAATTTCCGCAGTTTCTGCAACGTTGAATGGAACATGTAATGCCAATGGCCTTCTCTCGACCGTATCCTTTGATTACGGATTGAACACTGCCTATGGAAACACTGTTGCCGGCGTGCCCCCGACAATAAGCGGAAGTACGGTCACACCTTTCAGTGCCACACCTGCAGGATTAACGCCAAATACGCTGTATCACTTCAGGGCAAAAGGCACGAATGCAAATGGCACAGCGTTGGGGGCTGATATGACATTTACGACACTGAATTCAACAGTGACAGGTATTATCACTAATGCCTCCAACGGGCTTCCGATCGTGGGAGCCAAAGTTTCTACCATACCTGCAGGATCCATTGTACCAGCATATTCCACCGGACCGACTGGATTTTATGGCCTGATTATGCCTGTCACCACTACCTGCCAGATCATGTTCTCCAAGGAAGGTTTTAAGGATACTATAATTGCCTCAGCCACATATAATCCGACCCAAAGCTATGTAATCAACATGGCAATGAAGGAAAACACCCCTCCTCCTTCAACCCCGTTTACGGCGCTATTGAATCCAGCCCAGACGGCGGTGAATCTGAACTGGGGACTCCCAAAGGACGACATGGTACTGATCTATGATGATGGTATTCAGGACA
>Ga0182027_10012794_pt1 | contig 11765 bp, 9 predicted proteins | sample 712E1DmetaG_FD_121300 | JGI IMG/M metagenome (GOLD analysis project Ga0182027, IMG submission 121300) | Permafrost microbial communities from Stordalen Mire, Sweden - 712E1D metaG (Illumina Assembly) | ecosystem: Environmental > Terrestrial > Soil > Wetlands > Permafrost | place: Sweden...
AAAAAGCAAAGCCGTGTAATGTCTTTGCCGGATGGGTCAACCTGTAAAGCGAGTGTATTCTCGTAGTAAAGGCGTACCTGGTTGAATGCTTGTAAATGATCTTCTTTTTTTGAATCAACTTTTACAAGCACCTTGCAGCCATTACCGGAAGGGCTTTTGAAGAATGCAAAGGTGTAAGGGATTTTAGGAATTTGTTCACTGAGCAATGTCAGATGGTTTTCAGTGAGCTTGTCAAAGTCGAGTATGATTAGGCCGGAATACTCTTTAAAATATTGCATTTTGCGACCACCGACGAAATGCCCGGAAGGTGTAAATGCAAGGAGTGATTTTTTCTTGTTGTTGTATTCATCAAGGTTATCAGCGTTGACGAGCTTTTGAAGTTCGGCAACCTGTGATTTGTATTCACCGAATTTGATACGTTGAAGGATTTCTTCAATAGGGAGTTGTTCTACAGGGAGAATAAAGTTTTGGAATATTGTGATTTTCATATAATGCGTTTTTAAGAGCCCCCCTGTGGTCCCCCCAAGCGGGGAGACGGACAATACAGATGAGAGCTGGGTTTATAAAAATGAACAAAGCTGCAATAGAAAAATTTTAAAGAAACTTTTCCGGTTTTTTGAAAGCTTTACGGGTGTGATTTTTCAGGTGTTCTTCGATGGCAGAAGCACTCATATAAATTTTGCCACCCACCTGAGAATAGGTGATAATGCCCTGATCTCTGTAGCCCTGTAGTGTGCGTTTGGAGATTCTAAGGAGTGTACATGTTTCCTGAATGTCGAGCCATACATCAGACATAGGTTGCTTTTTGGCGACATGTTTGAAATATTCTTCAAGGCTGTCGAGCCGTTTTACGAGAAGCTCAAAAGCTTCGGATGTGATTGTTATAACTTCCATTGTTTTAGTTTTTAAAGGTTAGAACTTGCCAGTCCGATTCTTCCACCTGCCTGGGAATAAACCCAAGCATGGTTAAGAAGAAAAGGCATTATGGCTTAACAAACTTCAGTTTTCGTTGCAACTAAAACTTGGGTACAAAGGAAATACATGGAGACAGGTGACCACATAAAAAAAAGGTGACCAGAGTATGCCGGTCACCTTTTTGTCGGGAAAAAATTAATCAGAAATGAATAAAATAAATAAAACCAATAGGTTACAAATGTTATAGCAAAAGCCATGCCATTAGAGGTGACCTGAGAGGGTAAAAAGGTGACCGGTCACCTTTTTTTTTGGAAAGGGTTGTTAATGCTGAAAAGTTTAAAATATGCACACAAAGTGAATTTGAGGTAACCAGTGATTTTTGCAAAGTGACCAGTGAAATTTTGGTCACCGATGGTGGGTTAAAAGAAAGCAAAATAATGAAGAAAATACTAAAATGTTTTACGAGAGCTTTTTAATAGCGATATTAAGTATGAATGTTTTGTTCTGCATTGACACACTATTAAATGCAAATACCTATAAAATTCAGCTCTTCTTTCTTTATATAATTACAAGCTACTTTAGTTTGTATAAAAAATAGCATTGGTTATTCTTAGCTTGACTTCTTTGTTTTATAAAACCTTCATAAATTTTGTATAAAATATTTACACCTGTAAGCATCATTGGATAGGCCTCTTTTGATATAATCAATGTTGCTATATCAAGACCTGTTGGCAGATAGTCAAAACCGGTAAAGTCAAATTTGATTCTCATTTTGCCTTCAACTTCTTTGATCATTGATTCATACTTTGCTTCAAGTTCTTTAGAAAATACTTCAAGTTGTTTCTCATCAGATGTCTGTTGAAGATAAATAATGTCTTCTTTTAATTGTTTACGAAAATTCTCAAAGGCATCGTCAAAAAACTGTCGAACCTCCATAACTTTTTCAAATGAAGTCGAATCAAGGGAAGGAAGTTTCAATTTGGTTAATACTCTTAATATTTTCGTTTCTGTAGTTGCAGGTTGAGGTGTTATTATTGTTGAGTTTAAGAAATTCATTTCAAATGGAGATTCTGCGGTAGGAATTGCACCGAACTTTAATCTAAATTCATTTTTTCTAAGTAGATCAATGAATCTATCTCTAATGGATTTGATTATTTCGTCTTCTTTCCATTTATTAAACATCCTTGGTAAAGGAGTAACATTTTGAAACGACAAATTCATATAAGCAGGAAGAAATATAAAACTGCCATCATTTTGAAATGAAATACCAAGTTGACTGCATGGTTCAACTAAATCAACTATATGGTGATTGTCATCTACAGTTTTTACTATTATTTTCTTCAGGAACCAATCATAAATTTCAGGATAGTCTTTAGGGAAAGAAAGGTCGGGCATCTTTATTATATTCAGTAATTCATTTGATGGTTCTTTAGAAAGAGGATAAAATTTTATGTAACCAACATAAGAATTAACACCTGGTAATAAATTTTTCATATATTGTAATCTCTTCCACAGATCTTCTTTTGCTTCTGTTTCTGTAATAATTTTATATCCTCTTGCATTCCTATCTTTGTTAATCAAGTCAAGATTTTTAAATGAAATAGTTTGTAAAGGATCATCTATTACAAATCGGTTTAGGAAAAGCGACTTCTGAGTGATTTCTTCAATTGAGGGGAGTTTTTGTATGCTCCTATAATCTGATATTGCAATTGAGTCTTCATTTTCATTGATACATTCCTTGTCCAGTTCATCTTTATGATCATTTAAGAATTTTCGATAGTTGTCTAATTCTTGTTCTAATTCTGTAAGTGACTTTTTCATAAAGTCTGCTTTGTCTTCCCTTGAAAGGAAACTATCAGATAAAAAACTAAATGCTGTGTTTGACATATTATTTTATTTAAGTTGTTTAGTTCCGTTTCATTCGTCAGGATTGTAACGAACTTGTTTATTTAAGTACATTTTCACAAAAAAAATATTGTTATGTGCATATGTGCAGATGGAGAACAATAATTTTAGTTTCTTCTAAAATAACTAGAAATTCTTAAAACAAAACTACGAATTTATATCGAGAATAACAAATTTATTTGATGTTTTATTTTGGAGAGCAAATTAAAACCTCATTTAAGTTTAATTCTGTTTTCATCATCCTGAAAAGGACGTTTTGTGAAATTTGAGGGTTTGAGCATAGAACGGAGCGTGTGAGGACTGAGGGGCTGTCCTGTTTTATCTGAGAAGAAATATGTAAGGACCTTAATAAGCTCTGTCGAATCGGCGTCTAGGCAGGGCTTTTCATTTTCTTTTTTTTCGTTCAGCATTTGGAAAAACACATCTGCAAAAATATTGGTATTACAGTTGAGTTTGAATTTACCTTTGAGCTGTTGTAAAAGCTGAACATCATCAGGAAGTACAATGTTTTCAGTATTTGCAGGCTGTGGCTGGTTTTTTGTGTATGGCGCAATGACTTCATTTAATACAGAGCTGGACAAGCAGGAATTTAAAGTCTGATAGAGAGCAGGGCGCTGATCGAACAGCCAGGGATGTTTATACATGGTGGGAAGTTCGTTGTGAAGCTCACTGCGAAGTTTTTCTTCACTGGCCGGTTGATCGGAAAGATAGGGCTTGAAGAACTTGGAGAAAAAAACAATGCCACGGATAACAAAAAGATTTAGTGTATAAATAATGTAAAAATCGGGTGAGTTGTTTTCCTTTGTCGGATCAAAATAAAGTGAACGTAACAATATGCTGGCATCATGAAAGAGTTTACGGGCAATTTGGAGGTTCCGCGAAGCATAAAGGTGAATAAATCTTTCTGATGGAGCAGAAGCCAGTATTTTCACAGCGCGGATTTTGACACGTTCAAATTCATCAGAAAAGAAATCAAGATACATTTTCGTCCGTTTATCAGGCGCTATGGGAAGTTGTATATCTTCACGCAGTGGATATACTTTCAGAGGCCGGATGATGGCGCTGTGCGAGTTGGATTCAGAAGAAAATTCATAATTCAGTTCATAATCCGAAGTGCTGTGATAGCCATAGGAAGTGAGGTCAAAAGAGTTTACTGTTTTGTTTGCCTCCTCTTTTGATTGAGAAGAGCATACCACATGGGTGTTTGCGAAACGGACGAGCTGAAGAGATGAACGAAAGGTTTTATCAGGCTTAGATAAGGGATTCAGAGAACCCCAGACGAATTGAGAAAACACATTAAAATCAACGGTCTTTAAAGCGACAGCATCAGGCATGGTGAAAAAAAGATAAAAGATTTATAAAAACAGGAGTACGTTGATACATGCTGAAAGACCCTAAAAGACAGGGCAAGGCAGGAGCATGAATCCATATTACACAATATGCGGACTCATGTTTACAAAGATAATTTAATGAAAGCAAATCAAAGCAATTGCAGATAAAAAAGATGAAGGCTCTGAAAGGCTTGTTAATAATGGGGTGTAAACTTAATGAACTGATAATTAGAGAGAAAGAAATTATTAACATTATGTTGAAAAGAGTACGATAAAAACGGTTTTTTTAACCTACTTATTCATAAAACACCTTTATCGCATTGTCCGTTGTAACATTTGACAATATTTAATAAAATTGTCTATTGTTACAGTAAGGAAATGAGAAAAAAATCAGACAGATGTTTTGGCCTTTCGGGAAGGCTTGACAGGTTTCTTTGGAAGTATTTTTTTCTCAGTTTCGGGAGTTGCTTCGGGATTTTGTAGAGGTTCGGCAGGTGGTTCAGGTATTTCTTCAAAAACTTCCATTGCCTTGTCTAGATCAGCATTAACGATTTTGGCATAGACCTGAGTGGTGCGGATGGAGGTATGCCCCATGAGCTTTGAGACATACTCAATGCGCATACCTTTACGAAGTGCACGGGTTGCCCAGGTATGGCGCGAAGTGTGGAAGTGAATGTGCTTTTTGATTTCTGCTGCTTTGGCAATTTCATCTATATTAGTATTCATATAGGCCGTACAAGAGGAAATGCGTTTGTGAAGGATCTTCGGGTCATTGAAATTATCGGATTTATCAAGGAAAGGAAAAATAAAATCATCATTTTTACTGTCCGGTGTTTTATATTTTTCAAGCATAGCCCTGGCTTTGGAAGGCAATAAAATTGAAACGACACTGCCGGTCTTTTGCGTGTTAAGCAATATATGCTGACCATCATAATTTTCCCATTTGAGCTGCAGCAAATCAGAAATACGAATTCCACCGGCATAGCAAGCGAAAATATACAGATTGCGGTGATGGTCTTTCATGGTACCGGGTTTCAGGCTGTAATTTTCAAGGATAGCAAGTTCCTCCTCGGTAAGAAAAACAATTTCGGTTTTTTCGGTAGTCATTTTATATTTCAGAAAAGGATTCTTCTCATAGGGGAGTTTATCCTGGAGAATTGCCTCGTTAAGAATGCGCCTGATGCATTTAAAATTCGAAGTGATGGTATTGAGTGAATTTTTATATTCCTTGCGACAATAGGTTTCATATTGCTTGAGAAAGTTTAATGTGAGGTCGGTTAAGGTGAAGTTTGCACCGTCCACATACTTTTGCATTTTGGAAATCACTGCATGAAATTTATTGTAGGTGCCGATCTGGCCCTTATTCTCATATACTTTAATATACTTGAGAGCGAAAGGAAAAAATTCAATAGGGGATAAACCATGTATTGCATTTTTCAGGGTTTTCACTTCGACATATTTTGAATCGGTGATCAGGTCGAGCACAACATCCATTGCTTCGGTTTTTTTGTGCTGGATGTAGTTGTTCATTCGCTCATGATTGGGGTGAGCTTTCTTAACTACTTGCTTTTTATCATCCCAATATTTTTCTTCTACAGCCACGCCAAGGGAAACGTATTTAGGCTTGCGATCCTTGATAATCCTGAGGTATAGAGGTACCTCATTATTTTTCTTAATTTTATTAAAAATTAACATTACTTTTGTTGATGCCATTTGCTTTTGTTTTCATCAAAGGTACAACAAAAAGCTAATATAGGTTAAACATAGGTAAAACATTTTACTATATTTTTATCAACAATGTGCAAAATGAGATATAGGGTAAAAAGCAAAAGGGGCGGTAAATGGGCAAAAATGAAATTTTAAACGCAAACGAATATTAATCTAGTGGTTCCTTCGGAGTCGCGGATTTTTAAAATATTGTTCCTATTCAAGTTCGACACCTTTGGTGTCACATTCAAAAAAGGTATTCCGAAGAAATACAATGTGAATAGAAAAAATAAAAAAAATAAACGATGCCGATAGGTATCGAATAAAAAACTCTTCCCTTTTGCCTTATTTCATTTTTTTCTTCAATATCCATTATCTTTGCAAAAAAAATGTAATGAATTTTATTGAAGAACTTCGTTGGCGCGGCATGATTCACGATATCACTCCGGGTACAGAAGAACAGCTTAAAAAAGAAATGACCGCCGCTTACGTTGGTATTGATCCGACAGCCGACTCCCTACATATTGGACATCTTGTTTCAGTGATGATGCTAAAACATTTTCAATTGGCAGGCCACAAACCGATTGCTCTGATTGGCGGTGCTACAGGCATGATCGGTGACCCTTCAGGCAAATCTGAAGAGCGAAATCTGCTTTCGGAAGATGTGCTAAGGCATAATGAAAACTGCATCAAAACACAACTGCTGAAATTTCTTGATTTCGAAAAAGGAAATAACAAAGCAGAAATGGTGAACAATTACGACTGGATGAAGGCTTTTGATTTCCTGAAATTTATGCGTGAAGTAGGAAAGCATATTACTGTTAATTATATGATGGCAAAGGATTCCGTGAAGAAACGCCTGGAATCAGCCAATGGAATTTCTTTTACAGAGTTCAGTTATCAGTTAGTACAGGGATATGATTTTTTGCATTTATATGAAAACAAGAACTGCAAACTGCAAATGGGTGGCTCTGACCAATGGGGAAATATTTTAACGGGCACAGAACTGATTCGCCGCAAGACAGGCGGAGAAGCATATGCACTGACTTGTCCACTGATTACAAAAGCCGATGGCGGTAAGTTTGGAAAAACTGAAGAAGGAAATGTTTGGCTGGATGCCAGACTTACCTCACCATATAAATTTTATCAATTCTGGCTGAATTGTTCTGATGAGGATGCTGTGAAATATATCAAGATATTTACACTTTTAACAAAAGAAGAAATTGAATCATTGATCCGGGAACATGAAGCAGCTCCGCATTTGAGAATTGTACAAAAAGCATTAGCAAAAGATGTAACAATTCGAGTGCATTCGGAAAAGGATTTTAATGCAGCTGTGGATGCCTCTGAAATTCTTTTTGGGAAAGGTACAAACGAATCTCTGAAAAATCTGGATGAAGAAATGTTGCTCATTGTGTTTGAAGGAGTGCCTCAATCAGAAATAAAAAAATCAGAATTACCAGCAGGAATTCCGGTGATTGAATTTCTTTCAGAAAAAACAAATATCATGTCATCAAAAAGTGATGCGCGCCGTATGCTGAAAGAGGGAAGCGTTAGCATTAACAAATCCAGAATTGATGATACATATTTGGTTGGCGAAAAAGATCTGCTCAACGAGAAATATATTCTGGTTCAGAAAGGCAAAAAGAATTATTACCTGGTGATTGCAGAATAAATATCCTGTGAGATATTTTTATTTGCTTCTTATATCTTTATTGCTTTTAGCATGTAATGTGAAGCGTAAAACTGATGTTCAATCCTTTTCAGCAGACAGCCTTATGTTAGTGAAGATGGTGGGCGATCGTGTGCATGCCATGCAGCAAAAGGATTTGAACAAAGTGATGATTCAGTTCAGTGATGATGCCACTTTTATAAACAGTGCAGGATATTACATGAGAAATAAAAAAGAGATCGAACAATTTCATCGGGCCATGTTGCAGAATGATTCCATATCATTTGAATACACAGCTGGAGTCCCTCATATCAGGGTATTGTCGGATGAATATGCCTTAGCTTATTATTCATGGAAAATATTATGGACACCTTTGAAAACTCCTAAAGAAACTGTGACTGAAACAGGACTCATATCACTTACAGCAAGAAAAACCGGAGGGCTTTGGTATTGGATGGCAGTAAGCAACCAGCATACACCGGAATATTTTAATGATCTCGTCCTGCATCGGGGAAAATAAAATCCAAATAGTAATTATTTTTTGCTCCTTTTGTTAGAAAATTTCTCTCCAATATTTTTTATTCTCTTAAGAAATTATTGTAGGTTTGTTGCATCTAAAGCAATCAAGTTATGAAGAATGCTCCGAAAGAAAGCCTGATCCTTCAGAAGATGAATGAGAAATCAGCTATGAAGTATGATATATATCAGAAGACTTACGAAACTTTTCAGATGGTAAAGGAAATTGCCAAAGAAATGATGGTGTCCACCAAAAAACAAGTGTCAAAGATAAGTCCTTTGATTACCGTGGAATATTCTGATATGGGAGAATTTGAGATCAGGTTGAAGTTCGCCGGTGATATGCTTGTGATCATGATGCATACCAATGTGTTTGAATTTCCCCGCGAGCATGAAGTGATGAGGACATCCTATGTTAAGCAGGATCCTTCCCGTTCCTACTGCGGCGTGATACATATGTATAATTTTCTTTCGGATTCATTTAAATACAATCGCACGAATGATGTGGGTTATCTGGTGGCAAGGCTTTTTGTGAACAAGGATGAACACTATATGGTGGAAGGAAAGCGCCAGATTGGATTATTGTATAATAACTTTGTACACGAGACTATCAACCGCGCTGCATTGAAAAAAGTACTGATATCAGCAATTGTATACTGTCTGGATTTTGATTTGCTGACACCTCCCTACGATGCCATCAAGGAAGTGAGTGTGGCTGAAATGCTCGAGAATTCAAGCAATATGAGTATTAAAACAGGAAAACGGCTTGGGTTCCGCTTTCAGGTGGATAAGGATGATTTCGTAAGAAAATAATTATTCTTTAAATGGTCATAATTTGAGTTTGCAATATTCTCTCCCATGTCTGCAGGGGAGAATAAAAGAGGGGTAAAAAACAGAAAGACTCAAATTCTGATGAAATGTGGTTATTTCCGGTTTTTTTTCATGATTATTTTGCTGGTATCAAAATTTATTATAATTTTGCACTCCTAATTTTAAAAGGATTGAAACAAAAGGCCCGTTCGTCTAGCTGGCCCAGGACGCCAGGTTTTCATCCTGGAAATCAGGGGTTCGAATCCCCTACGGGCTACTTATTAAATTATTAATTAATTATGGCAAATCATAAATCATCAAAAAAGAGAATCCGCTCTAACGAAACCAAGAGAGTCAGCAATAAGTATCAGGCTAAAACCGTGCGTAATGCTGTGAAAGCCTTAAGAGAAAACACTGATAAAGAAAAGGCAAAAGCCGAATTACCTAAAGTAACTGCTATGCTTGATAAACTGGCTAAGAAATCGGTAATTCATAAAAATAAAGCAGCCAATCTTAAATCAAGCCTTACTAAGAAAGTAAGCACACTGTAAGAAATTTACATAATATATTAAAAGGTCTTTCCCTGAAGGAAAGACCTTTTCTTTTTGCCCAGAGCACAATCTCAGCCGCTATTATCGAATAAGCTATTCAATTATCTTCTTTCATCCTTGTAAGCGGAACTCTAAAATTTGTCAATCTTTATTTTATATAGTATTTTTGCTGCAAGGAAAATTCTACTTGAGTTTATAATTAAATTATGAAAAAAATAGTTCTTTTAATTACGAGTCTTATTTTATCTGCACTTACATATAGCCAAACTACTATTTCCGATTCAATCATAAGTGGTGGTGTTTATCGAAAATACATATTGTATATTCCTGCAATATATAATTCTGCGAATCCTGTCCCGCTGGTTTTTAATCTTCACGCATATAGCTATAAGAATATTGATGAATTGACTTATGCCGATTTCAGGCCTGTGGCCGATACGGCAAATTTTATCATAGCACTTCCACAGGGAGATTCTGTTCATCAGGCATGGGAATATAATCTTGGTTGGGATAATTGGAACTCCGTTGCTGATGCAGCGAACGATCTGAATTTTATTTCCAATTTAATTGACAGTATAAAAACCCAATACAATATTGACCTGAACAGGGTTTACTCTTGCGGATACAGCAATGGTGGATTTATGAACTATGACCTTGCCTGTTATCTGAATTCTCGCATTGCTGCTGTTGCATCTGTTGCAGGCACTATGATTACAAGCCATGACAGCACATGTAATCCTGCACATCCCACGCCTGTGATGGAGATTCATGGTGCTGCCGATTCCTGTGTTACATGGAATGGTGTTGCCGCCCAGTGTTTGACATTGCAAACAATACATTGTTTACACATAGATACGCTAATAAAGCATTGGGTGATTCGCAATAATTGTTCAACGACTCCTGTTTTTAGCAATGTGCCTAATAATAACTGGTTCGACTTCTGTACAGCTGAACATTATGTTTATAACGGAGGCACTAATGGCAGCAGTGTTGAATTATATAAGGTCATTGGAGGATTTCATACCTGGCCGGGCTCAGGTTTGGTGATGGGAGGTGGCACATGCATGGATTTTAATGCCTGTTTGGAAATTTGGCGGTTCTTCAGGAAATATACATTATCAGGTTTGACCACGAATACAAATGAAACAACAGTTCCTGATGGAAATTTATTTTCAATTTATCCAAATCCAAACCAGGGTAAATTTACATTAAATGTTTGCAGTGTGCCTGTGCAGATTCAGATTATAAATTCACTGGGACAAATAATTCAGCAAACAAAAGTTGACAACAAAACGAATATCGATTTTAAAATAAATGATGAAGGGATTTATTTTCTGCAATTGACGACGACCAAGGAAACGGTAGTGAAGAAAATAGTTGTTAACGATTAAATTATTATTTACCAATCACTATTTCGCTATTCACAGCAAACCCCTGTTAGTAACTGGCCGATCTTGTTTATCGTTTAATTCCTTTCATTTTTACTGAAATGTCTTTCTATTCGTGTAATGTTTTAAATGACACCTTAACTTCTAAATTTTGTGAATAATTTTTGACTTCGATTTTAATCTGATTTTTCAAGACATCTAAGGTTCCCATTGTTTTAATTTCAAAATATTTATCGTAAAAGCAGATAATTTCAATACAAGTTGTTCTACCAATTTTTGCAGCATGTATTTTAATTTCCGTAAATCCATATTTATGTTTATTGCTTATAAGTTTTTCTTTAATTTCTTTAATAGACTTTTTAGGTGGTGCAGCAAGAAGTAAATCAAATATTCCTGATTTGATTAATTTGAATGGCTGATAAACAAAGGAAAGAATAAGTATAATCGTTATACCTGGGTCTAAATAAGGAATCAAGAAACTATATTGAGTATTTTTTAACCAGATTGACATTGAAAATACAACTAAAACGGCTGCACTGATTAGTACATCAAGTGTCCAGCTTATTGATTCTGCTTTAAGTATTTCTGATTTTGTTTTTCTGGCATAATATTTTAAAATAAATGATTCGCTACTGCATATTATAACTGAAAGTATCAGATATTCGGTTACAACTGTCAGTTCAATTATTCTTCCGCCATTAATGATTGTTTGTATTGAAGAAATAAATAGTGAAACGGCTAATGTCATCAATAATAGTCCATTAATTAATACAAATAATGGTTCAAATGAATAGTGGCCGAAATTAAACCTTGAACTGTACTTTATTTTTAATAATTTTGAAATATGCAATCCTGCTATAGAAATGATTATTGCTATTAACGTGTTAAGAGCGTCAAATAATAAGGAAATGGAGTTGCCTAATATAGAAGCTAAAATGCCGGTAATAGCCATTATAATAGAGCCATAAAT
>Ga0182027_10012795_pt1 | contig 11762 bp, 6 predicted proteins | sample 712E1DmetaG_FD_121300 | JGI IMG/M metagenome (GOLD analysis project Ga0182027, IMG submission 121300) | Permafrost microbial communities from Stordalen Mire, Sweden - 712E1D metaG (Illumina Assembly) | ecosystem: Environmental > Terrestrial > Soil > Wetlands > Permafrost | place: Sweden...
AGTGGGCGGCACGTCGACATTTATCAGCTCGCCGACGGTCAAGAACCAGGCGGACGCTGAGATCGACGCAACGCTGTGGGCCGGTTCGACGGCCAGCCAAAAGGAGTCCTTCATCTATAAGGACTACAACGGGAACAGTCAGTGGTACATGGTAAAGGACGCCGGCAATAACTGGGCGCTGAATTCAGCTACTGGCGGATTGGATAGCTTCAAGGCGTACCAGAGCACCAACAGCGGCGACACCTACATCAACGCGTCGAATTCTTCAGGGGCCGTGCGCGTCAACTACGAAACCGGGTCGGGAACGGCGTTCAATATCTACGGCGGCGGCAGTAACTCGTTGTATGCGAGTTTTACAGGAACAACGGCAATCAAGTTTCCGGGGCTTGCCGCAAGCAGCGGGCATAACTGCCTGCAGATTGATAGCTCAGGTTATGTCACGAATACCGGCTCTGCTTGCGGCTCAGGTTCAGGCTCGGGCGGAAGCGGGACGGTAAACTCCGGCACCTCCGGACAGGTTGCATATTATTCTTCCAGCGGCGCAGCAGTTAGCGGCGTGAATACAGTTCCTGTCACGGCAGGAGGAACAGGCGCCGGCACTGCTACCGGGGCGCTGGCGAACCTGGGAGGACTGTCTCTTACTGGAGGAACGCTGACAGGGGCGCTTACGGCGCCTCAGTTCAGCGGTCCACTGGCCGGCAACGCGTCAACAGCAACCGCTCTGGCAGCTACGCCCGCGCAATGCTCATCCGGCCAGTATGCGACAGGTGTTAGCGCGAGTGGAGCAGCAAACTGCACGCAAGTGGTTTACTCGCAACTGGGCGGAACGATTCCGACTTGGAATCAGAACACGACAGGTACGGCAAGTAGTGTTACGGGAACGGTCGGTCTCTCCAACGGCGGCACGGGGGCGACGACAGCGGCGGGCGCGATTGCGAATCTATTGCCTGGCGTGACTTCAAACGGAGCGAACGGCATCGTCGTTACCGGGAGCGCTCAGTTCAACGGCACGCTGCAAGTGGGCGGCACGTCGACATTTATCAGCTCGCCGACGGTCAAGAACCAGGCGGACGCTGAGATTGACGCAACGCTATGGGCCGGCTTGACGGCCAGCCAGAAGGAATCCTTCATCTACAAGGACTACAACGGCAACAACCAGTGGTACATGATGAAGGACAACGGCAACAATTGGGCATTGAATTCGGCCACTAGCGGGCTGGACAGCTTCAAGGCATATCAGAGTACCAATAGCGGCGACACCTACATCAACGCGTCGAATTCTTCAGGAGCCGTACGCGTTAACTACGAAACCGGGTCGGGAACGGCGTTCAATATCTACGGCGGCGGCAGTAACTCGTTGTATGCGAGTTTTACAGGAACAACGGCAATCAAGTTTCCAGGTCTTGCCGCTAGCAGCGGGCATAGCTGCCTGCAGATCGATAACTCTGGCTATGTTACCAATACCGGTTCAGCCTGCGGCTCAAGCACAGGCGGCAGCGGCACAGTGAGTTCGGGAAACGCCGGGCAAATTGCATATTACACCGCCAGCGGTACGGCGATTGGCGGCGTGAACACAGTTCCCCTTACGGCGGGCGGAACAGGAGCCACTACAGCAGCAGCGGGACTAGCGAACCTTGGCGGCGTGGCGCAAAATCCCACAACAAACCAGATGGTCACGCAGCCCACAGGCACATCGTTGGTGATTGGTGGTAGTAACCCTGGAGGGGTGTGGCCGGCGGGTCTGCTCAAGCTATCAGCGTCTTGGGACGCACCGATGCCAGTAATTACCGATGATAGTCACATCGGGATCTCTGATTTTGTCACGGCATATCAGAATGGGAATGAGTATTTTGTCCCAGGCATTCCAGGGCTGACCCCGTCTTACTATCCGATTTATGGGATGACTGGTCTTAACATAAATTCAACGTCTTACACCCTGAGCGATAGCGTGGTAAATAACCAGACCACGAACTGCAACTCGCCCGGAGACTGCAACGCTGGCATAGTGAGTGTGACGAGCAGCAACGGGGCCGTAAACGGTTCGGAAGAAGGGGCGCACGGCGGCGATCTTTATGTAACTCAGATGGCCGAGCCTTCGGGGGTCGTCAGCAGCACCAGTGGAGAAAGTGGCACCCCATCCTATGTGATGGTCAACTTTACCTCCAACTCCGGCAACCAGGGAGACGGGAAACTGCTGGTTGACACGCAACCCGGAAAGGTTATCAACGGAACGAGGCTTTCTCCCGGAGTGGCAGGCAGCACAATGGGAACGGCAACGCCCTTTACCACTCCCCCCAGCGACTATTCCTTCAACCAGGCCAGCGATACGAGTTGGAGCCTGACGCCATCGACTATCGTGCAGCTATGCTATGCCGGGGCGAATAACGGCGGGGGAACATGCGCCTCTGGTTCGCAGCCCACGGGAATCATCCCTGCGCAAACGAATAACATGCAACCTGCCGGTCCGGTGACGCTCAATGTGGTTGCCACTTATGCGGGGCTACCATCGGGATACTGCAACAGCGGCAATCTGCAATCTTCAAACTCCGGCGGTTCCTGCTACTGGCCTGCAACTGGAGTAATGTGCCTGGCGGATTGGTACGCCTACGAGACGGTCAGCTATACCTACAATCAATCGGCACAAACGATTACGTTTAGCCCGAAGTATCCGCACATCAATGGAATGAGCGCCGCTACCGGGGGCGCGTGTGGAGAGGCTGTTGAAGCAACAGTCGATGGGATGTGGTTTCCGGTTGTGGGTTCGCTGAACAGCACGACGGTTCTGTATGCGGAAGCCGAGTTTTCGCAGAATCTTGGACCGGCTACGCCAGCTCTCGGCATCAGCACAGTCAGCCATTACTACGCGGGGGTCCAGTTCAGCACAAGCGGTCAAGCCTGCGAGACGGATGGGATGCTGGCGAGTTTCAGCGTGAATGGCAACACGATTACCGCTACTGCCAGCAGCGCGGCGCAGGTTGGTTCGTGGGCACCCTTCAATGGGATGACCATGACGATTACTACCCCGAACAGCACCTACAACGGGAACTGGCCGATCACTGTAGGTGCATCGAGTGCAGGCAATATCCAATACACCCTATCTTCACCGCCTAGCGGAGCAACGCCAACAACCGGCACCATCACCTATTGCAATCTTACCAATAAGATAGCCCCGGCGGTCATGTCGACAACGGTCTACAATCCCTCCACGAAGCAGGTGGATGGGTATATCGGCCTGGAGCCTAGCAACTCTCCATTCAGCAATGGCGATGCCGTGATGCAGGTCAGTTATCCTTGGGTCCATTTTAGTGAAAGGCACAACCAGGTAAGTGTGAACACGCCACAGGTGCCTGGAACTGGCGGGGCGATGACTACCCATCAGTACAACGGGTTGATGTCAGGCTCGGCCGTGGCGGAGACGTATAACAATACCACTCCGTTGAGCAGCTACGCCGGGTTAGGAGGAACGCATCTTGCGCCGCAAGCTGTGATTACGGATTACGGCGCATGGACGAATAAGTGGGAGATGCAGTACCCCCCGGCAGCGATGCTGGCTGGGAATACGCTGGGAGCGGTGATCGCTATAGACAGTCCATGGCCCTCTCCTATTGGTTCGGCCAATCAAACATTAAGTAATTTCTATCTTTATCGCGGGCCGTTCACGGCGGGAAACGTAAATGACTACATCATTGACGAAATGGGAACTACAGGCAGGATGAACCTGCCAAACGCGATCGGAGTTGGTAGCTATGATCCAACTCCCACAGTGTTGTACATGAAGAGCGCCGGAGTAGTGGGTGTAAGCAAGGATGCAAACACCAAGAGCTATACTTCCGATGGCGAGTTGGATGCGGGAATTCTCAGTGCCACGACTGTAAATACGACATCCGCTTCCGTATCCGGCCTGACAGGTTATGTGTATGCAAACGGCTCCAGCACGGAAACGGCGTCGGCGACAATTCCCGGTTCAGCGGTGAGTGGAAACATTGCCGGCAACGCCGCCGCCGCGGCAAAATCCACGAACGTAGCAGGCGGAACTGCCTATGCAATTCCCTATCAGAGCGCGACAGATGCAACCACATTTCTGACGGGCAGCGTCAGCGCGACAAAATGCTTCGTGCAAGAGACAGGAACGGGGAGCGCGGCTCAGGCTCCGGCGTGTGCTGCTTTGCAAAGCGCCGATATTCCCAACAACGCAGCAAACACCAGCGGCACGGCATCGAACTTGAGCGGAACACCCGCGCTGCCGAACGGGACAACGGCCACGACTCAGAGCACCGGGGATAACAGCACGAAGATTGCGACCACGGCGTATGTGCAGACAACGGCAGTCAACCCGAAAGTTCCCGCGTGGCTGCAATATCTGGGAGACGGGTCAGACAGTTCGAATACGAACGCCAGCGGCAACATGGATGGAGAGTATTACTACACAAACTTCACCGTGCCCTATGGAAACACCGTAACAGTAAGTGGGTCTTCCGGCTCCGCTTGTGGTAGCCAATGCTGGGGGCTGACGATACACGCTACCGGAACATGCACGATAGCCGGAACAATAACCAACATCGGATATAGTGCCTCAACTTCTGGCCACGGCGGCGGCGTTGCCGGCGGCTCCGGCGGCGGTTCATCGGCGGGTGCGGGCGGCAATTGGACCTATCCCAACTCGGTTAGCTCTGTGAGTGGTGGAGCGGCAGGCACCTCAAGTGGAGGCAACGGAGGAAACGCTTATCAGTATTTCTCGTCTAGCAGTCAGGCCACTTCATTGATACGCACTTCTCTGAATACCAATCCGTTTGCGGATGGAGTTATGTCCATTGGCGCCCCAGGCGTGGGAGGCGCAAACTCAGGCGGAGTAGGAGGAGCGGGAGGCGGCGCGATTACGCTGATTTGTGGCTCTATCGTCGGAACTGATGGAACACACACGGGAATCATTGATGCAAGCGGACATGCTGGAGGTCCGCCGACCGGCAATTCTACGGGCGCAGGTTCGGGTGGCGGCGGCGCTCCGGTAATTCTCTCTTCTCAGGCAACAGTAGGCACATGGCCAGCAGCCTATGTGGCTGGTGGTCCGGGGGGATGGAACGTAGTGCCATATGCAACGTGGACAGGCGGCACTTGCACATCCCCTGCAAAAGCCACGCTCGGAGTGAGCGTCGGCGCACTAAGCGGAGCCTGCACAGTGGTACAGGCAGGAGCGGGATGTGGAACGGGAGCAGGGACCACGCTTCAGGTTCTCGGCGGCGGAGGGACGCTCGGCACGGGAACTGTTACTCCGACATGGAGCGGCGGGGCGCTAGCTTCATGCACGGCTACTGCGGGGAGTAGTAGCGGGTATACAGCAACGACATACACGACCGCCGGTACAGGCGGCGACGGTGGGTACGGATGGGTTGCAGAGTTTAGCGGGTGGTAAGAAGCAGGCGCGTGAAAGATAGGTTGAAATGAGGGTCCGTGACTGAGACATCGGGAGAACGCGCGATTGGTGCGCGGGAGTTGGAGATTTGGCCGGAGGCGTTAAACAGAGAGGAGCTGGAACGATTCGGGAGGATACTGAACCAGCGGCCGACAAGCCTGCGGGGGCGGTCGGTATCCATAATGCTGGCCGAGAAGTTGCTCATGGTAAGGACACGCGAGGGACGGGCGGCGCATCTGAAGGCGAACGCGGTGCAGAAGGCCTTCGAGCGGCGTCGGGGCGAGCGGAACATCGTGCTGAAGGCGCGGCAGGTGGGGCTGACGACCTGGGCTGCTGCGCGGTTTTTTCTGAAGACAATTACCCAGCCGGGGACGCTGACCCTGGAGGTGGCGCATACCCAGGAGGCGGCAGAAGAGATATTCCGGATCGTGCACAGGTTTGTGGACTGGCTGCCGGATAAGTTGCGGGATGGGCCGCTGAAGACCTCGCAGGCCAATGTGCGGCAGATCGTCTTTCCGGAGATGGATTCGACATACCGAGTCGTCTCGGCGGGAGACCGGAACGCGGGCCGGGGATTGACAGTACAGAATCTGCACTGCTCGGAGCTGGCGCGCTGGCCGGCAGATCCGGCGGAGACGCTTACGGGTTTGCGCGCGGCTTTGGCGCCGGGGGCAGAGTTGATTCTGGAGTCGACGCCGAACGGAGTAGGAGGTTGCTTTCACGAGGAGTGGCAGAAGGCCGGCGAGACCGGGATGGTACGGCACTTTTTTCCTTGGTGGATGGAGCGGCGCTACCGAGCCGCGGCGGTGGAAGAGGCCACTCTGATCGGGGAAGAACGCGATTTAAAAGCACGGAAGCGCCTAGATCTCGAACAGATCGGATTCCGGCGGCAGATCCGTACGGACTTTCGCGGGCTGGCGCGCCAGGAGTATGCCGAGGACGAGGAGAGCTGTTTTCTGGCCAGCGGGGATGCGGTCTTTGAGTTGGCGGCGATCGAGGCGCGCCTGAAGGAAGCGCCGGAGCCGGTCGAACGGCGCGGGAATGGGGAGTTGGAGGTGTGGCTGCCACCACTGAAGGGCAAGGAGTATCTGGTAGCAGTTGATCCGGCCGGTGGCGGCAGCGAAGGAGATTACTCGGCTGCCCAGGTGCTGGAGCTGGAGACGGGCTTGCAGTGTGCGGAGTTTGCCGGGCATGTGGGCGGGTTGGAGTTGGCGCGGCTGGTGACAGCACTGGCTGTGGAGTACAACCAGGCCTGGCTGGTGGTGGAGAGAAACAACCACGGCAGCGGAGTACTGGCGCTGGCGGAGACTGTATGCGGATACAAGAGGATCTACCGTCAAGGAGGACAGCCGGGTTGGCTGACAACGTCCATGAGCCGGCCGGCGGCGCTGGGGCGGCTGGACGCAGCGCTGGTGGAGCAGCCGGAACGCTTTCAGAGCCGGCGGCTGCTGGGCGAATGCCGAAGTTTTGTGCGGCTGCCCAACGGAAACTCCGGAGCGCGGGCCGGGACGCATGACGACCGGGTATTGGCCATGGCAATTGGGCTGGGAGCGCGGGCGGAGTTGCTGGAGGGGAAACGAAGGTGCTAACAGATATCTGATCTCTGACCCCTTATCTCTGTTTTCTGCTTTTGCATAGAATTCCAGCCAAAGCGCTTAGAATTCGATTGAGAATCACGAAGAGGCGGGGGGACGAGTTTGGCAGTTCTCGCGGTGCAGCATATCCGGCGGATGCGGGGAGGGGCGCAGGGCCAGTTGATGCTGGGCGCCGACGGTCATGTGTACGTGGTGAAGTTCCAGAACAACCCGCAGCACACTCGGGTGCTTGCCAATGAGTTTTTAGCCTCAAGGCTGGCTGTAGCGGCCGGGTTGACGGCCCCCGAAACAGAGCTTGTGGAGGTATCGAACTGGCTGGTGGAAAATACGCCGGAGCTTGAGATCGATCTGGGCCGGACACGGGTGCGTTGCCAACCAGGCCTGCAGTTTGGATCGCGGTTTGTGGGTGGCCTGATGCCGGGCCAGGTGGTGGACTACCTGCCCGAGGAGCAGATGGCCGAGGTCAGGAACCTGGGCGAGTTTGCCGGCATCCTGGCCTTGGACAAGTGGACGGGGAATGCTAACGGACGGCAGGCAGTCTTTGCGCACAAGCAGCGGGAGCGGCGATACCGGGCGGTCTTCATAGACTTCGGGTATTGTTTTCACGCCGGGGAGTGGAAGTTTGAAGATGCACCGTTGCGCGGGGTCTACTTCCGCAACGATGTCTACCGGGAGATTGCCGGGTGGGAGTCGTTCGAGCCCTGGCTGACGCGGCTGGAGACCCTGCCGGCGGAGACGGTGTGGGCGGCGGCCAACCAAGTGCCTCCAGAGTGGTATGGGGGCGATTTGAGCGAGATGGAATCGCTGGTGGAGAAGCTGCTCCAGCGGCGCAGCCGGATTCGGGAACTGATTGAAGGATTCGGGAAGTCAGACCGCAAACCGTTTCCGAAATGGGGCGCGGCAGGAACAAAAAGCGCCGATGAGGGTTGGAAAGACGCGCGGTGGGATACTAGCATCGTGGGAAGAGTGATGTAGAAGGAGGCGCTGCGAGCACATTCGAGGAGGAGCAAGCGGCGGGCATGTCATGAATAACGGAGGCAGACGGCGGCCAGGGAATGAGGAGCGGAGACGGACGACGGCAGGGGAATGAGTAGCGGAAATCAGCGGCGGGCCTGCGAGTTCCACCTGCTCCGGTATGTGCCGGATGCGGTGCGGAACGAGGGCGTGCATATCGGGGTGATCCTGCGCGAGCAGGGCAGCCGCGAGGGCGCACAGGTGCGCTTTACACGTGACTGGCGCCGGGTGCGCTGCCTCGATCCGGATGCGGACACTGCGCTGCTGGAGGGCATGGAGAGCGAGCTGCGCCGGCGCTTCCTCGCCGAGCCGGATGGAAATCTGATGCGGCTGCTCAGCGAATCGCTCTCGCTGGGCGTGCAGATGACCGAAGCCAAAGCCTACCTGGCGGAGAGCATTCCGGCAGGGATGGAAGAGCTGATGCGGCTGTATGTGGATCCACCGCCCCGCGAGCGCATGCCGCGGCTGAGCGGACGCGCTGCGATCCAGGCGAAGATGCGGGGCGAGTTTGAGCGGGCCGGAGTCTGGGATCTTCTCAGGAAAAGAATTGCGGCCTCAGAATATACCCGGCCGGGAGACCCGCTGCGCATCGACGTGGGGTACAGGCCGAATGGGATCGTCCGCATGTTTCATGCGGTCAGCCTGGAGCCGGGTGTGGAGATGGCCAAGGTGCTGGCGTTTTCGGCGGCGGGATTGCATGCCGGCGTGGAACGGGTGGAGAAGGCGCAACTGGAGCTGACCGCGGTAATTGAGCCGGCGGTCATGTTGGGAGCCACCGGCGAGGAGCCGGAACGCCTGGAGATGTACCGCTTTGGCGTGGAGACGATGGAAGAGCATCAAATCCGGGTGCTGACTACGTCTGACCTGGGCCGGGTGGCGGATACGGCGCGGCGGGAGCTGAAAATCTGAAAGGCAGCTTTTAGCTATTAGCTCCCAGCTCCTGACTATTTTGGGAGAATTAGACTTTGGCTTGCAGATAATTACCTTGCTTTGCGGTAGGATGAATTTTGTTGGACAAGAACCAGAGAGCTAGCGGTTAGAAGCTGGTGGCTTGAAGCTGAGAACAAGAGGCGCAACCTTTTCAGGTTGCGCCTCTTGTTCTTGGGCGGAAGAAGGAAGGTGCGCGTGAGGGTAGGAGAGCAATTACGGGAGATCTGGCGGCAGGTGACCCGCCACGGCGGGCAGGCCGGGGCTGGCCAGAGGGCGGATGTGGAGGCCGCGGCGGAGGCGGAGCGCAAGACGCTGGCGCTGCCCGCCGTTTTGAGTCCGGTCCAGTTTCCGGGACGCCTCTTGCCCAAGCCGACACCAATGAATCTGCGCCGGTTTGCGGAGACTCCGGTAGTGCGCCGGGCGATCAATGTCATCAAGGACCGCATCGCGGCCATGGATTGGCAGGTCAGGGTGCGGCGCGGAGTAAGGCCGCAGGATGTGGCCGACGCGGGCAACAAGCTGCGGGCGCTGCGACGGACGCTGGAAGAGCCGAATGCCGTGGACAGCTTTCGCACCTTGATCGAACAGGTGATCGAGGACGCGCTGACGGGCGGATACGGAGCCATCGAGATGGAGCCGACCGGCGATGCGGAGAGGCCGGCGATGCTGTGGCCGGTGGACGGGGCCTCCATTCGCATCAACGCGCGCTGGGATGGGCAGGAGGAGACGCCGCGGTACGCGCAGGCGCTCCCCGGGCAACTGGAGTCGAGCGCTGTAGATCTGCGCGACGACCAACTGATCTATGTGCGCATGAATCCGCGCAGCTTTACGCCCTTCGGGCTCGGCCCGTTGGAGGTGGCCTTCGAGACGGTCAACCAGTTTCTCTGCGCGCACCGGTTTGCGGGCAAGCTGGCGGCCAATTCGGTAGCGCAATATGCGTTGTGGCTGAACGAGGCTACGCCGGCGCAGCATGACCGGCTGATCCGCTGGTGGCAGGACGAGATCGAAGGGACGGGGCGCGTGCCGCTGATCTCTACCGAGCAAAAGCCGGAGGTTTTGCGCTTTGCCCAGGGAACAGATGCCGACCTGCGGCTGGCCTGGCAACAGTTTCTGATCCGCATGGTGGCCAATGCCTTCGGATTGCCTCCCCTGCTTCTTGGCCTAGAGGGAGACGTGAACCGGTCAACCGCTTCGGAACTAGCTGACGAAGCCTTCCGCGGGGCGATTTCTCCGCTGGCGCAACTGCTTGCCGGGCATCTGACCCGCGACCTCTTTGCCAAGTGCATCGGATGGCGGGAGTTCGAGTTCGTCTTCAACGACCTGAACGCGAGGGACGAGGAGACGGAGCTGGCGGTGCAAGTGCAACTGCTGCAGGCCGGAGTACTGACGGTGAACGAGGTGCGGGCCATGCGAGGGTTGGGGCCGCTGGGACAGGATGGATCGGTTCAACTGGCGGGCAAATCGGCTGGCAGTGCAAATGAAAGCGGATGGGCGGAGAGCGCATGAGACTGGAAGCGATGGCGGTAATGATTCCTCACGTGGACGGGCACCCCAACCGGGTGCCCTTCGAGGGAGTTTTGACGGTGGTAAACGAGGCCAGCGACAAAGCGCCGGCCGGGGCGCGCGGGCACCGGGTGATGTTGACGCGCGAGGCGGCGGAAAAGGCGCTGCCATCCCTGCTGGGCATGGCGGTGGATTACCGGCCGGGATGGGACGGCCATAACGCGCGGTGCAAGATCGGGCTGCTGACCGAGGCGGATCTGATCGGCCAGCGCCTGGTGGTGCACGGGTACCTGTATGCGCGGGACTTTCCCGAGGTGGCCGGGGCCATCAAGGCGTCCGCCGCGGCGGACCCCGAGGCCATGGGGATGAGCTACGAGTTGGCCGATGCACGGGTTGAAGATATGCGGGCCGAGGTGTGGAAGCTGATCCGGGTCACCTTTACCGGAGCGGCGATCCTGCTCCGGGAGAAGGCGGCCTACCGGGCGACGAGCTTCCGCATGGCGAGTTAACGAATCGGCAAGTAAGCGAGTTAGCAAACGGGCTCCGTTATACGGAGCCCGTTTTGTTAGCAAGTTAGCGCGATATGGATATGGCATTCACGGCAAACAGGAAAGGAAGGACATGGAAAAGGACGAAAAGGAGATTGCGGAGCGGCTGGAAGCCGCAACGGCGCAGCTGGAGAAAACGCTGAGTTGGCTGGAGGAGCGGCAGGGTGCATTGGCCGGCGAGGTGGAGAGAATTTCGGCGACCGTCGAGCAGAGCCGCAGGGAAGCCGAACTGGCGGAGAAGCTGGCCGAGGCGGAACGGGAGCTGAGCGAGCTGAAGGCAGCATCGGATCCGGCGGCATTGAACCCGCTGCGCAAGACGGTGCCAGCGGCCACCTCCGAGATGCTGGCCAAGCACGGAATCGGCGAGGGTCCGGTGGACGTACGAACCCTGGATGCGGCGCTGGCCGGCCTGAGCCTGGAACAGCGCATCGCGGTGAAGAGCCAACTGCTGCGGGCAGGGGCCATCGCGTGAAGGCAGCTTCTAGCTACTAGCTTCTAGCTAAAAGCTCATTTGTAAACGCGGGTAAGTTGCGGCTGGAAAACGACCTTGGTGGAAAGTAACCAGGACCGAGTCCTGCCGGGAGTGATGCAACCAAAGCCGGTTTCCGGCAGAACAAGCTAGCAGCTAAGAGCTAAAAGCTAGCAGCTAGAACGGCCCCATGGAGGGGGCGGAAAGAGACTATGAACGCAACCTTTGCAGACATTCACGCGGCAGCGGATTTTATCGGGCCGGGCGCTATCGAAGTTCCGCTGTATCAGACC
>Ga0182027_10012796_pt1 | contig 11761 bp, 12 predicted proteins | sample 712E1DmetaG_FD_121300 | JGI IMG/M metagenome (GOLD analysis project Ga0182027, IMG submission 121300) | Permafrost microbial communities from Stordalen Mire, Sweden - 712E1D metaG (Illumina Assembly) | ecosystem: Environmental > Terrestrial > Soil > Wetlands > Permafrost | place: Sweden...
AATAATCCCATATAAACCTTATTATAAGCTTTAATTACTATAGCTTTTTGATAACCATTAATTGGGTCCTTATCCTTAGTGGTGCAGTAATAATATTTGCATTTACCGTCAAAAGAATACTCTTTTTCTTCAATTTTTTCAACTGTTAAATACTGTGTTTCTGTACCACCAATGAAATTAGAAATAGATATCTCTTTATCGGATAAGGAAATTACTCTGTCTTTCATTTCAGTTTCAAAACCATTTTTCCCTTTGATAACATATGGGCTTTTAAATGTTTGGGAGAATGATGCCAAACTTATCAGTATAAGTCCGATGGTTATAGTTATTGTTTTCATAATTTAGCTATTATCATTTTACAGGTACAATCTTGATAGTCCAAGTACCAATTGCATTGACTTGAAGATAATATGTGCCTGCCTTTGGCTGATAAGATTTAGCCTTACCTGACCCTTGTTGATTTGCAGGAACGCCCTCTAAGTCTCCTGCACTATTATAAAGAAATAACTGGAAAATCTCTCCTTTAGCATCCCATTGTATTTCCCAGGGACCTGAAGCTGTAAAGGGTCTTGTATTTAAACCACCCGATCCGATGAAATTGGCAATATCTGAGACAGGACTGTTTCTAGTTGAAGAAACAGATTCTGCAGACATATCCTTTTTTGTTTGAATAATCTTAATAGTCCATGATTCTAATGCATTGACCTGAAGATAATAATTACCTCCTTTTGCTTGATATGACGCTCCTTTCCCTGACCCTTGTTGATTTGCCGGTACTCCTTCCATGTCACCGCCACTTGTATAGAGATATAGCTGGAAAATATCTCCCTTTGCATCCCATTGTATTTCCCATCCGTCTTTAACAGTAAATGGTCTTGTGTTAAGACCCCCAGAGCCTGAAAAAGTTTGGACAACAACATCTTGAGCTACGCTACTAATTGAAGAAGTCATTACAATTAGTATTAAAATAGAAAAATATTTAATCATTTTAAGTATTCTATTTTTCTTTTTTTTCAGGTGAAGGACTATAACCCTCTTCATATGCTATTTGAATTTTACTTAACTCTTGTTTTATAAGTTCTGGTTTAAACCTCCAAATAACACCTTTAGAGGTCCTGACGGCTGCAACATAAGAGACACATGATAAATATTCACTCACCTCATTTTCACTTGGGTTCCAGTTTCCACGAGATTGGCTTAAGTCTATTGGCCCATTTATGTCTTTTATATCAATACTGTTGAGTGATGTTAGGTGACCCCCAAATACATCATAAAGTACATGATGTATTTCATATGCTGCAATCGGCTCTGAGGTATTTAAAGTACCTATAACTTTAAACTGGTAACCATCTCCGGAAATATAAACAGAATTAATCCCTACATCTTTTAACTGTATTGGGCATTTTTCATCATTTATAACAATCCATTCTCTTGTTAAAGTTGAACCCTCATTTACCTTAATATTTGATGAAAGTTTAGTTACAACCGGGCCCCCATTAACTTTTGATGTTGTAAGTTGAGCATTAGATAAACTGCAAAAAAGCAGACAAATAGGGATAATTGAAATTTTATTCATGTTCATATAGTTAAATATATTTCATGTAAGTTAAAAAAAAATTACAATATTCAAAAGTTTGATTTTTGCATTTTGTATAGACAATGTGAACTAGGCTGGTTCGGTTTACAAAGATCATTTTTGCCAGGGAGCAAAAATGTATAATCAATCATTCCGGCTTGGCCTTTTGCGCCGGAATGGTAGTGACTAACACCACTTTTGTATTGGAAAAATTCTTCATCAATGTTTTTCCCCTTAAAGACTTCTTGAATTCACTTCAATCAATTATTTAAATTCAAAACAGTCAGACTACTACTTCATTTGTTAATTATTCAAAAGAAATTATTTCTCTACATTTAGGGCAAATCGTTTTTCCTTTTTCTTTTGTTTTTAATGGGTTAATATCAAATTCATTCTTACATTTTGGGTCTGAACATATAATATGTTTCAGATTTACGGGTTTATCAAGTTCATTTTTAGCATATGTACTAACGACAATCATAATTACCTTTATTCTGTAAGCTATCACAAAAAAAGTGACAATCATTCCAACTTTAATTACCCAGTCTAAAAATTGACCAATTGACTGTAAAATGCATGTATTTGTTTCCATTTTGTTTAGGTTTTCTCAAATATAAGAAACCCCACTTGCAAATTATCAGGGGTCTTTCAACGAATTAATAAACCGACCAAGTATTATTTTTAATGTCCTTGGTTAGTCTGTTCTCATTTTTGACTAATGCACCAAATGAATTCTTCGCCCGATATATCGCGAAAAAATAAATATATTTTATTTGACTGTTATCAACAATAATTTTTTTAATTGAATCATCTCTTTGAATGTATACTTCCTTTGCTTTATTCAAACTATCTATTTCATTGTTGGTTCTTTTAAATTCTGGTTCAAGTATTTTTTCCCCCACATCTTTATATTGCTTTTGTAAACTTAGAAGATTTTCAAGGTCTCTTTTACTCAGTCCCATATAAAAATCCACATTCGCAATATCCATACTATCTACTCTTTTCCTAAATTTCAATTCTGTGACAGTATCAGTAATTAAAAATGTTACCCGTTCGTATGATTTTGGATCATTCAAAGTACTTTTAAGATAGGTTTCAGCTTCTTTTATGAGTTGTTCCTTTGGTGATGAACACCCAACAAAGAAGACACTGACGATAAAAAACAAATTTCTTAATTTCATGTGCTTCTTCGTGCTAATAATTACTTACTTTGAAAAGCTTTGATGATTCTTTTAAGCCCTTCGGAAGATAAGGTGTAAAATAGACTTCCAGCTTTACCCCATGAGTAACCTTTAAGATACTACTATCATCATTATTGATAAGTTTTTTGTATAAGTCTATCTCTTGCTGTTTTTTTCTACTATTAAAAATATTCTTCTCTCGATAGAGTTTTGACAGTTCAGTACAGTTTGTTGCTGCTTCGTTCAAGAAAGTCTTCAACAAATCCATATTAGAACTCAATTCTAATGCTTTTAATCTATCATCTTGAGTAGCTTCTCTGTACTTTGTAGGCTCCACGTCAAACATTGCAACTTGTCCATATTCTAACACTCCTTGTTGATCTTTGTAAATAAAATCTGCATTTAGGGCTAAGGTTCCATAATTCAATCCAAGTAAATTATAATGTCCTATACGTTCTTTATTTGAACATCCTGTAAGAAGAACAAGAAGAATAAAAAGCTTAGTTTTCATTTCATCAGATTTTTACATCTTAAAGTTAATGATATTTAACTTCTATAGCAATAATTAAAGAAGTGGCATCCCCTGATTGAACTCGCTGATTTTTCGTGCTTGAAAGTCAAGAGAAGGAAGGGGATGCCACTAGATCAAATTTCAGAAGATTAAATGAATTGTGCAAATTAAAATTCAGGTTGTTTCCGAAAAGGGTTTGTAATATTTGGTTGACATTAATTTGTATAATAACTTACACTACTTCCTGATCTTTATCAATTATTCACTAAAAAATTGAAATTATGAAATCAGTGCAAAAGCCGGTCTTATTGACCACATTTCGCCGGGAAGGGCACAATTTAAATACATAGCTAAACAACAAATACTTAACTCCGGCTTTAGGGGGTCAATATTGTTCGGCCAACTCAGGTCAAGCTCACTGATTTTTCCACAAATAATTGTATTCTATCTGCAGCTAATATTTATTTGATCTTATATAAACTATCATCATTCCCAAATTTTAATATTTCTTCCTTTTTCATCATTTGTAGTTTCTTGAAAACAGGAGGATATCTATATTCAAAGGGTTTGGATTTATTGAAATTTGATAGAAATAAATAAACATTTCTGTTATTAAAATCGCAAGGCAGCTTCTCAGTTATTTGAAGGTCAACTAGTTCTAAATTTCTATTCCCTAATAACTGGAAGATTAAAATATTATCAGTAATTAAAACTGATTCCTTCTGCTCAGATAAATATTTAAGAACTAAAACTGGGCTTGAAAATCTATCCTCTACTTCCATCTTAGAGAATTCTTTCCGCAATAAGAGAGTGTACACAAACGATATCAAAAATAAAACAAATAGAATGGGTGAAATAACTCCTTTTAAGTTGGGAATTTTTAGAAGTTTATAAATGAAAAATGAAATGAATAGTGTAGATATTACGAAGAAATTGTTTAAATACCTAAGAGCTTCAAAGGGTTTTACATCAGCAAAATGCACAAAATAATAACTTCTATAATGTAAAGTATAAATAATAAAGTAAGATACATATGATATAACTAAGAATAATTGTTGAGGATGTTTTTGCCAGCCAATTGAAATGAATATTAAAGACGCAATAATTAGAATGAGATAGATAATAAACCAATTAAACTTAAACAAAGCTTGAATAAAAACTGGGAATAAATTAATAAAATTAGATAAACTAAAAGTCTGTGTTGAGATTTCTGAAGATTCAGTTTTTTCGATTAAGAATACATTTTGTATGAAAAGAAAGTATATTATTAAGAATGAGAAAGATACTATAATCGGCAATAGACTAAATATTATATTCTTTTTAAGGGTAATTGACTTATATATTGAAAACAGGAAAAACGAGCAGAATAGTACCATATTTTCTCTCTTCGTAATTATTGCTGTAAAAAAGCAAATACCGAAGATTAACAATACAATTAATTTATTTGATTGGAAGTAGTAAAAAAAACTAAGGATGCTAACTAGTACTATAAAACTTGAAAATGTTTCTGATAGTTGAGTAGTTCCAAATACATTCATTGCTGGTGCCAAAGAAAATATGATACCTGGAAGGAACCAATATTTATTAAAACCGAAGACCTTCTTAAATGAAATAGAAAGAGTTAAGATTATTAGGAATTCAATGAAAGTGTTTACATAAGATGGGATATGAATATTATAGCCAAAAACATGATAAGCCCAACTGATGAAAACAGGATAAGTTATAAAATGACCACCATATGTAACAGTTGAAATAGGATTTGATAAGCTTCCAACTGAAATACCATCTGTCAAAAAGGAGATCGGATATATTTTTTCAAATAACTGTCTAGCACTAAAGTTGAAAATATAAGAATCTTCATATTCAAGGCCAAAGAAATGAAATTGAAATGAATACTTGAATAGAAATGTTATTCCTATCGAAAACAACAATACAAGAAAAAACTCTTTTAAATTGAAATCTTGCCTTAACCATTGAAAAATTAAAAAAAAGAAAGCTAGAAAAAACAGTACCAACACTATATTTATTGTCAAATAGTACTGCATCTTCAAGGGATAAAGAATGACAATTGTTTAGTCTATATGGAGTTTGTTAAAAAAATAATCTTAATTGTTTTTTAGTTGAACAAATACTAAAGCATCGGCTATCCCATCCTGGGTGAGTTGATTGTTCTTTTTAAATAAATTCAAGGCTTCAACTGTTTTTTGATCAAAAAGATTATCCAGCACTTCATATTCTCCCATTTTATAACATTTTGCTTGCACCAAAGCTTTTTTAAGTTCTAATACATCATCACCTTCCATCCCTTTTTTAAGTGTTCTCTGTCCTAAGGTATAAGAAGCTTTTGCATTATCTGTATTTGTGACCTGCTGGACAGCGTTTTGATCTGTAACTGGCTTTGGATTTGAGGTAACGCTTTTAACTGATCCAGACGAGCCCGAAGCATGAGAAGCATGAGATCTATGTGATGAATGAAACATACCATCATTAGTGGCATAATTATAAACGTACTTTAAAGTTAGATTAGGTCTATTAGTCGAAATATTTGGATCATTATTTGATAACAGACTAAGCTTCTCATCAATACCTGAACTAATTTTAGCAGCTTCCAATTTACCATTTGGTAAGATTCCAACAATAGCTCCAATGGCAACATCTCTAATAATATTTCTTAACTTGCTATTCATAATAATGCTATTTTGATTATTTCAATAAATTTAAACAAAAATTTGAATATGGAGCAGATTGTTTTTAAAGAAGATGATAAGTTCATATACATTTTTATTCCCCAAAGGCTTTACAGTAAAGAGGCAGTTCTAAACTGTCTTTATTGGAAATTGAACGAATTGAAAATTCGTTTTTCGTTTTATTCTGAAAAAGAATTCCAGGTATCTATTGATTTAAAGAATTTATCTCTTCACCAAAAGGAGAACTTGAAAGATACCTTTTCAAATGATTTACTGGATTATGAACTAAGAGAAATTGTTCATAGAGAGACTAAGAATATCAGAGAATTAATTATAGCAAAAGCATTTGCTAATGGAGCTCTTGATGATCTTTAGTAATAATTTTTAAAATAATGAGTAAATATTATTTAATGCCTTTTAATTTTTGCAGGCTATCAAACTCTAATGAGCTTATTATAAATACAATAGGCGATTATTTAATACTGCCTAATGGGACTGTAAAAGATATTATTAAAAGAAATATCCAAAAGAAGAAGGATAGTGAATTATATTTGGACCTTTTGTCAAATTTTTTCATCTCAGAGACTCCCATTAACCCTCTAATAGATGCAATGGCAATTAGGTATAGAACAAAAAAAGAGTCTATTTCAAATTTTACTGGGCTGCATATTTTTGCGATTACACTAAGATGTGATCATAAGTGTGACTATTGTCAAGTGTCTAGGCAATCTCAAGATTTCAAAGAATTTGATATGTCCTTAGAGGTAATTGAAAAATCAATTGATTTGATGTTAAAAAGTCCAAATGATTGTCTTACAATGGAGTTTCAAGGAGGTGAACCTTTGCTTGTTTTTGATAAAATAAAGCAATCTATTGAAATGACAAAACTCAAAAACAGTGTTACAAATAAGAAAATCACCTATGTAATTTGTACAAATCTTACTCATATAAATAATGAAATACTTAGATACTGCAAGGATAATAGTATTCTTATCTCATGCTCATTGGATGGACCAGAATTCCTACACAACTATAATAGGATATATTCAAATAACAGTTACAAATCCACAATAGCCGGTTTAAGATTAGCACAGCAATTCTTGGGAGAAGACCGGATATCAGCTTTAATGACTACAACAACTAAGTCATTAACTTTCCCTTTGGAGATAATTGATGAATATAGAAAAAATGGGTTAAAGAACATCTTTCTACGTTCAATTAATCCATATGGTTATGCACTGAGAACTCAGAAAAACAGATATACAACAAAACAATTTGTTGATTTCTACAAAAAGGCACTTAATTATATTATTTCTATAAATCTTAGAGGAGAGTTTTTTGTAGAAGATTATGCAAAAATAATACTAACCAAAATTTTAACTCCTTTTAGTTTAAACTATGTCGATTTACAATCACCTTCTGGTATAATTACCGGTGTTGTAGTATATAATAGAGACGGGAATGTTTATGCTTCAGATGAATCTAGGATGTTAGGAGAAATGGGAGATGGTAAATTTCTACTTGGAAATGTGATAACAGACAATTACGAAAGTATTTTTTACGGTAGTAAGTCTTCAATGTTATCAAAGTATATGTGTAATGAAGCATTAGCGGGATGCAATAGATGTCCATTCCAAATATATTGTGGTGCAGATCCAGTTCATAATTATGCCACTCAAGGTGACCTTTATGGAAGAAGGTACTCAAATGCATTTTGTGAAAGAAACAAAGCAATATTAACTTTTTTGTTTGAGCTCATGAATCAAGACAATGATGTTTTTGAAATATTTAAATCTTGGGTATTAAATTAATTATTTGCAGGTATGATACCTCTTCAGTTTAAAGGAACCCCAATTAATATTTCGAATCCAGTTGTTGGAATTATAAGTAATGATATCCTTAAAAAGGAGATTTTATATGTAAGTTCCTTTAGAAATGACGAAAAAATTATTTTATCAGCAAAAGCTGTAAGTAATATGAATATGGGAGTATTTGGAATCCCAATTGATAATTTATCGCCAGGTGATGTTGTTGTAACATACCCAGATGGAGTTGTAGAAACATTATTCAGAATAAATTCAGAGGACAATACCATTTTTATGACTAACAATTGCAATCAAAACTGTATAATGTGTTGCCAGCCACCTCAAAGAGTTAACGACATAAAACATTTTTTTGATATAAATTATACTCTTATTGATTTAATACCCCTTAGTACAAAACAATTAGGCATCTCAGGTGGCGAACCAACTTTATGTGGCAAATATTTAAGTCTCCTTTTCGAAAAATTGTTTAACAGAATTCAAGATATAAATGTTTTCATCCTTACTAATGCTGTTTTATTGTCAGATATCAAATACTTCAAACATTTAAAGTCTTTCCCAAAGGATAAAGTCTTATTTTCTATACCGTTGTATGGAGATAATTCATATACACATGATTCAATAGTTAGGACTAAAGGATCTTTTTATAAAACCATAAAAGGTATTTATAATTTGTTCAAGGAAGGATACCGAGTGGAACTGAGGGTTATTCCACAAAAATTGAATTTGATACGGTTAGAAAAATTATCCCAATTTATTTATAAGAATTTAACTTTTGTCGAAAATGTCGCCTTCATGGGGTTAGAAAATATTGGTAAAGCACAAACAAACATTGAAGAAATTTGGATTTCACCACAAATATTAAGTACCCATTTAATAAAAGCCACTGATTTTTTAAGAATGAGCGGCATTAACTGTTCTCTTTATAATTATCAAAATTGTATTCTTCCAAAGAGACTGCGTCACTTAAGCTTGCAAACTATCTCTGATTGGAAAATGGAGTACTTACCTGAGTGCTCAACATGTATAGAAAAAAACATATGCGGAGGTATATTCAATTCCTCATTAAATCTAATAAAACAATATATTGAACCTATTAAAGATGAAAACCATTCATAGAAGAACTTTAATATTAAGTCTGACAATAAATATAATTTTTCTTAATTTTTCTTGCGGTCAAACATCAAAACCGTGGATGAAATATTTACCAACGTCAACTACTGGGCTAATTATTAATCATTCCTATTATTCTCTTTCATATTCAATAAGGAACAAAGAATCAGAATGGGCATTCTATCAATTAACATGTGAACAAACAAAGGGAAGTATAAATAGAACTAATAATTTCAGACCGGATCCTTTAGTAAAAAATGGATCTTCCCAATTAATCGATTACAAAGGATCAGGTTATGATAGAGGACATCTCGTGCCAGCAGGAGATATGAAAATGTCCTCTGAATCAATGTCTGAAAGCTTCTATTTAAGTAATATGACTCCTCAGGCTCCCGAATTTAATAGAGGAATTTGGAAAGAACTTGAGGATAGAGTAAGGATTTGGGTATGTGAAGATTCATTGTTATATGTTATTGATGGGCCGATTTTTACAAAAAGTGACTCAAATATAGGGCCTAATCATGTTACTGTTCCAAGCTTCTTTTACAAAATTGTTTTCTATAATAATCCAAGTAACTACGAACTAATTGGATTCATTTTCCCAAATTGTCCAGGGGCAATGGGACTAAAAGAATACACTTATAAAGTTGATGATATTGAAAAACTAACCGGCATTGATTTTTTCCCATACTTACCAGATTCAATAGAAAACAGAATAGAAAGTCAAATAAATCTTGAATTTTGGCACTTAAATAATTGATGTGTAATTACTGATCCTTACCCCTGAAAGTGAAATTTACCGGAGTTTTGCGGATGGAGGCCAATTATAAAATTAATACCCTTCGGGGTATTTTTTTTATGTTTAACGAGGAATTAAGCCAATTTCTTTAATATAATCTTGTAAACACCTTATCATTGTGCGTCGTTTTAAAATGCCTGCCAGTTGTGGGTAGTTTATTTTTTGAGAATTTCCTTTAAGCTGTTAATTCTGATTTTTATTTGCATAATTGAATCATTTAAAACTAATATTTTTTGATTTGATTTCTCAATATAATCCTCTAGTTTTTGAACATTCGCTGCTGCATTCCTGATAGCTTCTTCACGCTCCTCATGTGTTCTCATAAATTGAGGGGTTTTAGCATTTTGAGCATTATCTTTCGCGACTTCAAGTTCAATTCTTGAATTTTTAATGCTCTCAGATAATCGATCAACATCTTGCTGAAACGTGCTTATCATAGTTTGAGAAAGTTCTAGATTTTTTAATGCAGATTCTTTTTTGGCCTTACTATCACAACCTAAAAAAGAAAGAGTCAAAAAGAAACTTATAAAAAGGATAGTAGTTTTCATATTGGAAATTATTTAAGGTTATTGAATCCCGATATAAATATAATACGTTTTATGATCAATGCCTAGAATGGGGGGAAATGTGGTTTACAAATATCATTTTTGCCAGGGAGCAAAAATGTATAATCAATCATTCCGGCTTGGGTTTGCGCCGGAATGGTAGTGACTAACACCGCTAAAGTATTGGGAAAATTCTTCATCAATGTTTTTCCCCTTACAGACTTCTTGAATTCACTTCGAAAAACCGAGTATTCCGGGCTAAACTGCAAAAGCCGGGCTTGTTGACCACATTTCTCCGGTAGCATTACAATTTACATATATAACTTAACAACAAGCATTTAACTCCGGCTTTTGGTGGTCAATATAATCCGGCTAAATGTGATCAAGGCCACTGGCTTTTCTACATAGAGGCCTGAATTCCTAAAAGACTATTGTAGGTACTACTATTTTCGACAAGACAGAACTGACAGAGATTCCCATATTCCATATCACACGAATGCAATACACTTACTTTTTCTTAAATGTTTTGGATAATTAATGTGGGTAAGTCTTTGATTTGTGTTATTTTTATACCTATTCAGTTTTCTTAACTTTACAAATACTATTTTTTGTTATGTTTTTTGCCTATCCAAATGAGCCAAAGCAGATTAAAGACACTATAGAGAGTTGCATTAAAAATTTCAATACATCTAAGGAATTAATAAAATCATGGAAGGCTTTAGACATTGTAGGTTCATTTATTAAAGATAGGATTCAATCCACAATTGATGAAAAGCACGTCCTAATCGCTGAAATTAGCAGATTAAATTTTAATGTTACATATGAAATTGGTTATGCAATAGGACGTGGAAAACCTATTTTATTAACTAAAAATAGGTCGATAAGTCAGGAAGGGCCGTCAATTAGTGAAGTTGGCATATTTGACACTATAGGTTATGTAGAGTACGAAAACTCAGATGACCTAGACGCTATCTTAAGAGATCCACCTAACAACATTCTTTATGACAGAAGAACAGCGGATAAAAATTATAAAACTCCTATTTATCTGCTAGAGACAAAATTTAAAACAGATGATACCACAAGAATTACTGCAAGGATTAAAAAAGCCAGACTGAATTATAGAAGTTTTGATCCAAATGAATTACCTCGTTTGTCTGCTCATGATGCAATAAAACAAGTAGCTCAATCATATGGAGTTGTAGTCCCACTTTTACATAAAAATATTTTTGGTTTTGAAGTGCATAATATCAGAGCAGCATTTATTGCTGGTCTAACAAACGGTATGGATAAACCCTTGTGTTTATTGCAGAATGGAGATAATCCGATTCCACTTGATTATAGGGATTTAGTTAATATTTATTATCATCCTAATGATATTGATAACTATATCGCAGAATTTGCAATAAGAATAATTGAAGCATATCAGGAAGGACAAGATGATGATCATGTAAAGAAGGCGACTCTATTACAGAAGCTGGATTTGGGAGCTTCATCTGCAGAAAATGAAATGAGATCGCTTCAGTATT
>Ga0182027_10012797_pt1 | contig 11761 bp, 9 predicted proteins | sample 712E1DmetaG_FD_121300 | JGI IMG/M metagenome (GOLD analysis project Ga0182027, IMG submission 121300) | Permafrost microbial communities from Stordalen Mire, Sweden - 712E1D metaG (Illumina Assembly) | ecosystem: Environmental > Terrestrial > Soil > Wetlands > Permafrost | place: Sweden...
ACTCGAAAGGCTTGGCGTAGGTCTCGTAATGCGCCTGAAAACCAAGCAAACTCTCCTCCAGATGCTCCAGGCTGAGATACTCATTGGGCGTCAGCACCTTGCGCTGAACCACGGAAAAATAGATCTCAACCTGATTGAGCCAACTGGCATGGACGGGCGTATGAACGGCGATCGCGTTGGGGTACCACTCGCTCAATCGTTGGTCCGCCGTCTCGCCCCGATGCGAGGAGCCGTTGTCGCTGACCCAGAACACCCGCCGCGCCGAACGGTAGGGTTCCTGGCTCATCACCTGATCCACCAGCCGGTGGAAGGCCTCGATCCCGGTGCTGGCCTCGCAGCGGCCAAAGACCTTGGCCCGCCGCACGTCCCAAGCCGCCAGATAGGCCAGCGCGCCGCCACGCTCGTATTCGAACTCCACCCGACGTGCCCGGCCCGCAGCCGTCGGCGTGCCTTCGTGAATCCGCCGGCGCACCTGGATGCTGGTCTTTTCGTCGGTGCTCAGGACATAGTCGTCCGCGCCCAGCGGCCGGCCCGCCCACTGGCCCTGATACAGGTCCAGGACGCGCCCGGCCTTGTCGCTGAAGGCGGGGTCGCGCGGGAAAATCCAACTGCGAAAGGTCCAGGGGCGGATGGCGTCGGCGCTGAGCCAACGCCAGACCGTGGTGCCGCTGATCGCGGCGACCAGGCCGCGCTGTTGGGCCTCGCGGGCGATGTCGTCACACGAAAGGCGCGACAGCGGCAGCTTGTGCTGGCTGGGCCGTGCGCAGGCCAGGGCTTTAATCTCCATGACGAGCTGAGGGGGGGAAATCGCGCGGTCGCCCGCGCCGTGGCCGCTCCTCCAGGCCGGCCAGGCGTTGAGCAAAGAAACGCTTGCGCCATTTGCAGACGATCTGGCGTGGCAGTTCCAGGCGCGCGCCGATCTCTTTGTTTTGCAACCCCTGGGCGGCCAGGAGCACGACCTTGGCCCGCATAACGTCACAATACGGTGACGTATACTGTCGGGCGATCTGTTGGAGGCGACGTTCTTCATCGTCGGAAAGGATGATCGCGAATGGGCTGTGACGCGGCATTTATCGCTCCTCCTTCTAAGAGGAAGAGGAACAATAACCGCTGGATCGGAGATTAGGCAATTAAAATACGTCATCGTATTTGTGAATCCATGTACTTAGCTGGCCACAATATCGTCAAGGTTTTGTGCGATAAATTCCATTCAGCGTCCTACAATCAGGTATTCATGCACGGCTGCGCGTTCAACGCCGGCATGGGTTCCGAAATGATAACGATGCGGCTTTTCATAAACCGTCACGGTCGTTTTATAGCGCAGGAGCAAGCTCTCAAGTTCGGCGCGGTCTGAAAAGCCGTTTGAGCTATAGAAAGAACGATGATGCTGTCACGGAACAGGCGGAACATGCGGTCAAAAGCATCTATCGCGCTCTTCCGATAGCTAAAGGGCGTGTAAGGTTTTTCAATCTTTTTGACGTTTGTATCCTCCATGATCCGAACACCCTTCCAATAGCAGGAAAGACCTTCAAGGAAGTGATAACGCTTCATAATAGCAGTTATCGTCTGCTCGCGGCACGTATGGCGGCCAGATACACCAGGTCAACGCCATGCGGCTTCAGGCTGAAAACATCCGACCGCTTGACGGTATGGCGACGGCCATTGTCAAACACGATTCGGTTAAATATTTCAACCTGTTCATGGAAATGTTCTTCGATGGTCAATCGCAAGTCGCGGCGGCCATCGTCATAATGGGATAGGTCCCCAGAGACCGTGAACACCCCTCGCGGTTGTTTCTTTAGGCACGACCGGATGAGAGCCGCGAGGGCAAGCGCGCGCTGATGCTCGTGGTGTAGTTTTTCGACGTTGGCGGAAACACGATCCAGGAAACGGAGGTCTTCAACCGTATAAAAGATGCCTTCAAAGGTCTTTTCAATGAAATGGGGACCGCCGCTGCCGCAAGGCGTAAGGAGCCGCTTAACGGCCGCTTCGTCTAACCGGTACTTGTCGTTAGCGACGGTGGCAGTGGCCAAAACGGTCGGGAAATTCAGAAAGTCTGAGGCAATTACCGTTTTGCCCATGTCCTTAAACAAATAAGAGACGCAACCACTTTCCGACAAAAGGATCCGCAGCCGTTTCAAAATCCAGGTTGCGCAAAACACCATGGATCCATGGCAACAGCCGGTGTTTTGACCCCATGTAACGAAGCTCAGGATAATCCGCCACATGCTCGGGGAGGGGAATAGCAAAAAAGATCCTCTTGGCTGGTGGTCACGGGCGTTGGGGGTCTTGGAGTTGGAGCGAGCGCCGATCTTATCATCTTCATTCATCCTATAATGTTCACTATCAAGCGGCTACCGCTCATGCTCATAGACGCACTCTAAAGCTCGGTGTCGCCGAAGAATTCAATCTGTTGCAGGCGCGTGGGCACCTTCAGGCCCATGTGCTCGAACGCGCGCGCCGTGGCCACGCGGCCGCGCGGCGTGCGCGCCAGAAAGCCGATCTGGATCAGGTACGGCTCGAAAACATCGATCAGCGTGTCCTCTTCCTCGCCCACGGCGATGGCCAGGGTGTTCAGGCCGACCGGACCGCCGTCGAACTTGCTGACCAGGGCGTCCAGGAGCATGCGGTCCATCGGATCGAGGCCCAGGACATCGATCTGGAGCAGTTTGAGCGCCTTGGCGGCGGCTTCGGCGGTGACGCGTCCGTCGCCGCGCACCTGGGCCCAGTCGCGCACGCGGCGCAACAGGCGGTTGGCGATGCGCGGCGTGCCGCGGCTGCGCCGGGCGATCTCGCTGGCGCCGGTGGGGTGAATTTCGATCTCCAGGATTCCGGCCGAGCGCGTGACGATCCGTTCCATCTCTTCCTGGTTGTAAAAGTTGAGCCGGTAGAGCATGCCGAAACGCGAGCGCAGCGGGGCGGTGATCATCCCCGTGCGCGTGGTGGCGCCGACTAGGGTGAATTTTGGCAATTCCAGCTTGATCGATTTGGCGTGCGGACCCTCCCCGATCAGGATGTCGATCTTGAAATCCTCCATGGCCGGGTAAAGGCATTCCTCGACGATGCGCGACATGCGGTGGATCTCGTCCACGAAGAGCACGTCGCCTTCGCGCAGGTCGGTCAGGATGGCGGCCAGGTCGTCGCGCCGTTCGAGCAGCGGGCCGGAGGTGGCCTTGATCTGGCAGCCCATTTCGGTGGCGATGATCCCGGCCAGGGTCGTTTTGCCCAGCCCCGGCGGGCCGTAAAGCAGAACGTGGTCGAGCGCTTCGGTGCGGGCGCGGGCGGCCTCGATCGCCAGCGTGAGCTGCTCGATGATCTCGGTCTGGCCGACGAACTCCTGGCAGCTCGACGGTCGGATCGAACGTTCGATTTCGGCCAGGTCTTCCTCGGCCGGCAGGCTGGAGAGAACGCCGGGCTTCTTCTTGGGGTTCATGGGACTGTCTCGCCGCTCCTCGCGCGCTGTCAGGATGGCCCATTGTTTCGTTTTTTCTTTGCTTTGTCAAGCGATTCCGGGATGTTTCATGGCCAGCGGCGCGGCGAAAAACAATCAGAATTTGATCGGCTCGATCGCCCCGGTCAGATGTCGTAATTACAGCGGTGATTTTTAACCGCAGAGGGCGCGGAGGAGCAGAGAAACGCCGAGCCGCTTCACGGCAGGAATCTCTGCGTCCTCCGCGACTCGGCGTTCTCTGCGGTTAAGAAACGCTTCAGGAGAAGCCGGTTTCAACCTTATCCGGATGGTGCGAAATGTCGATACCTCTCCAAGGACGGCCATCGAACGACGTGGGGCCACGTTCAACTTCGCCCTAAGGGAGCTCTCCGATGCCGAGATGGCGCATAGCTCAGGCCTTATTCTTTGCAATCGTGGGCCTGGCGGTCGCCGGCGCCAAGGCGGCCGATCTGTCGCCCGCAATCGTCGAGCGGCTGACCGAGGCCACCGTCTACATCGAATCCCATGTCGTCCTGGCCGCCTCGGATTGGCAGGCGCTTCCCGAGGCGGCCCGCAAAGGGCTCGGCAAGCGTCCGCAGGGGCCGGCTTCGGGGTCGGGCTTCATTATTGATAAAAGCGGTTATATTTTAACCAATGCCCATGTGGTCGACACGATTCGTCAAACCGTTACCGTGGGCAAGGAGGAGCGCGAACTGCGCTTTCTCCCCACCGAGATCCATGTGGTCGTGCGCAGCGGGCTGGGCGGGGAAAAGAGTTACTCACCGCAATTGGTCAAGCTGGATGCTCAGGCCGATCTGGCCCTACTCAAGATCGCGGCGCAAGGCGAACTAACGGCGCTCGCGCTCAAGCCCCTGCCCGACGCGCAGGTCGGCGAGGCGGTGCTCATGGCCGGCTTTCCCGGCGGCAAGATTCCCGACCAGGCCCCTTTCGCCGGCGGCAAAAAGCATGAGGAGGCGCTCGACAAGAACCCCCGGGTCAGCATCAACGCCGGAACGGTGACCGCGCTGCGCGAACAGGACCGTTCGCTCTGTTACCAGCTCGATATCCGGGCCAACCCCGGCAACAGCGGCGGGCCGATCGTCAATATGGCGGGCGAGGTGATCGGCGTGCTCAACGCCGGCATCCGCTCGATGCAGTCGATTAATTACGCCATCCCGGCGCGCAACTTCAGAGTCGTGCTGCCGGCCAGCCTGACCGCCGCCTGGCCCGCGGAGGCCCATGCGGACGGCGCCGCGCAGTCGTACCAGGCATTCCAGGCCTCGGGGACGTTCAAGCTGGCGCAATAACGGCTATTTTGTTTGTGGTGTGTTGTTTGTTGTGTGTTGTCTGTTGTTTGTTGTTCCGTTGCGTGTCGCGGATAAGCAAAAACCTACAACCTACAACCTACAACTTACAAACCACAAACAACAGACAACAAACCACAAACAACAGACAACAAACCACAAACACGCCTCATTTCAAAAACGGCGTCAGCGCTTCCATGCCCAGCCCCTCGCGCACGATCTCAAAGTCCGGCGTGGTCAGGTCGATCACGGTGGAGGGGACGTTGCGCAGCGCGCCGCCGTCATCGACGATCAGATCGACCCGGTGCGAGAAAAGATCGAAGAGTTCATCGAGGCGCTCGACTTCTTCGGTGTCGGGCAACTTGGCCGAGGTCGAGGCCAGGATGCCGCCCAGCCGCGCCAGGATCGCCTGGCAGATGGGATGATCGGGCACGCGCAGGCCGGCCGTTTTGCGCTTGGGGTCGAGCACCAGGCGCGGCATCTCCTTGGTCCCTTTTAAAATGAACGTGAACGGACCCGGCGTCAGCGACCGCATCAGCTTGAACGCCGCGTCATCGACGTACGCGTAGGTGGCGATATCGGCCAGCGAGGGGCACAGCAGCGTCAGCAACTTAAAGCTGGTCTGCGGTTTGATGGCCCGCACGCGCTCAATCGCCGTCTTGTTGCGCGGGTCGCAGCCGACGGCGTAAACCGTGTCGCTCGGGTAGAGCATCAACGCCCCGTCTTCGAGCGCTTGGGCGATGTTGGCGATTTTATGAGGCTCGGGGTGCTGCGGATGAAGCTTGTAGAAGATCGCGCGCGGCATGACTGTGAGTCCCCCCCTCTCTCGGTCGCGCTGATATTAGCATGGTACGCCGCGACCCGATTGTCAAACAAGGTCATGCATTTTGCCCCCCGCTTGCAAAACTTTCCATTACTTTTAAATTGAAGGCGCGCCATGACCCTTGCAAGTTTTTGTTCGAGGCGTTATGGGTAATAAGATTGCGCGGGGAAGCCAGCGGCTTCACAACGCTGAACGAAATGAGTCCTTTAGGTCCTTTGGGTCCTTTTCGTCCTTTGACTATTCTCGAGAGACCACGATGGAAATCATTCACGAACCCGACCTTTTTCAGCAACAATCCCTCGCCTGGCGCGGCGAAGGGCTGCGCGTGGCGCTGGTTCCCACGATGGGCGCCTTGCACGGCGGCCACTTCCGCCTGATCGAGGAGGCGCGCGCGCTGGCCGACCGGGTCAGCGTCAGCCTGTTCGTCAATCCGCCGCAGTTCGGCCCCAACGAGGACCTGACCCAATACCCGCGCACGTTCGAGCAGGACGCCGAGGGTTGCCGGGCCAGGGGTGTGGACCTCCTTTTCGCGCCCCCGCCCGAGGCCATCTATCCCGAGGGGTTCCAGACCCAGGTCGCGGTCGGGAAGCTGAGCGAGCCGCTTTGCGGCGCCGCGCGCCCCGGGCACTTCGTGGGCGTGACGACCGTCGTGCTCAAGCTTCTCATGCTGGCGCAGCCGACCGTGGCGCTGTTCGGCTGGAAGGACGCCCAACAGTTTTTGATTCTGCGGCGGATGGTGCGGGACCTGGCCGTGCCGGTCGAGATGGTCGGCGTGGAGACGGTGCGCGAGAGCGACGGGCTGGCGCTGAGTTCGCGCAACGCGTACCTGAGCCTTGAAGAACGCCTTGAGGCGCCGCTGATTTACCAGGGCTTGCAGACCGCGCGCGAGGCGTTCGAGGTCGGCGAGCGACGCACGGAGGCCTTACTGGGCCTCATTCGCTGGAAGATCGGCCGCTCCCGCCGGATGGAGATCGAATATCTCGAGGCGCGCTCGCTGGAGACCTTGGAACCGCTCGAAGAGGCCCTGGCCGGCCAGACGCTGATCGCCGTGGCGGCGCGGCTGGGGAAAGCCCGGCTGATCGATAATCTCAGGCTTTGAGAAGTGCGGAGCGCGGAGTGCGGAGCGGGGAATTGAATACAGTGACGCAAAGAACCGCGAAGAAGCGCAAAGGACCGCAAAGAAAGAAATCGAGGACGAGAACGAGGACGAGGACGATTGAAATTCATTCTGAATTCTAGCTTCTGACTCCGGGCTTCGGCCTTCCATTTCACGGAAACGACAGGAACATCATGAAAAAATTTCTTATCACCGGCGGGGCGGGATTCATCGGGTCGCATCTGGCCGAAGCGCTGCTCGAACGCGGCGATAGCGTTTGGGCCATCGACGATCTTTCCACCGGCTCGATCGCCAACATCGACCATTTGCGCGGCCATGTACGGTTCCAGTACGAAATCGACTCGATCATGAACACCGGGCTGATGGGTGAGCTCATCGACCGCGTCGACGGCGTGTTTCACCTGGCCGCGGCGGTCGGCGTGAAATTGATCTTCGAGCATCCCGTCGAGACGATCCAGACCAACATCCGCGGCACCGAAATCGTGCTGGAACTGGCCGCGCGCAAACAGAAGAAAGTGCAGATCGCCTCGACCTCCGAGGTCTATGGCAAGGGGGTCAAGGTCCCTTTTTGCGAGAGTGACGACCTGCTGCTCGGCCCCACGACCTGTCCGCGCTGGGCCTACGCCTGCTCCAAGGCGATTGACGAGTTCTTGGCCCTGGCCTATTGGCGCGAGCGGCGCATGCCCACGGTCGTGACCCGCTTTTTCAACACCGTCGGTCCGCGCCAGACGGGCCAGTATGGCATGGTCATCCCGCGCTTCGTCGGCCAGGCGCTGCGCGGCGAAGCGCTGACCGTGTTTGGCGACGGCTCGCCGCGGCGCTGTTTTGCGCACGTGCGCGACGTCGTGCGCGCGGTGATCGGGCTGATGGAGAACGACGCGGCCAACGGCGAAGTGTTCAATATCGGCAGCACCGAGGAGATCACGATGCTCGACCTGGCGCGCCGGGTGCTCGAGCTGACCGGCAGCCGCTCCGAAGTGCGGTTTGTGCCCTATGAGGAAGCCTACGGCCCGGACTTCGAAGATCTGGGCCGGCGCGTGCCGGACGTGGCCAAACTCGCGGCGATCGTCGATTGGACGCGCCTGGCCTCGCTGGATGAAATCCTGCGCTCCGTGATCGAATCCATGCGGGGCTGAGGGATTGCGGATTGCGGATTGCGGAATTAGATAAAATGCAGTGACGCAAAGGATCGCAAAGGACACGCAAAGAGCCGCAAAGTTCAATGCAGAAGATGCAACCAAAAATGCGGAATGCGGATCGCGGAATTGATTGAGGGCGTGATTTTGAAAGTTTCGATCCGAAGGAGGCAATGATGGAAGAGAACTGCCTGTTCTGCAAGATTGCCAAGGGCGAAATTCCGGCGAAACTAGCCTACCAGGATGAGCAATACGTGGCCTTTCACGACATCAATCCGCAGGCGCCCACGCACATCCTGATCGTGCCGCGCCGGCACATCCGAACCCTCAACGACCTCACGGCCGAGGACAACGAGCTCGTCGGCGGGATGTTCCTGGTCGCCCAAAAGCTGGCGCGGGAGGCCGGCATCGCCGAGCCGGGATACCGCGTGGTCTTTAACTGCAATCACGGCGCCGGCCAGAGCGTCTGGCATATCCATCTGCACCTGCTCGGCGGCCGCAGCCTGCACTGGCCGCCAGGGTGAGAGAAATGCGAAGCGCGGAGTGCGGTCTCGAAGGCCCACTGGGCCTTCTCACTTGGAATGAAGAAGAATTCAGAAGACAGCATTCAGAAGTCAGAATGAACTCGTGCTCGTTCTTGTTCTCTCTCGAAAAGTGTCAAAGGACGAAAAGGACCTCAAGGACCTAAAGGACTCTTTTCGTTCACCGTTGTGAAGCCGCCGGCTTCATGAACAACCCATCATAGGATCGCCGGCATCCTTGCCGGCAAGAACTTACCGTCCATAATGCCGGCGCTACGAGCGCGATTGACAAAAGTTTTCCGATATTGATTTCTACCGTCCCCACGGGACTCGGCATCCAAACCGCTGATTTCCCAGGACTAAAGTCCTGGGCTGAAGGCGAGGCGTCCCTTCGGGACTGCGTTCTTTCTCTGTTTACTATCGGCAATGGCTCTAAACCAGCAGACAGTCAATGTTGCGGCGTCGTTTGTGCAAAACGGTGCATCCCCTGGTGCTCAAATTCTTTTTTGGGGTGTTACAGTATTTGAACACTCGGGGAGTTTTGCCGGCCTGCCTCAGGGAATCCTTTTACCTTAATAAAATCAGTCAATCAACGTTCCAAGGCCGTCGCCCGCATGGACAGTCTTGGCGAGAGGCCAGTCTTGTTCTAAGGATTGGGACATTTCCATCGATGAAGTAATGGATGAGAAACACCTTCGCGACAGCGCTAGGCAAGGAGCCAGGCGTCTTTGCGGAAAACCAGGGTGCGAATGAAATCGATGGAAGAAGTCTGCGATATGGAATGCCGGACGCTCGTGAAGAAATGCGCCGAATTGCTGGACCGCGGCGGTTGTTTTGGGATCTTCAATCCCTTCTCCCGCGTGGCCGGCCTTGTGCTTTGGCTGGGCCTGGGGCTTTTGGCGGGCGGCGTTGGCGCCCAGACCGGCGCGGCCGGCGACTGGGTCACCAAGCGCTTTGGCGAAAACGCCGCCTGCGACGTGACCAGCGTCACCCGTGACACGACGATCAATGCCACCTCGGATAGCCCCAATGGAACGAGCCCGACCCATTACTATCGCTGGGTCGATAACCGCCTGGTTTTCTACTTCGACCTGTCCGCGATTCCCCAGGGGCGGGTGGTCCGCAAGGCCGTCTTGCGCCTGTTCTACGATTACGATTTTTACGAAGGCGGGCAGACGGGCGTAAACGTGCCGGTCCGCCGGATCACCGATCCCGCGGGCACGGGCTTGTGGAATGAAGCGACGGCCACGTTCAAACTGAAGCGGCCGGGCGTCCCATGGTCGGCCGCGGGCGGTCTGGACACGGTGCTGGGCGAGACGGTCGGCACAATGTACTTCATGAACTGGAAGGACTGGATCCAGGGCCGGATGGAAGCCGACATCACCCCGGCCGTCCAGAGCTGGGTCAATCAGCCCGCCGCGAACCTGGGCGTGTATCTGCCCGGCAACGCCAATTTCAACAAGCGGATCGCCGCGCGCGAATATAGCAACACCGCCATGCGTCCGTACCTCGAGGTGACCTACCAGGGGGCGCAGGACGCGACGATCCCGCAGGCGAGCGCCTTGCAGGCCAAGGTTTACTCCGGCCAGACGTTCCTGACCTGGACCGAGGCGGTCACGGGCAAAAACGAGACCTCGTATCGCCTCTATCGCTCCGCCCAGCCGATCACCAGCGCGAACCTGGACCAGGCGACCCTGGTCGATCAGGTGCTTCAGGGTTCCTCGTATCTTTCCGACGCCATGCAGATCCTGCAACCGGACCTCTCCCCGGCGGGGGTCGCGCTCAGCGCCGATTCCGGCCTTTACGTCTATCCCAACGAAACGAGCGGGCCGGCTTATTACGCGGTGACCACGGTGGTCGAGGGGAACGAGAACCGCGTCATCGCCCTGGGCGCCAACGCGCTCGGCGAGGCGCTCAGCGAGGCGCCGGCCATTCCCGCCGCGTTTCATTTCCGCGATCACATCTGCTATTACCAGGGTTATGTCATGTGGCTGGGCCGCTTCAACCCGGCCGATGCGTCCGATCGTTATGGGTTTGACAACCGCCGCTCGGCGCCGTTCTTTTTCTCGATTTCCAAGCCGGACAATTTTCAGGCCGGCCCGCAATACCCGCTGACCATTTACCTGCACGCCCTCGGCCACAGCTATTTCGACAGCGGCGAGGGGCACGACAATTCTTTATATGTTGACGCGACCCACGTGGGGGGCTTCTGTCTGGACATCAACGATCAGCCGCGCGTGGTCACCAAGGATGCCCAAGGCAACCTGCAGCAGGGCACCTACCTTGAAACGGACGACTACGGCTACTCGTTCTATACCGGCTGGAATTCCAATTATGTTCCCACGTTCCTCATGGCCGGCGGGGTCCCCAAAACCTTCCAGCCGATCCGCCCGTACGAAGAGGGCGTCACCGTTCCCTATGTCGAGAAATCGATCGTGTTCGTGGTCGATTGGCTGACGCGGCAAAGCCCCTGGGCGCAGAGTCTGGACGCCGGCCGGGTCTATGCGACCGGCGGTTCGATGGGCGGCTCGGGCGCGCTGATGCTGGGGCTTCATTACCCGGAAAAAATCGCCGCGGTGAACGATTTCATCGGCCGCACCATGCCCTACATTCCCTCCCTTGAAACCTACGGCCATTATGCCGAAAAACTCTTCGGCACGGTCCAAATGGACGTGCCGATGCCCGATGGCCAGAGCTTCTACCGCTACATGGACCTGTCGCGATACGTGACCGATCATCCCGAAAAGCCGTACCCGCCGATCCGCGTGCTGAACGGCAAAAACGACGACACGATCCTCTGGCCGCAAATTCCCCCCTTTCTGCAGGCCGCGGCCGCCAGCCGCCTGGCCCTGGTCGCCTATTTCAATCAGCAGAATCACACCACGACCGATCCGCTGGCCGTCTTCCCCGAACGGATCGACGAGCGCGCGTTCGTCGCCGGGCAAGATCAACCCTATTTCGACCTGTTCCATTACCGCGCCGACCGCTGCATCCTGGCGTTCTCGAATTTCAGCCTGGACGATCACCCCGGCAATGGCACGCCGACCGACGGCGACCTGCGCGGCGGCATCAACCGCTTCCCCGCTTACGGGCTCAGTACGCTTTGCGAGAGTACGACGACGCTGACGGCCGACATTTTCCTGTACGATGTCTGCACCACTCCGACCGCCACCGTGACGATCACCCCGCGCCGGCTGCAACAATTGGGCCATCAGCCCGGCCAGCGTTACCAGTGGAAACGTCTGCGCGGCGGCGTGGAGTTGCAGAGCGGCACGGCGACGGCCGATGGCAGCGGCCTCGTTTCGATCCCGAACTTTATCATCGAAAAGCAGCCGGCCCAGTTACGCATCGCCGTGGACGGCGCCGTGCTGTCCAATCCGACGCCGACGCCGACGCCGACGCCGACGCCCACGCCGACGCCCACGCCGAC
>Ga0182027_10012798_pt1 | contig 11761 bp, 9 predicted proteins | sample 712E1DmetaG_FD_121300 | JGI IMG/M metagenome (GOLD analysis project Ga0182027, IMG submission 121300) | Permafrost microbial communities from Stordalen Mire, Sweden - 712E1D metaG (Illumina Assembly) | ecosystem: Environmental > Terrestrial > Soil > Wetlands > Permafrost | place: Sweden...
CATTGAAATTTAGATTGCGAAACGCATTGAATATACCAATAAGCGATCGGATATATTTTTCAGTCGACCCATCGGCACACCATGTAAACAATTCGTTATATGGATCTTTTATAATAGCGATCCTGCTTTTGACGGGCTTGCATTTCGAAATTAATGAGGCATTTTTCTGAAGGATACCGTTAACGGAAATCGCCCATTTTATTGCCGGCGTCTTTTCACCAGCCATTCCAGCAAGTCCCCAGGATGAACTTTGCTTCCCAAGTAATTCCGGCCTGTATTGCCTTAATAGAAACCCTTCGACTCCATATGCACAGGCCCCAAAAACATGTTTCTTCAAACGCTCATACGTCAGGAGCGGCGGGCGGTTGAAAGTGCTTCCGCAGAAAACATTATTTTCTGTGATAATGACAGTTTTTCCCTTTGCATTGCAGGCAGTTATCGACGAAGCATAAGGATTGCTGCCGCCGCTGCCGAAAACATCGCAGCATTTTGCCAATCTGTATTCGTTGAATGCGGCATTTACCATATTGGCCTGAGTTGGTGAAAGATTGATCATTACAGGATGGTCTGCATCATACATCTTGACAGCCAGGACTCTGAATTGCAGATCATCAACCAGGGATTCGACATGAAAGACTCTGAAATCGATCATATCATTATACACTTCAGCAGTTCGCGGCAGCTCGACCTCGCTGAAATCGCGGTAATACCGCTGCCAGCCCTGATTCAGTGCCTCAATCGTTCCATATTTCTTTTTGAGCCATACTATAAATGCTCTTTTTGTTGCATCGCAATAGCAGACCATTTCTTCTACCTTTTCCGTCTGCCGGCACCCGCATATTTCCGGTCCGCTCCATACATCCCACATCAACAGCGTATCATGTCTGTAATACCTTTTCACCAGCTCTTCAACAAACATCTGCTTGTAAAGTGACCCCATATCATGGTGATAACAGGGTCCGGGCGCTCCGCCTACCTGCCGGCACATTGTTGCTGAAGGACTGATGATTTTTCCTCCTGCAGTCTCCATGTTAGCCTCAGGATATTCCATGGTGAACCATACCGGCGCAACATCCAGGATGATATCGATAATGACCTTTAACCTGTTCTCTTCAGCCAGTGCCATCAGCCTATCTATATCAAAAAACTCATAAACATCCTTAAGCGGATTATTGACACGCCATTGAACACATAAATTGATAGTATTGAAACCATATTTACTTATATTTTTTAAATCTTTTTCCCATTCTGTCTCATGCGGGGTGGGCGCCTTATAATACTGTGTGCCAAAAGGAATGAAATCCATTTTGTTCACGGTATCACCTCCAGAGAAAAAGTATACAGTAAACTCACTCTATTTCGAAGGATAGGAAATCAAATGACCTGATATTTCCCGGAAAATAAAGAGGAAAGCTGAGCAGCTTCCCTCTTTACAAAAATCCTATAAAAGATACCTTTATTTCTGGCCTAAATCGTCACCCTTGCGTAAAACTGCCTGAGCAGCTGCCAGCCTTGCTATTGGCACACGGAACGGCGAACAGGAGACATAATTCAAGCCTACCCTGTGGCAGAATTCCACGGAAGACGGGTCGCCTCCATGTTCCCCACAGATACCGAGCTTGATTTCAGGCCTTGTTTTCTTACCAAGTTCAACAGCCATTTTGATAAGTTTCCCAACACCTATCTGATCAAGTCTTGCAAATGGGTCGGATTCGAATATCTTCTTGTCATAATATGCCTGCAGGAACTTGCCGGCGTCATCGCGGCTGAAACCATAGGTCATCTGAGTCAGATCGTTGGTGCCAAATGAGAAGAACTCAGCTTCTGTTGCAATCGCATCTGCTGTCAGTGCGGCTCTTGGTATCTCGATCATCGTACCAACCATATACTTCAGTTTAGCGCCTGCTTTTGCAATTATATCATCGGCAGTCCTGACTATGATATCTTTGACATATTTCAATTCCTTGACGTCCCCAACGAGTGGGATCATGATCTCAGGTATTACACTCATGCCTTTGCTGTTAACATCGAGTGCGGCTTCAATTATCGCTCTTGTCTGCATTTCAGCTATTTCAGGATATGAGACCGAAAGTCTGCATCCCCTGTGTCCCATCATTGGGTTGAGCTCATGCAGATCAGCAACGATTCCCTTCAATTCAGCAAACTCAAGGCCCATATCTAATGCCAAAGCCTTGATATCCTCATCTTCACTTGGAAGAAACTCATGAAGCGGAGGATCAAGAAGCCTTATTGTGACGGGATAACCCTTCATTTCTGTGAACAATCCTTCAAAGTCGGAACGCTGCATAGGGAGAAGTTTATCAAGCGCTTTTCGTCTCTGTTCTTCAGTCCTTGAGACGATCATTTCCCTCATCGACGGCAGTCTGTCAGGTTCAAAGAACATATGCTCGGTCCGGCACAGACCTATGCCCTCCGCCCCGTATGCCATCGCCTGCGCCGCATCCTTGGGTGTATCGGCATTTGTCCTGACTTTCAGCCTTCGGATGCTGTCGGCCCAACCCATAAACTCTCCGAAACTGCCAGTCATTGCCGGAGTAACTGTCGGCAGCTGTTCTCCATACACATTCCCTGTTGAACCGTCGAGTGATATCCAATCCCTTTCCACATACTTTCTTCCATTTTTATCAATAAAATACTTTAATTCATCACTGATCTGAATCTCTCCGCAGCCGGCAACGCAGCAGGTACCCATGCCTCTGGCAACAACTGCTGCATGTGACGTCATTCCGCCCCTGCCTGTCAGAATGCCCTGTGATACATGCATACCCTCGATGTCTTCAGGTGATGTTTCCAATCTAACAAGGATGACCTTCTTTTCACCGTTTTTAACAGCCTCAACTGCGTCTTCAGCGTTAAAGAAAATCTTGCCTGTTGCCGCGCCAGGTGATGCAGGAAGTCCTCTTGCAATAGGTTGTGCCTTCTTAAGCGCATCCGGATCAAAATTAGGATGAAGCAAGGCATCCAACTGCTTTGGATCTACCTTCATGATTGCCTCTTCTTTGGACACCATGCCCTCTTTTACAAGTTCAACAGCGATCAGGAGCGCAGCCTGCGCAGTCCTTTTGCCGTTCCTCGTCTGAAGCATGAAGAGTTTGCCTTTTTCAATAGTAAACTCCATATCCTGCATATCCTTATAATGCTTTTCCAATGTTTCAGCTATTTTAGCAAACTGATCATAAACTGCCGGATTGATGGATTTAAGCTGATCGATAGATTGAGGTGTCCGTATGCCTGCAACTACATCCTCACCTTGCGCGTTCATCAGAAACTCGCCGTAAAGCTTTCTCTCCCCGGTTGCGGGATTCCTTGTAAAAGCTACGCCGGTTCCGGAATCGTTGCCCATATTGCCATAGACCATTTCCTGAACATTGACCGCAGTTCCCCAATCACTTGGAATCTCGTTCAAACGCCTGTATACAATCGCCCTTGGGTTTTCCCATGATCTGAAGACAGCCTTTATGGATTCAATAAGCTGTATAGCTGGATCCTGGGGAAAATCCGATCCGATTTCCTTTTTATAAAGAACCTTATACATTGCCACAACTTCTTTAAGATTGTCGGCAGTGAGGTCGGTGTCATATTTGGCGCTATATTTACGCTTGATTTCGTCAAGAATCCCATCAAATTTGGATTTATCAATTTCCATGACGACATTGCTGAACATCTGGATAAACCTTCTATAGCTATCATATGCAAAACGAATATTGCCGGTGAGCTTGGCAAGACCTTCAACGACATTGTCGTTCAAGCCCAGATTGAGAATGGTATCCATCATCCCGGGCATCGATGCCCTCGCGCCTGATCGTACCGATACCAGGAACGGATTGCCCGCATCGCCGAATTTCTTGCCGACGATGGCTTCCGTTTTCTTCAAGGCGACATATATCTCGTCTTCGATCTCCCTGGCGATGACCCTTCCGTCGCTAATATACTTGATGCAGGCTTCAGTAGATACTGTAAAGCCTCTCGGCACCGGCAGTCCCAACCCGGTCATCTCTGCCAGGTTGGCGCCCTTCCCGCCCAGAAGGTTCTTCATCGAAGCATTGCCCTCCGTGAACAGGTAAACATACTTTGGCATATACAATCCTCCATATCAAAGATTTATTTAAGCGCATTTTATATGCGTTTATAATAATTGCAGCTTTGGCTGCAAAACAATCCCACCTAAAGGTAATATTTCCCTCAGGCAATCTAAAATATTATAACATATAATAATAAAAATGCATCAGATTTAGCGGTCTTTTTACGTCTTTTACGAAAGACCTGCAATTGCCGTACCAATAATTGTAGGATTGTCCGACTTAACAAACTCATAATATAATCCCATAGTTTCATTCAGATAGTTCTTCAGATAATACTCCACCTTGGGTTTCATAAGTTTCGACCTGTAAAATGCAGAACCTTCAGCAGTGATGCAAACAGGGGCAAACGGTTTTATCGCCTTGCCTGTCTTGACAACAGTTGCAGACAGGTTAATGGCTGCAAGTTTTGCCGACCTTTCCATGAGGCAGTCGATCATATGGAACATGTATTGCCTGTCATCGTCAATAGCACCGCAACAGGAAGCAAGTGCGCCATTGCCATAAGGATACAAAAGAAACTCGTCGACTTCCGTAGCAGTCAGGTGTTCAACCTCCGCTATTTTTTGTGAAAAACAGCATGAAAACATCCTCTTTTCTATATCATTAACCTTCAAAGCACGTTTTAAAGCTGTCAGTATGAGCTCACCCTGGTACCTTCCCGAAATCATTTTTTCAAAATGATAATGACCAGGGTCGACAGTATATTTATCCATTTCAATATCCGCTTCGCCCTGTTTTATCATTCCATACCCGCCCGACTCGATATTGATGATCATTGAACCTGTGCTGGGGATGATTCCGCTGATCTTGGAAATATTAGCGCACTCTTCCACATATGCGGTGTTTGTACCGGTGCCAAGGATAAATCCTATATAAGCACCGAATACCCTGTCCGGATATGCGGCCTTTCCGCCTAAGAGTGTTGCAGCAGTATCGTTTAAGACGATGATATCCATCGCCCGGTCAATGCCGGCACGTTTCAAGCTTTGAATAAGATTTGCTCCGACAAGTATGCCTTGAGAGTTTTTTACCTTGACCTCTTTCGTAAAATACAAAAGCCGACCGTCATGGTCAGGCTGGATTTGTACAGGGTATGAAAAGCAAAAACCTATTTTATTAGTGCTGATAATCAGTTTTTTCAGATATCCCGCGAAAACATCAAAAAACTCATCACAGGATACTTCCTTTTCCACTCCCGGCATTTTATAATTCTGATAATCACTGATAACCGGTTTTTTATCAGTTCCAAAACTTACAAGCGCTACTCGCAGATTAGTACCGCCTGCATCAATGGCAATGACCGGTTTATTGCATGGCACATCAACAGGCATCCCGATATATGCAGGAATCATTTGCAAGGTGCTGTCGTGCCCGGCCAAACCCTCTTCCATTTGCTTTTTAAAAACATTTACGTTAGATATGAAATCAATGCTGCGGTAATCCATCCCGCAGTCATGGAGATGATCTAAAACCTTTTCTCTGAAATTTAACGCGCCTTCCATATCACAACCTTGTCAAAAATCAAATTTTCCAGTGAAATAATCTAGCAATGCATCTATTGGGATCCTCACCTGTTTCATGGTATCTCTTTCACGGACAGTTACACATTTATCCTCAAGTGAATCGAAATCAAAAGTGATGCAGAACGGCGTTCCGATTTCATCCTGTCTCCTGTACCTTTTGCCGATGCTGCCTGTTTCATCATATTCGCAGACGAAATTTCTGCTGAGGAGAGCGTATATTTTACCCGCCTCTTCGCCAAGCTTCTTTGAAAGAGGCAAAATAGCGATTTTGACCGGAGCAAGGACAGGATGAAGCCTGAGTACTATCCTCGTCTCACCCTCTACTTCCTCCTCATCATAGGCATCGCTGAGGAATGCAAGCATAGCCCTGTCTATCCCAAGGGAAGGCTCGATACAATAAGGTATATATTTCTCATTGGTTGATGGGTCAAAATATGAAAGATCCTCTTTTGAACACTCCATATGCCGCTTAAGGTCATAATCGGTCCTATCGGCAATACCCCAAAGCTCCCCCCAGCCGAACGGGAACATGAACTCTATATCTGTCGTCGCATTGCTATAGAAAGAAAGTTCTTCCTTGCTGTGATCGCGCATTCTCAGACTATCTTCTTTTATCCCAAGTCCGATGAGCCAGTTTTTGCAGAATGCCCTCCAGTATCCGAACCATTCAAGGTCCTTTCCTGGCTCGCAGAAAAACTCCAGTTCAGCCTGCTCAAACTCCCTGGTCCTGAAAATGAAATTTCCTGTTGTTATCTCATTTCTGAAAGCTTTACCGATCTGTCCTACGCCAAAAGGCATTTTCTTCCTGGTAGCACGCATCATGTTTCTGAAATTGACGAATATCCCCTGCGCAGTTTCCGGCCTGAGATAGATCTCGGATTTTGAATCCTCTGTCACTCCCTGATGAGTCTTAAACATCATGTTGAATTGCCTTATTTCAGTAAAGTTACAGGAACCGCAATCGGGACAGGTAACGCGATTTGTTTCTATATATTCTTTAAGTTGCGTATTTTGCCAGCTTTCGACGTCAATGCTCACATCATGTGATCTATTCCACTCTTTTATGATGTTGTCCGCCCTGTGGCGAGTCTTGCACTCCCTGCAATCTATAAGAGGGTCGTTGAATCCGCCTACATGGCCGGAAGCCACCCAAACATCGGGGTTCATCAATATCGCACAGTCAATGCCTGCGTTATAAGGGCACTCCTGTATGAATTTACGCCACCAGGCCTTTTTTACGTTATTTTTCAATTCTACACCGAGCGGACCGTAATCCCAGGCGTTAGCCAATCCGCCATATATTTCCGAACCTGCAAAAACATACCCTCTGTTTTTTGCCAATGCAACAAGCTTTTCCATTGTCAGCCTGGATGCCATTACTTGTTTACCTCCGTACCATGTTTCATTTTATATATTGTCATTGCCTCATCTACAACAATACCTGCCAATTCATCCTTGCTCATCCTGGGCAACTGTTTCTGAGCCCCATCAGCCCAAAGTAAAACAGCAATATTTGTATCAGTTTCAAATCCTGCTCCTTCAATCGTAACATCATTTGCCATGATCATATCAAAATTCTTCTTTTTAAGTTTCGTCTCAGCGTTACTGATCAGATCACCGGTCTCAGCGCAAGCCCCTATCACTACCCTGTCTCCCTTAATTTGTCCGAGTTCCTCCGCAATGTCCGGATTACTGACCAGTTTTAATTCAAGTCCGCTGCCATTGTTTTTTTTGATTTTGCCGCTATGAACTTCATAAGGTCTGAAATCAGCAACCGCTGCCATCAATATGATGATATCGCAGCTCTGGTAATATTTCATTACAGACTCATGCATTTCGTCAGCTGTAAGTACTTCAATGATACTGATATTGGGACCGAAAGGCCGTGGCGACGAGGCAGGGCCGGTTATCAGCACAACCTGCGCCCCGCAGTAAGCCGCTGCCCTGGCAACTGCATACCCCATCTTTCCCGAAGATCTGTTGCTGATATATCTTACAGGATCGATGGCTTCACGTGTAGGGCCGGCTGTTATCAGCACATTGATTCCCTTCATAGTGTCCGATTTATCCAATTTTGATGTGTTCAAAATAAAGCCGCAAACCGCATCGACAATATCACTGGGTTCGGGCAGACGACCTTTTCCTTCAGTCCCGCATGCCAGCGCACCCGTCGCAGGTTCTATGAAGAAATGGCCTATTGAGCGAAGCTTTGCTATATTGGCTTGTACTATATGATTTTCATACATTCTTGTATTCATAGCGGGTACAAACATTATTCCGCTTTTTGCAGCCATTATGACCGTACTCAGCATATCATCAGCTATGCCGGACGCAGCCTTGCCGATTATGTTGGCAGTTGCTGGGACCACAAGGATCAGATCCGCTTTTTCTGCAAGAGAAATATGCTGGATATCCCAAGAATCCGGTTCATCAAACATGCCTGTCACTACAGCATTGCGCGAAATAGTTCTGAATGTGACAGGTGTAACGAATCTGCATGCGTTTTCAGTCATTATGACATGCACATCCGCACCAAGCTTAATCAGTCGGCTTACTACTTCAACAGCTTTATAAGCGGCGATACCGCCGCAAACCCCGATAACGACAGTCTTACCTTTCAAAATCGTCAACTGTTTCACCTTGCCCGCAGTTATTTGACCCCACTCTTTGTACGTATATAAGTCAATCTGTTCTCATAGATCTCATTTATTGCAGTGGAAACAGGTTTGTCTGTCTCTGTTTTTGAAAACTTATCCGCATCTTCAACCAACTGCCTTGCCCTTTTGGCAGCAAGCACCACTAAAGTATACCTGCTGTCAACTTTATTCAATAATGTACTGATAGGGGGATTGATCATTTTAAGTCCTCCTGTTTCATATTTAACCGGATTTAATCAGCTATTGCCTGCAAGCCCTGGATAACTCCCAACCTTGAGTCTTTCAGCGGTCAATATCGTGCTTATTTTTTCTACTGTATCGTCAACATTATCATTTACTACTGCATAATCATATTTATTAATATATGTGAGTTCAATTTTAGCCCTTTCAAGTCTTTTATCTATAACCAGGCCATTCTCGGTCCCTCTTGAATGAATGCGCTTAGTAAGCTCTTCAAATGAAGGCGGAAGTATAAATATCAAAACCGAATCAGGATATCTGGCTTTAATGGCGACAGCACCTTCAACCTCTTTTTCCAGCAGTACGTCATAACCCTGGGAACGAAGTTCACTGATGCTTTTGAGCGGTGTGCCATAGAAATTGCCGATATACTCGACCCATTCCAGCAATTCACCTTTTAAAATCATCCTCTCAAACTCTTTGATATCTATAAAATCGTAATCTCGACCGTTGACCTCAAGCTCCCTGGGGTTTCGTGTAGTTACAGAAATACACATTCTAATATGATCAGAAACAGTCAGCAGCCTTTTCAATACTGTGCCCTTGCCTGTGCCTGATGGTCCGGATATAACTGCTAAAAGGCCGTTTCGGCTCATATTCAGCACCTACTCATCACCCTACTCATCACTTTGTGCTGCATCAACATCCTGAACCTGCTCGCCTTCTTCAGCATCGACATCCTTCAGACTCAATCTATGCGCTACAGTTTCCGGCTGCACGGCAGACAAAATGATGTGATCGCTGTCGGTGATTATAACTGCCCTTGTTCTTCTACCATAAGTAGCATCGATCAACATCCCTCTTTCTCTTGCCTCCTGAATTATTCTTTTGATTGGAGCAGATTCCGGGCTGACAATAGCCACAAGTCTGTTGGCGGAAACAATGTTGCCGAATCCGATATTGATGAGTTTCATAAAACGCTCCTCCTGAATTTATATCCTATTCTATGTTTTGTACCTGCTCCCTGATTCGTTCAAGCTCGCTTTTAAAATCAAGCGTCTGGTTAGTTATGGCAATATCATTTGCCTTAGATGCAATGGTATTGATCTCCCTGTTGAGTTCCTGAACAAGGAAATCAAGCTTTCTGCCTACAGGTCCTCCAGAACCAAGAATATCTGAAAATTGAATAAGATGACTCCGAAGCCGGGTGATCTCCTCATCGACACTGGACCTGTCCGCAAATATCGCAATCTCCATTGCCAGTCTGCCTTCATCAGCAATCTGTTGACCGGTAAGATCAATGATACGCTGTGTCAGCTTCTGGCGGTAAGCGGTTACGATCTCCGGCGCACGGATGGATATGCCCGCAATAAGCAAATCCAGCGTCTTCAATCTTCCCCTTAGATCATCAGACAGTTTCTCGCCTTCTATCGCCCTCATTGCAACAAATGAATCCATAGCATCCTGCAGAGCCATATTCAGCACTGTCCATGCATCATCGAGATCATCGCCTGTTTCTTCTGATTTTAAAACATCCGGGAATCTGGAAATAAGTGAAACAGATATATCATTCTCAAGTCCAAATTTATTGCTTATGTTCCGGATCGCTTCAATGTACATTCCTGCCAGATTTTCATCGGCAATCACTTTTTTTGATGCAGCTGAATGGTTATTGTAAGTAACATATATGTCAGTCTTACCACGAGATACATTTTTGCCGGCTTTCTCCCTGATTTTATCTTCCAATGCAGCCAGTTCGCGCGGTAATTTTATAAAGATGTCATTATATCTATGATTGACTGCCTTGACTTCAATTATGAATTCTCTTCCACCCGATTCAGCTCTGCCTCTTCCATAACCGGTCATACTATGCAACATCAGGCAAATTATCCTCCATTGCTCAGTTCTGCTATGTTTTTGATAATGGTATTATAACATAATTATCAATCAAATAAAGAGAATTTCAAGGAGTCACATCTCCCCTATGGAAGACATAATAACAGACAGCGCAGCCATTCCGGCAGTCTCTGTCCGAAGCACCCTCCGGCCCAGTGATACCTGAACAATGCCACATTCAGATGCAGCTGCGGCTTCTTCCTGAGAAAATCCACCCTCCGGCCCAATTAATACAGAAACTGAAGAAAAGGACTGAATAGGATTCTTTTTTAAATACTCTGAAAGATAAAGGTCTTTTTCATTTTCATACGGCATAATGAAAGGACAGAAGCTGGAATGTTGAACTATTGCCTCAGCAATATCGATCGGAAGTTTTATTTCAGGTATTATGCCCCGATTGCACTGTTTTGCCGCCTCTACAGCTATTCGCTGCCACCTTTCACGCTTTTTGACCTTATCCGGGATATCGCCGAACCTAACTACCGTCCTGGAAGTAATAACAGGAACGATCGAAAATACACCCAGTTCGACAGCTTTCATTACTATCCCATCCATTTTATCGGATTTTGGAATCCCTTGAAAAAGAGTAACCTTTACATCGGGTTCTGAGGTGTTTTTATAAAAAGATGCTATTCTAATAATAACGGTTCCGTCTTTGAAATCCTCCAGAACCCCCTCATAATCCGTGCCGCTTCCGTTGCACAAAGTAAGGTTGTCTCCTCTCGCCATCCTGAGTACGTTTTTTATATGATTATAATCGTCGCCCATGATAGTTGCGAACTCAGGTTTAACTAAACCGAGTCCTTTATCTGAACGACACTCGGGGATATCTGCATAGAATCTGGGCATCTGAAAACTATCGCCACCCATTCCTTTGATTCCATTTCATCTATAAGTTCAAACCCAGCAGAAACATGGTTTCTAATGATCTCAGCTTTTCGGTCCTTTATTATACCGGAAATGATATATAACCCTTTACCTGAAACATAACTGGAAATTACTGGAATATGCATATTTATGATATCGGCAGTAATATTTGCAACCGCCATAGATGCGACTTTCTCCTGTAAATACGGAAATAGAGGTGGTTTAAGTTCTTCAAGCCGTCCGCAATAAACGGTAAGTTTATCATATACACCATTAAGTTTTGCATTTTCTGCAGATACCCTTGCTGCAATATCATCAGTATCTACTGCCAGAACACCGGATGCACCCAATAGTAGAGCTATTATCGAAAGTATGCCGCTTCCGCATCCCACATCAAGAAGGGAAATCCCCGGAACCAGATATTTTTGAATAAATACGGCGCACATGGAAGTAGTTTCATGTGTACCGGTACCAAAAGCCATTCCTGGATCGATTTCCACTACTATTTCGTCATCGTGGGCGGTATAATCCTCCC
>Ga0182027_10012800_pt1 | contig 11760 bp, 12 predicted proteins | sample 712E1DmetaG_FD_121300 | JGI IMG/M metagenome (GOLD analysis project Ga0182027, IMG submission 121300) | Permafrost microbial communities from Stordalen Mire, Sweden - 712E1D metaG (Illumina Assembly) | ecosystem: Environmental > Terrestrial > Soil > Wetlands > Permafrost | place: Sweden...
GATGAATTGAAACAAATAATCCACAAGCTGGGGTCAATCGTGGCGGAACACGAACTTTTGCCTTACATTTCCAAAGACCAAGCCACTCAAAACCATATAAATTTTTTCCTGGTATTGAGCGACGCTTTTAAAAAGCACCACGAAGATGAAAATTTTCATACTCGCTGGAGCGTGGATGATGCTATGACCGATAAAGTGCATGAAGCGCTCAGGAAGCTTTATGCCAGCCTAAAAGACGAAGACCTCATTCCGGAAACAGAAATGATTAAAAAGTTTTTTGAGCAGATGAAAGATATTTCCGAACAATACAAAAGCGAAGAAATGGCAAAAAGATGGCTCTCTATGTCCAAGGCCGTGGCCAAGAACGGACTGGGTGAATGGGGGAAGGCAACCTCGCCCAACATCCGCACCCGCGGGGTCAAGGACTACGCCTTTTTGGTAATGCGACGCCACGGAACGCCCTTGCATTTCAAAGAAGTAGCGGACGCGATTTCAAAAACTTTCGGCAAGAAGACGCATTATGCCACTTGTCACAATGAGCTCATCAAAGACCCTCGTTTTGTCCTAGTAGGCCGGGGGATGTACGCTCTCGCGGAGTGGGGTTACAAAGCAGGCATTGCCCGGGAAGTTATTCAGGATATCTTAAAAAGAGAAGGCTCTCTCGGGAAAGACGAAGTGGTGGAGAAAGTAATGAAAGAAAGATATTTCAAGAAAAATACTATTTTGGTTAATCTGGCTAACCCGAAATATTTCAAAAAGAACAAAAACGGACTTTACGCTATCGTGTAGTTTACTTTGTTTTTTTTACTTTTTGTATTAAAATATATAAATGGCTGAAACAAAAAGTGACGATTCTATTCTCGCTTCTGTTGAGGAATTTATATTTGACTATTGGCCCTGGATTCTGGCGGCGATAGTGGTTTATCTTATTTTTTCAAACAATCTGCAATACACCGTAATAAGGTGGATTTTAGCCTTAGCGGGAGTAGCGCTCCTTGGCCGGCTTACTTGGATTATGTGGGTTCATTATATTCAGCAGGATTTTATTTCCGGGATTGATTTTGTTCTTTTGGAAATAGTGCCTCCGCGCGATGTCTTGCGTTCTCCGAAGGCGATGGAGCTTTTTATTACAAATGCTCTATACCACTTTAGTTTTAAGGGAGGCAAAGAAGAATATTGGCAGGGAGCCGTTTGGTTTTGGTTTTCCCTGGAAATCGCGTCTATTGACGGACAAGTGCATTTTTATATCCGGACACCGACGCGCATACGAGGCCTGATTGAAACTCAAATGTACGCGCAATATCCACAGGCGCAGGTAAAAGCAGTGGAAGATTATACGCTCGGAGTGGACGAGATAACGCCCGAAAGTGCTTGGAATGGCTGGGGGTGTGAATTTGACCTGCTTAAACCGGAAGCTTATCCACTTAAAACGTATACTGATTTCGGATTGGATAAGGACCCGAAAGAAGAATTCAAAGTTGACCCAATTTCTCCACTGGTGGAGCTTTTTGGGTCAATACAAAAAGGAGAGCAAATGTGGATGCAAATTGTTGTTACACCTTCCAAGAAAACATATCATACTAAGGGTACTTGGTTTGGCAAGCATGATTGGGTAGAGGAGGCCAGAAATCAGTATTTTAAATTAATGAAACCGTTTACTGCCATAAAAGGTAATATAGACGGTGAAATTGGAAAAGATGCCAGAATAGAAATTCGTTCTCAGGCGCATTTAGATAGAGTTGTAAAAGCAATGAATGTTAAAACTACTAAACTTGGTTTTGATACTGGTATTAGAATTATGTATGTAGCTAAAAAGGAAAAATTTGACATGAGCAACAGAAGAAACATTCGTCTCATTTTTCGCCAGTACACCGCTCCCGACTCAAACGGATTAAACCGCATAAATTCCGCCCAAGCAGACCGTTATAGTGGAATAATCACCGCTTCTCCGGAGACCATTATGATGCTGGCCAACAGAATGCTCCACGAATATCGCGAGCGTGCCTTTTTCCATTTGCCTCTAAGGCATCATATTTTTGCCCAGAACCACTGGGACTGGCCTCTTCCCAATATTTTTACACTCTCCGGCATTATTAAGGCGTATGTTCATCACAAGACCTTTGTTTTAAATACCGAAGAGCTGGCGACATTGTGGCACTTCCCGGGTCAGATTATGCGGGTTCCTACTCTGGAACGTATTGAATCCAAAGAAGCTTCTCCGCCTACAAATTTGCCGACATAAAGCCATGTTTAATATAAAAGAAATTGGAAAAATAATTTTTGGACTTTTTTGTTTAATTGTTTTCTTGATTCTTGGCAGAAGAGAAATTTTACGCATAGAGAGAGAAGAGCATTATAAAAATATTGTCTCAATTTCAATTACTATTCCTGAAGGTTTTAATCTAAATCAAATTGCGGATACAGCCTCATCAAAATTGAAAAATTTCAACAAAGCTAGATTCTTGCTCCAAACGAAAGAACTGGAAGGGTATCTTTTCCCCGATACTTATTTTTTCTTAACTAACGGGAGTGACGGAGATGTAATAAAGTCCATGAGTGATAATTTTAATAAAAAAATTACACCCCTACTCCCTGAAATAACCCAGTCCGGCAAAACCGAGGAAGATATTATAATAATGGCGTCTCTGATAGAAGGAGAAGCCAAAGGAGATATTGACAGGGGAATAATTTCCGGAATTTTATGGAAAAGAATTAAAATCGGTATGCCCCTGCAGGTGGATGCCTCTCCGGAGACATATAAGGTAAAGGGGTTGCCCAAAAGTCCAATCGGAAATCCAGGCATAAAGACCATAGAAGCGGCTATCAATCCGCAGAACTCGCCTTATTTCTACTATCTTCATGATAAAAATGGCAATATTCACTATGCTAAAACTTTTACCGAACACGAGGCAAATATAAAAAAATATTTATGACCCTTCAATAAAAATTCAGGGTCATGGTGATAAAATAGAACCATGAGAAAACACAACTTTGCTTTTATAGACATAGAAACTACCGGACTCAATTTACTTCAGCACGAGATTATTGAAATTGGCTGTGTTCTTACCACACCCGAACTTGAAGTTATTGAAGAGTTTGAGCTGAAAATAAAACCGGAGCAGATAGAAAATGCCGACCTGGTGGCGCTAAAGGTAAATCATTACAAAGAAGAAAATTGGGAATCCGCGCAGAGTTTAGAAGAAGGGATGAAAATTTTTTCTAAAAAGATTAAGGACTGCATTATGGTCGGACACAACGTTTCCTTTGATGCCGGATTTTTGGAATACGCTTTTAATAAAGTCGGAAAATTGAATACCTTGCATTATCATAAATTAGACACCATATCTATCGCGTGGGCAAAGTTTCATAATGATAAAAATTTTGAACATTTCTCTTTGCGTGAAATGGGTGCGCGTTTTGATATAAAAAACGAGCGGGCGCACACCGCGCTGTCTGACGCGCGCGCGACCTACGAGCTTTACAAAAAACTGATGGAATTGTAAGGTTTACTCATGAATCCCGTTAGAAATTCAACAAACAAGAGAATAATAAAAAAAATAATTTATGAAAATTTCTAACGGGATGAAGAAAAAGGTTGTATTTGTCGGGCTTTCCGGCGGAGTAGATAGCGCTGTTTCAGCGGCTCTGCTCCAAAAACAGGGTTTTGAAGTCGTGGGTGTTTTTATTAAAACTTGGCACCCGGATTTTTTAGTCTGCAATGAAGAAAAAGAACGGCACGACGCGATGCGAGTGGCCGCTCATTTGAATATTCCATTTCTCACTTTTAACTTCGCGGATGTTTATAAAAAGGAAGTGGCGGATTATATGATTCGGGAATACAAAATGGGCCGGACGCCCAATCCGGATGTGATGTGCAACAAAGAAGTGAAATTCGGAGCCTTTCTCAAAAAAGCTCTTGCCATGGGCGCGGACTTTGTGGCGACAGGACATTATGCACGAGTCCTCTCCCCCTGCGAAGGGGGAGTGCCTAAAGGGCGAGGGGGTCTGAATTTGGCTAAGGGTATAGATCCAGCCAAAGATCAATCATATTTTCTTTGGACATTAAATCAAAAACAACTTTCAAAAATTATATTTCCGGTTGGCGGTTTGAGAAAAACAGAAGTCAGGAAACTGGCAAAAAAATTCAATCTGCCGGTTGCGGAGAAAAAAGACAGCCAGGGTATCTGTTTTTTGGGCGCGGTAGATTTGAAAGAATTTCTGAAACACTATATCAAGCCAAAAAAGGGCAAGGTATTGAACGAAGTTGGAGAACAAATAGGTTACCATGACGGAGTGGTTTTTCACACATTGGGAGAACGGCATGGTTTTACGATTACTAAAAAAGGTCCAAAGGATGGTCCGTATTATATAGTGAGCAAAGATGTAAAGAAAAATGTTTTAGTTGTGTCACAGAACGCTCCAGGTATCGGTAATTTCCACAAGTCAGACATGTGGGAAGCTCCCACATGTCTGACTTGTGGGAATACAAACTGGATTTTCAAAGATCCCAAACCAAATAAAACCTACACCGCGCAAATCCGTTATCATGGCGAATTTTTCCCCTGCAAGGTAAAATGTTCAACACCGAGTGTTGCACAAATAATTTTTGAAAAACCGATTTTAGTCGCTTCTGGTCAGTCCTGCGTAATTTATGATAAAGATATTTGTCTGGGTGGGGGAGCAGTTGTTTAAATAAATTACCCATTATATACTGTATATATGTCTCAATTTTTAACGCAAAATAGTGAAATTATTTTAAGATTAATAACCGCGGTGGGTCTAGGGTTGATAGTCGGAGCGGAGAGGCTTCTGGTGCACAAAGACGCCGGGATGAAAACTCATGCCCTCGTTTCTTTGGGGGCGGCGGTATTCGTTTTAATAGGGGAAGCTCTGGTGCAAAAATATATAAATTTTCCGGGTCTTAATCCAACAATGATTCCAGGCCAAATAATTGTCGGTATCGGATTTTTAGGCGCGGGTTCAATAATGGTTTATGGCTCTCAGCTTAGAGGTCTGACTACGGCCGGCGGTCTTTGGGTAATGGCAGGTGTTGGTATGGCTGCGGGGTTTGGCATGTATAGTTTGGCTATAATTATCACAATTTTAGTTCTTCTGATATTAATTTTAGTAAATATATTTGAACGACCATTCAGAAAGATTTCTGATGAAAGTTTAAGCGTGGAAAAAAGAAACAGTTAATTTATATGGAATCAAACGAAATTAGATCAAGATTTCTAAAATTTTTTGAAGACCGAGGACACAAAATAATTCCTTCAGCCTCCTTGGTGCCGGAGAATGATCCTTCGGTGCTTTTTACGACTGCCGGAATGCACCCGCTTGTTCCTTATTTACTAGGAGAAAGACATCCGCTTGGTAAACGTTTGGTTGATGTTCAAAAGTGCATAAGGACGGGAGACATAGATGAAGTTGGCGATTATTGCCATCATACCTTTTTTGAAATGCTCGGTAATTGGTCTCTAGGAGATTATTTTAAAGAAGATGCTATTAAATGGAGTTATGAGTTTTTAACTTCTCCCAAGTGGCTTGGTTTGGATAAAAACAGAATTGCCGTTTCTGTTTTTGAGGGAGACAAAGATGCGTCTTTTGACGGCGAAGCTTTTAAAATTTGGAAAAAATTAGGAATAGCTGAAAAAAGAATTGCTTGTTTGCCAAAGAAAAACAACTGGTGGGGACCGGCAGGAGAAACCGGACCGTGCGGACCAGACACCGAAATGTTTTATTGGGTGGGTGATCCAAAAAAAATTCCGGAAAGTTTTAATGATGACAGCCCCCTTTGGCTTGAGGTTTGGAATGATGTCTTTATGCAATATGACAAAACTAAAACTGGAAATTTTGAACAGTTATCCCAAAAGAATGTGGATACGGGCATGGGTTTAGAAAGAATTTTGGCGGTAGTAAATGATTTGGACGATAATTATAAAACAGAACTTTTCTGGCCAATAATCCAAAAGACTGAAGAATTATCCGGCAAAAAATATGAAGAAAATTTAAAAGCTATGCGTATTATAGCCGATCATTTGAAGGCTAGCACTTTTATTCTTGGAGACGAAAAGGGAATAGCTCCAGCAAATACTGGCCAAGGATATGTTTTGCGCCGCTTAATCCGTCGGGCTGTCAGATATGGAAAACAACTTGAAATTAAATCTTTTACGGGAAAAATCGCAGAAACGGTAATAGAAATATATAAAAATGTTTATCCGGAATTATTAGAAAATAAGGATTTTATTTTAAGTAATTTATCGCAAGAAGAAGAAAAATTTGAAAAAACACTGGAACGCGGCTTGAAAGAATTTGAAAAGGACATTGACCCGTTTGTTCTTTTTACCACTTATGGATTTCCGATAGAACTTACGGAGGAATTAGCCAAAGAAAAAGAAAAAAAAATTGATTTGGAAGATTTTAATAAAAAAATGGCGGAACATCAGAAGCTCTCTCAGACTTCTTCTGCCGGGATGTTCAAGGGCGGGCTGGCAGACGCCGGAGAAGAGACAAAAAGATTGCACACAGCCACGCATTTACTGAACGCCGCTCTTCGGCAGATTCTGGGGAACCATGTTATTCAAAAAGGAAGCAATATTACGGCCGAGCGTCTGCGTTTTGATTTTACCCATCCAGAGAGGATGACCGAAGAAGAAAAGAAAAAAGTGGAAGAAATCGTCAACGATAAAATTGCCGAAAAGTTGCCGGTTAGTTTCGTGGAAATACTAAAAGCGGAAGCGGAGAAAATTGCCGTGCACTCATTTAACGAAAAATATGGCGATATTGTAAAGGTTTATTTTATAGGTGATGAAAAATCCGGATATTTTAGCCGGGAATTCTGCGGTGGTCCGCATGCAAACAACACGGGAGAATTGGGTCATTTCAAAATTATCAAAGAAGAAGCGGTAGCGCAAGGGATTAGGCGCATTAAAGCCGTACTTATGTAGTTTTTTGGTTTTTGTTTGTGTTATACTTAAGACATGGGTATTTTTTCTAAGGCGAAAAGCAAAGATGAACTGATTCTGGTTTTTAATATCGGATCCGAAGCGGTGGGAGGGGCGCTTTTCCGCGCGCAAAAATCCGGAATTCCGAAAATAATTTTCTCTGCGGAAGAGACAATACAGATAGAGGAGAAAATTGACATTGACAAATTTCTGTCTTTAACATTGCAATCTCTGGAAGCGGTTGCTAATAAAATTTACATAGCGAAACTAGGCGCGCCTTCCAGAGTTTTCTGCGTTCTTTCTTCCTCTTGGTATGTTTCAGAGACGCGGATAATAAATTTTAAAAAAAATACCCCCTTTGTATTTAGCGCCAAATTAGCCGATGAATTGGTTCAGAGGGAAATAAAGCTTTTTGAAGAAGAGCATTCAGTAAAATATAATGAGCACATAAACAATAAAGTTCGCACAATTGAACTCAAAAATATTAAAACAGTCTTAAATGGTTATGAGACAGCTAAACCGTTAAATCAAAAAGCCAAAGAACTGGAAATAACCATTTTTATTTCCACTAGCGGAGAACAGATATTAAAAAAAATAGAAGATGTTATAAGAAAATATTTTCATTCCGGTCCGATAAAGTTTTCTTCTTTCACCATGGCATCTTTTGCTGTGGTACGCGACATGCAACCCTCTCGTGAAAATTTTCTTTTGATTGATATTGGCGGAGAAGTGACAGATGTTTCCATGGTAAAGGAAAATATCTTGCGTGAATCAATTTCTTTTCCCCTGGGTCGTAATTTCTTAATACGCGGGGTGGCTGGTCGTTTGGGCTGCACCTTAAGTGAAGCAAATTCGCTTATTTCTCTTTTTAAAGATGGACACGCGGAAGAAGCTACGGCTAAAAAACTTGCGTCCATTATGGGTCAATTGAAAGCAGAATGGTTAAAACGGTTTCAAGAATCTTTAGCTAATATTTCTCACGATATTTCTATTCCGGCGATTATCTATATGGCCACAGACAAGGATTTGGCGGATTTTTTCTCTGAAACGATTAAAACTGAACAATTTAGTCAGTACACTTTAACAGAATCAAAATTTGAAGTTATCCCCTTAAGCACTCAAATACTTCACGGGATTGCGGCATTCGAAGAGTCGGTAATTCGTGAACCGTATCTTATTATTGATTCTATTTACATTAATCGTTTTTTGATTAAAATATAATTATGCCGAAACATTTTTTTGAAGACATGGTGAAAGCCAAGCGTTTAAGCAGGGGGATAGTTCCAAAAGAACCTGAGTTGAAAGAGACACAGGAAGCTGAAGTGGAAGAAATAAAAAGGGAAACAAAAAAAGAGATTAAAAGAGAAATTAAAACGAATCCCAGTAAAAACAAATCCAGATATTTTCTTTGGCTGGTGGCGCTGGTTTCCGTGGTGTTTTGCTTTTTTGCTTTTTCCTTTTTATTTTCAAGGGCGACGATAACAGTGAATCCAAAAACAGAAGATTTAGTTTTAAATGAAAATTTATCCGCCAACAAAGACTCAAATAATAACGGCTTGTTTTTTAATTTAGTGGACAATATTTCCGGCGAAGAAAGCAAAGACATCCAAGCGAATGTGCAAAAAGATGTTTCCTATAAAGCCACGGGCACTGTTGTGATTTACAATGCTTTCAGCCCAACTCCCCAGGCGCTTAACATAGATACGAGACTGGAAGGTTCAAACGGTAAAATTTACAAAACCCAAACAAAAACAGTTGTGCCGGGAATGAGCAAGGACAAAACTCCCGGGCAAGTTGAAGTAGGGATTTATGGAAGTGCCAACGGCCCCGATTATAACAGCGCCCCGCTTGATTTTAATATTTTAGGATTCAAGGGAACTCCCAAGTACTCCAAATTCAAAGTAAGATCAAAAACAGGAACGCAAATAACAGGCGGGTTTATTGGAAAGGTCAATGTTATTTCGGATGCGGATAAAGCGTCTGCTTTGGCCGAATTAAATTCATCCCTTAAAACAAAGCTCTTAGCTAAAGCTACCAACCAAATTCCTCCCGGATTCGTTCTTTTTAAGGATGCTGTTTTTTTGAGCACCGAAGACCCCATTATTCCACTTACCGCGGATAAAAATAATAATTTTACAATAACGCTTAAAGGCAATTTGTACGGCATTCTGTTTGATGAGCAAAAACTGACGAAAAAAATTACCGAGGATCGTCTTGACAATTATGATGGCAGTGATGTTTATATCTCAAATATCAAAGATCTGACTTTTTCCCTAGCAACTCAAGACAATCTTTCTTTTGACAATCTGCAGAACATAAACTTCAATTTATCCGGTCCCGCAAAATTTGTCTGGAGGCTTGACGAAGATAAATTTGTAGTGGATCTATTGGGCAAATCAAAAAGTGATTTTAGCCAAGTACTCTCACAATATCCAAACATTACTTCCGCTACCCTGAAACTCAGCCCTCCCTGGAAAATGTCTATTCCCGATGAAATAAAAAATATAAAAGTGAATGTGAATTATCCAATTTGACATAGTTTCTTATATTTACTACAATAGCAGTTCATACATGAGTGACTCAAAAAAGGAAAAAATAGTAACAGCACGGGGGATTGTCACCGAGGCCCTTCCCAGTACTTTGTTTAGAGTTAAAATATTGGGTAACAATGGAGAAGAGGAGAAACCTGCCCGCAATGCTTCGCACAGCGATGAAGGCGGGGAAATTCTTGCCTATCTTGGAGGGAAAATGCGGATGTACAGAATTAAGGTTTTAATAGGAGATTCGGTAGAAGTTGTGCTGGATACTTATGGTGGAAAAGGCAGGATAATTAAGAGGTTATAATAAGCTTGTTATTTTTTCAATATGGTGTATTATAGATCTTACGGTTTGTTGGTAGTTTTTAAAAAGTTATAGTATTGAAAAATAAGGGTTTTTTCCTTGTTTTTCTTCTGTCTGTAGTGTTTTGATAAATTTTTATGAAAATAAAATCATCTGTAAAAAAAATTTGTGATAATTGTAAAATGGTTAGAAGGGCCAGGCATTTAAGAATAATTTGTTCTAATCCTAAGCATAAACAAAAACAATAATTTATGAGAATATTAGGAATCACAGTGCCAAATGAAAAAAGGCTAGAGATTGGTTTGACTTGCATCTATGGTGTCGGTGTTTCTTCTGCCCGCAAAATTTTAGACCAAGTTGGTATTGATCACGGCAAAAAAGCAAAGGATTTAAGTCCAGAAGAAGAAAACAATATTCGCTCAATTGTAGAGAAAATTTTAATTGAAGGAAATTTAAAAAGAGAAATATCGGCAAATATCAAAAGGTTGAAGGATATAAAAAGCTACCGAGGTATTCGCCACATAAAAAGATTACCGGTTCGGGGACAGCGCACCAGAACGAATTCCCGAACGGTCCGAGGCAATGTTCGTAAAACAATGGCCTCCGGCAAGAGAAAGGAAAGTAAGACATAATTTTTTATGGGAAAGACAAAAATCACAACAGAAGAAATAAAAGATAAAAGCGAAAAAGTTGGCGGAGAAGGAGGAGAAATAAAAAAAGCTTCGTCAAAAACACCAAAGAAGAAAGTAACTTCCGGTGTTTTGCACATTGATGCTACTTTTAATAACACGAAAGTGCTTTTTTCCGATAAATTAGGCAACACCTTATTTTGGGGAAGTGCCGGAGCAATGGGTTTCAGGGGAGCCAAGAAGGGAACCCCGTTTGCAGCTTCCAAAGTGGGGGATGTGATTGGTAGTAAAGCGGCCATCCTTGGAGTAAAAGATGCCGACGTGGTTGTTTTAGGAGTTGGTTCCGGACGCGAACCGGCCATTAGAGCTTTTATGGCGCACGGGATTGAAATTACTTCCATCTTGGATGCGACACCGGTGCCTCATAATGGCCCTAAACCCAAAAAGCCAAGACGGGTATAATTAATTTAAATTTATGATATCAAAACCAAAATTTAAAATTTGCAGAAGACTGGGTCCGGGAGTTTATGACAAATGTCAAACCGCCAAGTTTGCCTCATCGGCCACCAAATCTTTGCCCGGCGGGAAACGTCCCAAGGCTCCAACCGAATATGGAACACAGCTTATAGAAAAACAAAAAATACGTTTTTCTTATGGTATATCCGAACGCCAACTTTCCAATTATGTTAAAAAGGCGACTCAAAACAAAGGCGCAGGTACAGCCGAGAAGCTTTTTGAAAGTCTTGAATCTCGTCTTGATAACGTAATTTACCGAATGGGTCTCGGAGCATCGCGTCGCGCGACCAGGCAAATGGTTTCTCATGGACATTTTATCGTCAATGATCACCGAGTTACCATTCCGTCATATGAAATCAAAACAGGAGATGTTATAAAAATTCGTGAAGGGTCCAGAGCCAAGAAAATTTTTGAAAATTTGCCGGGTAGACTGAAGGATTATAATTCTCCGGCTTGGGTAAGTTTTGATTTAAATAGCGTGGAAGGGCGTATTTTAGATAAGCCGAAAAATATCGAAACCTTCCTTGATTTGAATGCTGTGCTTGAATTTTACAGTAGATAATTTGCGTTAAATTATTATTAATTTTTTTTGTAAAAATATATTTTATGCCTGAATATAAAATAATTATGCCTTCCAAGCCTCGCGTCGTTGAAGAAGCCGGCAACAAAGGAGTATTTGAAATAGACGGTTTGTATCCTGGATATGGTCACACCCTGGGTAATAGTTTAAGGAGAATAATTATTTCCTCTCTGCCGGGGGCGAGTATTACTTCTATAAAAATTGATGGCGTATCTCACGAATTCCAGACAATGGATGGAATCAAAGAAGA
>Ga0182027_10012802_pt1 | contig 11758 bp, 6 predicted proteins | sample 712E1DmetaG_FD_121300 | JGI IMG/M metagenome (GOLD analysis project Ga0182027, IMG submission 121300) | Permafrost microbial communities from Stordalen Mire, Sweden - 712E1D metaG (Illumina Assembly) | ecosystem: Environmental > Terrestrial > Soil > Wetlands > Permafrost | place: Sweden...
CTGTTTGGGCGCACGGAACTGGGGTGTTTCTACCAGAGCAAGTCAACCGACGACGGCATTTCGTGGTCCGAGCCCAAGCCCGTGCCTCTCGCTGCCGCCTATACCCCGCCATATTTGGTTCGCATCCCAGCCACGGGCGATCTGCTGTTGATCTGGGACCAAGCCTCCGCTGAGGAAATTGTCGCCGGACTTGCCCGGCACCGCCTGACCACGGCGATTTCCAGCGACGACGGCGCTACCTGGCGTCACCTTCGCAACTTGGAATCCCTGGACGACCGGACCGAGATCCCGCCGCCGCAAGGCCCCCCGACGGTCTATCGGATGGCACACTTTGAATTCCGCCAACCGGTGGACCTCACACACTACCCGCACGCTCCCGGCTGCTCCCGCATCTGTTATCCGGACGCGGTTTTTCGCGGCAATGAAGTGGCCATCGCCTACGATTATGGTTACGGTGGACCCGGTGAATTGAAAGACGGCTCGACGACCAAGATCAAGGTGGTCTCCCTCGATTGGCTCTACGAAAAAGTATAAAGCTAAGTCGCGCGACCTGTTCTTGAGGGGAGCGGCGTAACGCAGAGTAATTTGTCTCGGCGACAAATACCTCTGCTACGCCGCTTATGCCGCTCGCCGGCAGTGGAATCGATGTCGCAATCTTCGAAGTTGCCAGGCGACTACTGCCAGCGCGAACCATACCACCGCAGAAGCGGTTAGCACTAAAAGGGTATCATGTAAGGGCAGAAGCCACCAAACGAACAGCGCGAATGCCGCCAAACCCACGCTTCCGGTCGCGGCGCCGGCCGCATCGAGACTGGCGGTCCCGCGGGCGCGTTTATGGCCATCCCTTCCCGTTCGCTGCTCCTTTCGCGGGTATGTTTTTCCATCAAGGTGGCGCTGGCGGGGAAGATTGCGGGGGAATGCGAGGAACAGTCCACCCACCCCGGGGCCCAGTTTCCTGGCGATGATGCCCGTTGCGGCGGTAATCAAACCTCCGAATAAGAATCGCACCGCATACTCGTACCACTGTGTCTGACGGAGCGAGGACAGATCGAATTGCACCATTCTGCGGCCCACCTAACGCGCAGAGTCAAAACGTGCATAAGAAGAAGTGGGGCATTTCGAATCGGGCTTGACATATTCCCAAAAAATCTTGAAAAAACTTCTTGACAAAGGCCAAGGCCGAGCGTACAAGCATTGGGTGATCGATCATCCACTGATTGTGTGAAACCATGAGCACAGTGCATCTGACGAATTTCATCCCTCAACAAACTCCGCTTCGGGAGCAGGTTGCTAACTTCCTGAGAGATTTGATCTTATCTGGCAAGTTAAAGCCCGGGGAGAGGGTTGTGGAGCGGAATCTCGCCAAGTCTCTGGGTGTTGGGCAGGCAACGGTGCGCGAGGCCCTACAGGTCCTTGAGCATGAGGGCCTGATTTTCAAGAAAGCCAACACCGCCAGCTTCGTTACCCAGTTAAGCAGCGAGCGAGTTACCGAGATCGTGGAAATAAGGTGCCAGCTTGAACCCAAGGCGTTCGCCCTTGCGCACCGGAGAAAGACGCCAGCAGATCTCAAAGAGCTTCAATGCTTGGTCAGCAAGATCGACGAAGGCGCCACCAAGAATGACTACTACCTGCTTGGAACCAGCGACTTAGCTTTCCACCAGAAGGTCTGGCGCATCTCCGGAAATCAAACGCTGGAACGAATTCTCTCTCAGGTTCTAACTCCGCTGTTTGCCTATCTTATGGTCTTCCTGAGCACCAGCGGCAGCCCGATGAACGATCGCGTGAAGTCTCACCAGCTCCTCGTGGACGCTTTGGCCGATGAGGACGAGGAGAAAGTGATTCAGGCAGCGCGGGGTCATAGTTTCAATTCGTGGTACCAGTTTCTTCCTCCCGCCATAAAAGGGGAAGAGTTCTGGCCACGCGGCGAGAAATAGCGATACCTTTGGCTTCTATTACTTGGACGGCGATTTCGCCGTCGATTCTCTTCGCCTAGGGCGGCGGAGAGGTTAGCGTCGGTTGTCCTTTTAGTCGGTCGAAATCCGCATTCTCGGCGAAGGGGGGGGGCCGATGAAGGCGGAAGCCGGAATGGTCAACCCCTTGACCATCCGGATCAGGAGCAGCTCGAGCGGGGGTGGTGATTCCCCACAGGTGTCAACACCCACATGGAGAGGGTGACGTTCAGCCCCGCGAGCTTAGTTCAGGCAAGCCCCTATATTTTAGCAAGCTTGGAAGACTTTCCGCAAGGAGCTACCCTCACGGCTGGCGAGCGCGGTAGGCAGGGTTGATGTCGGTGTCCGCGCACATCTTATCTGGATGTCACTGTAACCGAACCCGGCGCGGTGACTCAACCGACCGGATATTACTCCGGACTAGGAGGATATTCAATGTCCCGTGATTTAAGAAAGCTCTGCCTGATACTTTGCTTACTTGGATGTTGGGTGGGAGTTCCGCTTACCACCTTTGGTCAAATTGGGGGTGGTACCATCAGCGGTTACGTTCTCGACGCCACCAAAGCCGTGGTGCCGGATGCGGAAGTTACCGCAAAGAACAACAGTACTGGTGTCATCACCCCTACTGTTACGAATAGCAGCGGTTACTACGAGTATTCATTGCTGCCCGCAGGTCAATATGTTATTGAAGCCACGCACAAGGGCTTTGGTGCGGCAGCCAGCGAAGAGTTTACCTTGAGCACTGGTACTCACCCAAGAGTCGACCTGACTTTGCCGGTGGCGAGCACGGTGAGTAAAGTTGAAGTAACCGGTACCGCGCCGATGGTCAACACCACCAGGGAAGATTTGGGGGAACTGGTTAACGCCGACAAGGTCGCGCAACTTCCTTTGAGCGGCCGCAGTTGGCTCAGCCTGGTGAACCTGGAGCCGGGCGCTCAGAATTCGCCCGGGAGCGGTGCAGGCGGCCGGGGTGGTATGCGGTTTAACGGCTCCCCGGACTATGGCAACAGTCTGCTGGCCGACGGTGTGGATATGTCGTTCGGCGAGATCACCTCGCCCCCGTCCAACCAATCCGCCGGTGCCGGCAGCTCGGTGATGCCCGGTATCAGCCTCTCCGCCATTTCCGAGGTGAAGGTTGACAGCAACGCCTTCTCCGCCGAGTACGGAAACTCGGTGGGCGGCGTGGTCAACCTCACCACCAAGTCCGGCACGAATAAGTTTCACGGCGAAGCGTTGGAGAACGTCCGCAACGATGTGTTCAACGCCAACAACTTCTTCAACAATAAAAACGGCACGGCGAAACCGGCGCTGCGATTCAATCAGTTCGGCGCTTCGATCGGCGGCCCCGTCGTGAAGGACCACCTCTTCTTCTTCCTGAACTACGAAGGCGCGCGGCAAAGGACCTACGTTCAGGAATCCGGGTATGTTCCCAATGCCACCATGCTGAACCAGATTACCAGTCCGACGATGCTGGCCAATCTGGCGACGCTTCCGGCCGCCACGCAAACCACCACCAACCCCTTGATGGGATATAACTACCACGTGGCTCCTTATCCGGACGAGGAGAACGTATCGCTCGGCCACCTGGACTACAACTTTGGGAAACAGCATTTGGCCGTACGCTTCATCAACAACTGGGCCAACATCGCCTCTCCCAACCTGGCTCCCATCGATGTGCAGATGGCGCCCTCCCATTACCAGAACGTGAACGTCGAGTATACAGTGCCCATCAGCGCGAACAAGTTGAATGAATTCCGGTTCGGCTGGGCCCGCGTCAACCTCGACCGCAAAAACAGTAACCTGAATCAAAACAACGGCGAGATCTACATTTCCAACCCCAGCATGAACGGCGGGGCACAAAGCGAAATTCACTACCGCGATAAACCCGATACGATCGTCGACAACTTCTCCTGGGTCAAGGGCGCCCACACCTTGAAAGTGGGAACGCAGATCATGGACCGCTACTCGTGGCGGCTGCAGGACACGGGAGCCTACCAGTACTACCAAACTCCCCAGGATGTGATCAATAACAACGTCTACCAGGTGGTGTTCGGCATCCCCAGCCCCAAGACTCTTGCCGATTGGTCATTTGCCTTCTTTGGACAGGACGAATGGAGAGTCAATCGGAACTTGGAAGTCACTGCGGGCCTTCGTTATGAGCACTATACCCCCATGAAAGGGATGTGGAACGTAAGCAGCGGGAATCCGTTTGGGAGTTTCATTCCGAACCTTAACCAGCCGATGTTCGCCTCCCACTTCAGTGATTTCGCCCCCCGCCTCGGGATCGCGTGGGATGTGAGCGGGAACCAGAAGTTGGTCGTCCGCGCCGGCGCCGGAATTAGCTACATGGCCCCGCAGGCCATGCTGTCCTATGACGACGCTGCCATTGACCCGCGGCTACCGGGGACTCTGACTCTTACCCCGGCCGACGTTCCGTCCGGATTTAGCCTCAACTTTCCCTTCCCCAAGACCACCTTGGTTCAGCAGTTCGAAGCCACGCCGGACTTGGTTGCCCAGATTGGCATCAATACCGGACGCAACGTCGCTGACTACAACATGAAGGACTTCGAAACCGGCCAATGGAACCTGAGCGTGCAGGGCATGCTGACCAAGAACACTACGCTCCAGGTTTCCTACGTCGGCAACCACGCCTGGCACATGTACCTGCCCGTCTTTCCCAACATGTTCCTGCCCAATCAATCGGCACGGCCGCAACCTTCCTATGGCAACGTGCAATTCGTGACGGCGGGAGCCAGTTCCAGCTATGACGCAATGCAGGTTTCGTTGAAGCAGCGTTCCTTTCATGGCTTGGTGCTGGACTCTTACTACACGTGGGCGCACACCCTTTCCTACGGTCAAGTAAGCGACTCCGAGAACATCAATGCCACCAACAACAACTATCAAGATCCCTACAACATCCGGGGATCGTACGGACCGGTGCCGGCCGAGCAGCGCCACGTGTTCGTACTCGATCACACCTACCTGCTGCCCACTCCCACCTTCGCACAAAGCAGCGGTGCGGGACGGCAAGCGTTGGGCGGTTGGAGTTTGGACGGCATCCTGAGCCTTCAGTCGGGATTGCCAGTGAACGTGCTGGCGGGCAAGGACCTGGTTCGGAACACCCGCAGCACTGGCGACCGGCCGGACCGCGTTTCGGGCGTCAACGCATATGTTGGCGGCACTACCGGAACTCTCCAATGGCTCAACCCGTCGGCGTTTGACTACACCACTCCCTATAACGCGATACGGTACGGCAGTCTTGCGTACAACGCCATGCGCGGCACCCATGGGTTCTACTATGACTGTGGTCTGCACAAGCAGTTCAACATCAAGGAAAAGGCGTTCGTCACCTACCGGCTGGAGGCGTTCAATCTGTTCAACCACAAAGTGTTCAGCAACAACATTGACGCCACCGCTACCGATCCCAAGTTCGGCCAGTTCACGGGATCGTCGGGCGCACGTACGCTCCAAATGAACCTCACGCTCAACTTCTAATGAGGTTGGGCCTAACTGATGACGGGTCCCGCCGAGGCGGGACCCGCTCTTCCCATACGGCGGCATACTGGTTTGATTCCGGAGATCCAATCTCAGTCGACTCAAAACCCGAGAAAAAAGATGAACTCACTGGTTAAGGTGACTCGCAGAAATTTCCTTTCTGCTCTACCCGCACTAGTCGTTCGGCCAGCGGCGAGCGGAGCAACTTCAAAAGCGTTGGCGAACTCAACCTATCTGTCATATTACCCGGTCGACTTGTCAAAAGGAGGAGTGCAAGCAGGCCTCAATGATTTGGCGCCTTATACTCGGATGAAGATCGGAGGTGTTGCGGTCACGGTAAACTCCCTGCCCAAGGGATTGCGACACGCATCCGACTTGGGGGTGGTGGTTCCGGAATGGCTCCCGGTGCGGGTGATTCATCGTTTCGCTCAGCCGGATCTTGACGGCAAGGTCACGAGTCGCGCAGGCGAACTTCAAGACCCTGTCGTATACGTTGATTGCCCACGGCCCTTTGTGACCCCCGGCGGAGATTATTTGCTCACCATCATCAACGGCAAGGGTCACTACGGCTTTACCGATCCACATTGCAAGGTCAACGACATTCTCGTGTACCGTTCGAAAGATCGCGGTAAAACGTGGAGCGGTCCGACCCTCTCGACGGTGATTCCCTACAATCAGCACGCCTGGGTCCCGCTGGTGCCAAAAGGCTCGCGCCGAATCTATATTTTCTGCACCGAACCCGCGCCCGATGATTTTGACAGTTTCGAAGATGCCGGTATCGCCATGCGCTTTTCCGACGATGACGGCTACAGCTGGTCAAAACCGCAGCGCATCCGCCCGCAGAACGCTCCCGAGTATCAGGGAATGTGGTGTATCAACATGACGGAGACCGCGAGCGGCGCCTGGATACTGGCTCCGCACACGGGTGCCTATGCTCCCATTCCCGGCCGGCCGCAGCACTACAAACTTCAGAGTACCTGGCTTTATGTCCTTCGCAGTGAAGACCGCGGCAAGACCTGGACCCTACTACCGGGCAAGCAGACTAGCGGCTGGCAATGGAAGCCAGCGAATCGAATGGATGAAGGGCGGCCTCTGGCGCTCGGAAGCGGCCATGTGGTGCTTTTCTCCCGGACCGAGGAGGGGCACATCTGGCAACAGCGCAGCGCGGACGATGGCAAGACGTGGTCGGAGCCGTCGCCCACGCCACTCGTTCACCCCGACGCTCCGCCCATGATTGAAAAGTTGTCGGACCAGAAGACGATCATCGCCTTGCACCACAATCGCAGTGCGGGAGGCGGCTTCAATCGCGACGACCGGTCCGAGGTTTGGATATCGCTTTCACATGATGACGGCATTACCTGGACGGAGCCTCGGTTCCTGATGTCTACGGCGACCACGATAACGCGTAAGCTGTTCGGGTCGGAGCAGTATTGCATCACCTATTGCGATGTTCTTGCCCAAGACGGAACACTCAACATCTTCCTGCCGCATTTGTGGCGCCAGGTGTTGCAGGTTCGGATGCAGGAAGCGGACTTAGTTAAGCTACCGACACAACGCGAACTGTTCGGGAGCTACCGTGGCGTCCCAAGCATTACTTGACAACGTGGGACAGGACACGAGGATCGTGCCGTTCTCGAACGCAACCCCAACGAGGTTAGGTGGACATGAGTTCCGAGCATAGAAGGATCTTGGGCAGGCTTACAATCTTCGCTGCGGGGTGCATCATTGCTTCATGCACGGCTTTCGCCGCCCATCAATTTCTAACTGAAGTAACGGTCTACCAGGAAAAAGACAACGGGTACTTTATTCACCGCATACCCGCTCTTTTGACGACCGACAAAGGCACGCTCCTGGCTTTTTGCGAGGCCCGGATGGCATCCGCCAGCGATGGCGCCGCCACCGATATCGCGTTGAGGCGAAGCCTCGATAATGGGAAAACCTGGACGACGGCCCAGGTGGTCGCGCACTTTCCCAACTACACGGTGGGAAACCCGGCGCCCGTTCAAGACAGGAAGACGGGAGTAATCTGGCTCCTCCTCACTGTCAATCCCTCCGGCGTCAGTGAGAAAGAGATTTGCGATCGGTCCCCCCGGGGAACGCGGACCGTTTGGATTACCCACAGCAGTGATGACGGCGCAACGTGGTCGTCAGCGGAAGAGATCACTTCCACCACGAAAGAGCCCGACTGGACGTGGTATGCCACCGGTCCCGGCAACGGCATTCAGCTTGAGGACGGCCGTCTGGTAATTCCGTGCGATTACAAGGTTGCCGGGACCCAGGCCTTCTACGCTCACGTGATCTATAGCGACGATGATGGAAAGACGTGGAAGATTGGCGGCAGCGCCGGACCCCAGACGAATGAGTCCACGGTCGTGCAATTGGCCGATGGCTCGTTGCTACTTAATATGCGCAGCTATGCCGGGCAGCATCTGCGGGCCGTCTCTTCCAGCCACGATGGCGGACTCACCTGGTCTCCGGTGCAGCTTGATCCCGCCCTGATTGAGCCGATCTGTCAGGCCACCTTCATTCGCTATACGCTGGCGCGAACCGCGGGAAAGAACCGCCTGCTGTTCGCGAACCCCGCCGACACGGCGCGCGACCGGATGACGGTGTGTTTGAGTTATGACGAAGGCAAGACCTGGCCGGTGTCCCGGCTGGTTTACGAAGACTTTTCCGAGTACTCGTCGCTGGCGATCCTGAAAGATGGAACGATTGGATTGCTCTATACCAAGGGCCCTGGGAAACCCACCCCGCAGAACGGATGGTACCCACCCACCAACCCGGAGATTGTTTTCGCTCATTTCAATTTGGAATGGCTTACTCACGGCGCGGACCACCTGGGCGCGAAACCGCAGCCCTGACGAGTCGGATCCCCAGGAATTGAAGTCTCTTCACACAAATCGACGGGAGCTTGTGCATAGGGCAGGCCCCGGGTTCACGCAAAACTGTAAGGAGCAATACATGAGAATCTTATTGGCAATTCTACTCTGTGTTGGAAGCCTGGCGGCGGCGTCCACCCCCAAGGAGCCGCTGAAGACAGACCTGTTTCACGGAGGGGAAGGCGGCTACAAGACGTACAGGATCCCCGCTCTCGTCGTGACCGTGAAGGGTACCCTCCTGGCATTCTGCGCCGCTCGCAAGGACTTTAGTGATTGGGCGGAGATCAATATCGCCTTGCGCCGGAGCACGAATGGCGGGAAGACCTGGGAGCCGGCACGGATCATCGCCGCGCAGGGCGAGTCCACAGTGGACAATCCCACTCCCATCGTCGACAAGAATGGAACGATTCACTTCCTCTACCAGGTGAACTACGCCCACGTCTATTACATTCGCAGCGATGACGATGGGAAGACGTTCACGCCACCGGTGGATCTAACCCCCGTGGTGGACAAATTCCACTCGGAATGGAATTGGATTGTGGTGGCGCCGGGCCCCGGCCACGCCATTCAATTGAAGAACGGTCGGCTGCTGGTTCCCGTGTGGATGTCCACCAGCCACACCCACCGCCCCTCCATCGTCTCCACCATCTACAGCGACGATCATGGCAAGACGTGGGATCGCGGTGCCGTTGTTCCTACCGTCTTCCGCGACCCGGGCGAGGGCGTCGCCACCGAATTGGCCGACGGCCGCGTGATGCTCAACATACGCAATGAAAACATTGAACATCGCCGAGCCATTGCCTTCAGTCCAGACGGAATCTCGGGGTGGACCAAACCGGTATTACAGGATGAGCTGTATGAGCCGGTTTGCTTCGCCAGTTCGATCCGCTATCACGGCAAGGGAGGGCGCTGCCCCAATTGCGTTCTCTTTGCCAATCCATATAACCAAAGCACCACTGCGATTATTCCCCAATACGAAATGCGCCCGCGCGACAACCTAACCGTGCGCTTGAGCTGCGACAGCGGCAAGACCTGGCCCATCATGAAATTGCTCGAAAGCGGCCGCACCGGCTACAACGACCTGGCGGTTGCGAAAGATGGATCGATCTACTGCCTTTATGAGCACGGCGTTCCGGCGGACAACCCTCTTGCCAATGCTAATCTCCGCATCGCGCACTTTTCGCTGGATTGGCTGACGAGTGGAAAAGGTTGCTCGCAGGCTCAGTAGCCGACTCCAGGGTCACTCTGGATAAACAAGGAATTCATGAATAAGAACGATGATCTTAAGAATGGACAAAATGCCACCACCCTCTCGCGCCGTGATTTTCTGACGCAAAGTGCGGGGGTGTTGGGGGCCGCTTACGCACCCGGCAGTGCTGCGGCGGGGGCATCGCCCTTGTCTTCGACGTCAGCTCCGCGGCCGAACATTGTGTTTCTGATGGGCGATGGTGTCCGCCCGGATGAGGTCGGAGGAGGCAACAAGCTCATCCAGACACCCAACATCGACCGCATTGGCCGGGAGGGCGCCAGCTTCAGCAACAGTTTCGCCATCAATGCATTGTGCGCGCCAAGCCGTGCCACCGTGCTGACCGGCCTCTACTCGTGCCGGCACGGAGTCATCGACAATAAGCACCAACTTGTGCCCGGCATCCCCATACTTTCCGATTATCTGCGGAAGGCCGGATATGAGGTCGCCTTTTGCGGCAAGTCGCACCAAACCGAGGGGTTGCGGAACTACTACTGGGACTATTATTACGGCTATCGCAATGAGCAACCATTCTATGGCGCGTCCATCGCCGAGGGCTTTCACGGCAAGGTTGGCGACGACAAGATTATTGAAGAATATGCCGACGATGCCGTTACGAAGCACGCGGTGGGATGGCTTCAGGAGCGCGGGGAGAAGCCATTTTGTCTCTTCCTGTGGCTCAAAGCGCCCCATCACCCCTACTTGCCTCCCCGGTCGCTCGAACTGAAACTCGACGACGGCACCATCATTCCCAAGCCTTCCACCTTTGACGAAGACCTCAAGGGGTATCCGGGTAAACCGCGCGCCTTCGCGAATTGCCGGCTTCGACTCAATTTGGACGAACACCATGTGGGGATGATGGAAGCCTTAGTGAAGGCACACTATGCCTGCACGATGGGACTGGATGACAATGTGGGCCGCGTGCTGCGCGTGCTGGAAGAAAAAGGCAAGCTCGACGACACGGCGGTCATCTTTGGCTCCGACCATGGATATTTTCTCGGTGAGTGGCATTTCGTCGACAAGCGCCTGATGCACGAGCCCTCTATTCGCACCCCTCTGTACATTCGCTACCCACGGCTGGCCAAGGCAGGAGCCGTCAGCGGGAAGATGGTGCTCAACCTCGACCTTGCTCCCACCATTCTGGAGTTGGCGGGTCTCGAAGTACCTCAGTCGATGCAAGGTAAGAGCCTGCTCCCGCTGCTGCAAGGGAAGGAGACCAGTTCCGAATGGCGTAAGGACTGGCTGTACGCGTACTACGAATCTCCCAGTACGACGCCAAGAAATCGCGGCGTCCGCTCCGACCGCTACAAGCTCATTGAGTATTGGGAACAGTCGCCGCCGGAGTATGAGCTTTACGACCTTCAGCAGGATCCTGACGAGACTCACAACCTCTATGGAGACTCTGCCTATTCGAGCCTTCAGCAACACCTGCTCCAGCGCCTGCAGGAACTGCGCCGGGAAACCGGGGAAATGTGAGGAACATTTATGAATAGACGACAATTTATAAAAACCGTTTCTGCGGCTTCGGTCGCTGCACCGTTTCTGACTAGACCCTCTGGCGCTCAGCCATCTTCCACTTATCTCGATTACCTGGGAATCGACCTTGCCAAAGGGGCAATCCAATCCGACCTCTCTGACCTCGTTCCTTATCAACGAATGCAGATTGCGGGGGTTCATGTCGAGCCGAACGCCCTTCCGCACGGCTTGAAGCATTTCAGTGAACTTGGGGTCGCGATGCCTGATTGGGTAAACGTTCGGGTGATTCATCGTTTTCCGCAACCCGATGTGAAGAGCGGAATGATTCGAAGAACCAACGGGAGCCTGGTTGAGCCCGTCGTTTACTTGGATTGTCCGCGTCCACTTATTACCCCCAAAGGGGACTATCTGCTGACCATCATCTCGGGCAAGGGGCATTATGGGGGAACGGACCCGCACCAGAAGGTGAACGACATCTTGCTTTACCGCTCGAAGGACAGGGGCGCCACCTGGCAGGGGCCGTTCCTCTCCACCAACATTCCTTACAACCAGCATGCCTGGGTCCCGCTGGTGCCGAGAGGCGGCAAGCGGATCTATATGTTCAGCACGGAGCCTGCCCCCGATGATTTCAACGGCGATGAGAATGCCGGCATCGGTTTCCGGTACTCCGACGACGACGGATACACGTGGTCCAAAATGACGCGCATCCGGCC
>Ga0182027_10012803_pt1 | contig 11757 bp, 10 predicted proteins | sample 712E1DmetaG_FD_121300 | JGI IMG/M metagenome (GOLD analysis project Ga0182027, IMG submission 121300) | Permafrost microbial communities from Stordalen Mire, Sweden - 712E1D metaG (Illumina Assembly) | ecosystem: Environmental > Terrestrial > Soil > Wetlands > Permafrost | place: Sweden...
CACGAATGTCAATGAAACCGGTTCTATCATCGTAATTTGAGCCTGTCCGGAAACGGGTGTCGTCCAAGTCGGCCTGACCCGCATTTCAACGGGCTTAGGCCGAAAACCTAACAAAGTAATACTAGGGCGCAGCGCATCGTTGATAATGGTACGTGTAGCGCTTTCCTTTAGGGCGGCACATGCCGGACTGAAGCGCGGCGTTACAACGGCGCCCACTCAAATCAAATGCAGCACGATTTGAGGCGCACGGCATTAGGACCAGGGGCGACGTGCTGGGTTTTGGAGACGGGGTGCTGAGGATTAGCGAAACCTGAAAAACGAGACTCAAAGCCTGCGATCCAGGGGTGGAGTTTCGAATTGTTGGGTTCCATGCCGGCCTTCGGTGCCGTTTTTGCCAAGGGGAGGGGCTTTCGCGCGCATGGGGCGCAGGATCATTCTTGTAGTCTTGTTGTTTTCTACTTTTGTCATGTGTTTGCCTCTGGGGTCGGCCTTTGGTATGCCGGCAGGGCAAGATACTGCCGATCAGTCAGCCATTCAGGAAGCCGCCAGTTGGATCGGGCGCGCCATCAAGATCGATAAAGAATACCGTTATGTAATGGCCTGCAAGGTGCGGCTGCTGCTATTCTGGGCAGGGCGCGATGACGTGGGGGGCGGGTACGTCCGCATCGGGAAGGCCTCCGGGGAAGACAGGCAACAGGTCATCCAGATTCTATTTGGGTCAGACCCCGCCAAGGCGCCTCTATCTATCAACCGCTGGGGTTCCGGGACGGAGGTCCTGCGCTCCAGCGATTCTGGTCAACCGGTGGCGAGCGCTTTCTTTGGATTTATGAAATCGTCCAAGGGCCAATCCGTGCTCGCGATGAAAAGTGAGCTTTCCAAGGAGAAGGCCAACGGGGACCACCTTTTCGAGGGTATCATCAGTCGTGTGGATGACACTCGGGCGCTATCCACCACCGTTCCCTATTCATCGAATCAGGATTTTGACTTGCACCAGGTCGCGGGGGCGGAAAAAGCCACCTTGCAACAACTGGAGAGCAATCCCTCGCGACATATCCGGCGGCTCGACGGGGCAGCCCGGAGTTCGTGCGGACGGCCCGGTGAATTCCTTTCCACAACCTTGCAGTTGATTGATGACGCGGTGGCTGGCCGGCCGACGCCTGAATCGCTCTGCTATATATACAATGCCCGCCACTACAAGGCCACGCTGCTCAGCGTCCATCCCGTCGCGGAAAAAAAGATTCACGTAACCTTGCGCGGAAACGGGGGCGCCTTCGATAAGACTTATCGCGATTTGCGGGAAGCGCACTTTGAGGTGGTGAACGAAGACGAGAGCGCCAAGACGACCTTCGAGATATTGCTTGGCACAGCCGGAACATTACGCGGTGTTCCTATTCAAATAACCTACGCGCCGAACTGGTGGTTTCAAGTCATCCTGAACCTTGCGCCGGACAGCCCGCAATCCAACACACCTGCGGCGGCGCCGAAGTAGCAAACTGTGAATGAGTGGCGGAATCCCAAGGGGTTTTGACGAAAGGCGCGACATGTTGATGAAATCAAGCGGAACAACACGCAGAGGATTCTTGCGGCAGGCGGGAACCGCAGCCGTAGCCTGGGCTGCAGGTTCGCGCCTGGCGTCATCATTCCCCGCCACGTTACCCAGTCCCGTGGGCTGTTCCATCATCTCCTGGCAGACGCAGGACTTCGCCCAAGCTTTGGAGACAATTTCCGCCCTTGGCTATCATGGCGTGCAGTTGTTGGGTTGGGTGCAGGAGGCCTATGCGGGTAACAAGGCCGTGGAACTCAAGAATCGGCTCCAGAAGTTAAAGCTTTCCGCCGCCGCGTTGTCTTGCGGAAAGGTTTCGCTGTGCCCTGACAACTCCAATGACTTCGCGGCCGAGTTTCGTGATTGCGCCGACTTCCTCCACACTCTTGACGGTGATGTTTTGCAGTTAATTGATGGCGCCAAGCCGCGCGGCGACTACAGCGCCAGCCAGATTAAATCGATGGGCGCGAAGATGAATGAGATGGGAAAGATTGCGAAAGATTCCGGTATGACCGTTGCGTACCATCCTCATTTTTGGAGGTTGGGGGAAACCCGCGAGGGATTGGGGCGCGTGCTGGACGCCACCGACCCCCGTTACGTGGGACTGATCGCAGACGTCGCCCACCTGACCATGGGCGGGTCTGACCCGGCGGAAGTGATTCGAACCTATCGAGAGCGGCTGGTCATGCTGCACTTCAAGGACGTTCGCCGTGAGGCTTTCGACCTTGCCCGGCACAATCCTGACGCCGTTAAGGGATTGAAGACCCACTTCTGCGAGATCGGCACAGGCGTGGTGAACTTCCCCGCCATCACTGCAAGTTTGCGAGAGGTCCAGTTCAAAGGCTGGATTATTGTTGAACTTGATAGCTACGCGCAGCCAGCCGGCGGTCCCGCGGAAAGCGCCCGAACCAACAGGGACGCGATCCGGACGATGGGGTTCAATGTGTGATTACGCGCGAAGAGCGAGCGAACCGCGTGGTAGGCGTGACGGTGTCACGGCGCCAATACTAATTGCTCTGATCTTCTGCCGTGCTACGGTTTCTTAGCGACCATCCGCAAGACGTCGGTCTCCCGCCGGTTGTAGAAGTCGGACTCCGCCCTGACAATCTCATAGGATACGATCTGGAAAGGGTCGAATATCTTGAGCATGCCATTGCGGGGGACAAAATCGGTGCCACATTCCATGACCACAATTCCACCAGGCTTGAGTGAATCAAGAATTCTCTATACGGGCACCAGCGGCATGGTCCAACTGAACAGGATGAGGTCGAAACGCTCTTTTCCGAAATCGAACGCGCTGTTGCGAACCACCGACGTGTGCAGGGTTAGCCCAAGGTCCCTGGCACGCTTCTGGGCCAGCGCAACTCCCGCATCAACAGGATCCAATACCCACACCTTCAGCCGAGCCTGGCCAGGTAAATGGGGTTTCGCCCTGCCCCCATGCCATAGTCCAGGGCAACGCCAGGGGTACGTCCTTCCACAATCTGGGTGAGAAAACCGTCCGGAGCCTTGTTGAAGTTTGCTTTGGAGTTGGTGCAGAAGCGGTTCCAATCGTCGCTTTCCAGCGGGTCACGCTCGGTTTGAATCAGTCTTGTCCGGCGGGCGATTTCGTTATCCGCGACGCCTTCGTTCTTGGGCATCGCCGCGTACCGCCGCAATATTTCATCGTTTGTCACCAGCGGATTCTCAGCGTGCAGCTTCGGGACAAAGGTGTTTCGGAAGTCGTGGTAAAAATCGAACTCGGCTCTCTGACCGAAAGCAACCATCGAGAAGATAAGCACCCCGGCGAGGAGACGGAGCGAGCCCTTAACTCGAAGAAATGCCAGGGCTTTCATTTTAGACCTCCAGCCCGACAAGACAGCTTGGTTCCATTCCACTTGCATGACGGGTTCCCCATAAGTGCCATCAGAACTGAACGCGCTGGTCGCCTTGATAGGCTTTGATCAACGGGTAGCCGTGGCCGGAGTCCTGTCCCCAGAGCAGGATGTTCTTGGGAACCTCTTTCCCTTCCAGTTTTCCCTGGTAGGCCTTCATCAAAGCCAACGTCAAGGGGACGTTCACCAGCCAATCCCCCGTGGTGTAGAAGCCCTTCCATTTGCCATACTCCGCTGCGCGTAGAGCGTCCTGAACTTTTTCGCATTCTTCGATGGCTGCGCGTACATGGGACGCATGGTCAACGCCGTGGGGATCCGCTGCGGCTTGGGCAAGATGCATTAACATGCGGTTGGAATGGATCTGAAGGTCAACCTGGGTTAGCACGTTGGCCTGGAAGAAATTCTGTCGGCCGGCCGGCACCAGAGGTTTGGCCTTTTCCGCAAGCAGGCGAGCCTTACTCCAGCGCGGATCAGCTTCCCCGGTGATCCTGGCGAGGTATGTACCCATGGCCTTCAGGTTGGCAAATTCCCCCACTCCCCGAAGCTTTATCACCTGTGACTGGTCGTCACCCACCATGAGGTCCAGCAGCATCCGGCGCGCCGCAGTTTGGTAAAAGTGGTCGGCCATGGTGGCATCTTCCTGGTCGCCATATCTGGCCGGAGCGGCAAAATAGGCGCGATAGTAATCCTGGAGGGTGGGTGATGCGGCCTCACCGAATTCTTCCCGGCACCACTTTTCCAGGTAGAGCAAACTCAGGTCATGCTGCCCCGCGAGCCAGGGATCTGCTTGCCAGGCCAACTCCATCACCGCGCGCGTGGTCATCAGCACCGGGCGCACGTTTGCCGTGTTGTCCAATAGGTAATTGGTCGCGCCCGCTCTTACTGCGCGCCCCAGTTCGCGCCGAATCCGGTCCAACGGCACACGCTCCGTAAGGTGATTGGATCGTGAGTCGAGCATCGCCGTGTGGTAGTACACTCCCTGGCCTTTGCTGATGGTGTTTCCATCCTGAATCAGGCCGTGCCCATTGTCAGGCCACACGAGAGATATCCCTTGGGGGATTTGCAGAAATCCCTCCTGCGCAAACTTTGATGACTCCTGCCAGGCGTTCATGATGAAAATGGGCTCCCGACCGGCGGCGCGCACGACGTTCATTTGAGCTTCAATGACCTTGTTGATGACCTGCGCTCTTTCCTGGTCAGTTGTGGGTGCGCTCTTATCGTCATCCCAAAAGGGACGATCGTGCTGGCCGCGATAACCCAGCGTCCATATGATTTCGGGATCGCGATATTCGCTGACCGCCCGCTTCCATGCCGCAGTTAATAAATCCGCATGGCTCACGAATGAGTAGGGTTGGTTGCCCGGCCAGCGGTAAGTGTTTAGTCCCAAAGGTTCCACGTGGTGCTGGGTTAGAATCAGGCCCCTCTTGCCCGCGGCGACAACCTGGGGCTCGTAAGGGAAATTGAAGGTACCAGGGCAAACCATGTTGCCCTTCAGGCGAAGAATAGCCTCAAATACATGGTCCCATGTCTCGAGTGAAATTCCTGTTTGATCAGCTACGCCTGGACGCCAACCGGTCAAGAGGTCTTCATCATTGGTGAACCAACCGCGGTAACGAAACGTGGGCGAGCCCTGAACCTCATTCAATCCGGTTGGAACCAATACTTGCGTCCGGCGCGCGGGAGGGTGGTCCGTCCACCAATAAAGCGGATCGACGCCCAGGAACTCCTGGGAGAATTGGTAAATGGCGTAAATCGTCCCCCGCATGTCGGAGCCGGTCAGGACGATAGCTTGATGGATGGGAGACGTTGGCAGTGGATCCCGGACCGCTTGCAGGGTCAGAACCTCCCACCCGGAAGGCCTCTTGACGCTCTTCGGCAGTTTGCCGTTCAGTCCAATCCAAATAGTCGTGGCTTTGGCATCTCCGGGCCGGTGCACAACTTGGATACGAGTACCGAAGACCTTTTCCAAGTCCGATGCCAGGTCACGAGCGGCCATCTGGATTGGCGTGGGTTCATTCGGATCAATTAATAATGTTGTGGCAGAGTTGATCGCCACTTGGGCGCGAGCGGCTCCTACCATCAATGGCAAGAAAACAATAAGTGCTAAGGCGCGCTTAACCACCGATCCTCCTCGGGAGTCTAGGGATTTCGTGCTGCCGAGTGTACAGGGTGGAACTTGTCGGCTCAAGTGATTACTGGCGTGACTCATTCGAGGAATGTGTGGCAAACATGTTGTGGCGCATGTGGATTCGCCCAGACCATACAGAAGTGTTGCAATAATCATGCGAATGACGCAGACTTTCCCCTTCCCGCTTCTGGCGGAATCCGCTTTGTGGAGGTCACTTTTTTGACTGGCAGAGAACGCATTCTTGCAGCTTTCCGTGGAGAAGAGCCCGACTTCATACCCTTTACCCCTAATATCTGGCAGTGGTTCTATTACCATCAAACCCATCACAGCTTGCCGGCTGAGATTGCCGAGGCCCGGCACCCCTTTGACGCTATCCGGCAACTCGGCGCTGATATTCTGGCGCGCTGGGATACTCAGCACTCCACTCGGACTGCCTATACTGCGGGTGAATATTCCGAGGAGTATGCGGGATCGGGCGATTGGGATGAGCCCATGGTGACATCGTTCAACCTTTACCCGCCCCACAAGAGTCAATTACGGCGCAAGTTTGCATGCCCAGAGGGAACGCTGACCCAAACTTGGGAATATACGCGCGAAGCAGGAGCGGACTTTGAGGCCGAGCACTGGTGGAAGTCGTGGGACCAATACCCCGCCGTGCGTTATATGCTCGAAGCCCGGGAGTATGCATTCGACGCCGGCGATTTTCAGAATTGGGTGCAGCGGGTGGGCAATGATGGCCTGGTGATGGTTCACCTGACGCAGTCCGCTCTCAAGACGTTTCACTGGCTGGCGGGGCCGGAGAATGCATCTCTCTTCATGTTTGACCATCCGGATGAGATGCAGGCCCTGGCACGGATTCACGAAAAGAAAGCCCTGGCCTTACTGGAGAGCATTGTAGATAACCCGCTCGCCGAGATTTTCATGTCCCTGGACAATCTGGATTCAGTTTTCTATCCGCCCTACTTCTACAAGGACTATTGCCAGGATTTCTTTTCTCAGGCGGCTGACATCATCCATCGCCGGGGGAAATTCTTTGTGGTCCATGCCTGCGGACACAGCCGGGTTCTATTGCCGCTGGTGGGGGCTTCACGCGTGGATTGCCTGGAGGGAATCACTCCCCGGCCGCTGGGGGACGTGGAATTGAGTGAGGTCCGCGGTCTGGCGGGTGCTGAGACCTTTACCGTTGACGGTGGGATGGATGCCCATCGCCAGGAAACCCGGCATGACGCTGAGAAGACTCTGCACGATTACACTCGCCGCCTGATTGAATCCATGGGGGACAAACGGCATTTCATCTTTGCCTCGAGTTGCAACACCTCGTATCTTGCACCGTGGGAGAATCTGAAATATTTCCGTGATGCCGCGCGTGCGTATGGACGCGTGAAATAGTTATCCGCTATTTCTGGGGATAGATTTACGTTGAAGGTCGAACACGTAAATTTCTCTGGTGCGTAGTAGGAGAGGGGGAAGCGTGTGTTGGCACTCGTGACAACTTATTATTAGCCATAATTTTCAATTATTGGTGATGTAAGGGGTGGGATGAAGCTGGAGCCGACGACCAGAGTTGAACTGGTGACCCTCGGTTTACGAAACCGATGCTCTACCAACTGAGCTACGTCGGCTAACCTGATGCAAAAATGCTCACCCGACAGGTCCAGCGTTTCCGCCATTCCAGCGGGTGAGCATTTTAAGAGAAGAATAGAATGACGGACGCGCTCCGCCATCTAAGCTCATAGGGAGTCTAGAAAAACCCTCAAGCCATGTCAAGGGAATTCTCCGGAAATTTTTTGCTAGTTAAAACCTTTGTTATCTATGCGTTATGGCCGCTGTCGGACCCCAAAAAGCAATTCATCAGAAATGCCCAATAAATCGTATTTTGACGCCCACTACCAAGTCTAAATATATGATTTTAAACATCTTGCTATGTATTGAGGTTTAGGCGAATAAGCTGCTCTTCATCGGAATGACCCCATTGCGAGCCCGGGAAGAACTTTCCCGCAAAGCGCCGTGAGAGGAAAAAGAGGACCCCTGCAATGACGCATCCTCCAATCAGAATCGCGGCAAGCGCGAGAATTGAGAGGATCATGTACACCAATTGCAGGGTGAAGGTTCTCTGCGATGTATACTTCTGATCCCAACTGATGCTCTCTGTTACTTTGAATTGATCCATCAGTGCTGCGGCATCTCCCGCCGTCCCCGCATTGAGAGTCAGGAATACATAAGAGCCGTCACGTCTTCCATAAACTGAATCCGCGCCGCGATCTTTATTCAATCCCAGAATATCTGTGAGTGATCCAAACCGGACCCGCGCCATTTGCGGGGTGGGATAGCTGATTGACACCAGGGTGGATGCGCCCTTGCCGTTTTGATACTGGCCCAATTGCACTTCCGCGCCCTGATCGAAGCCAATCAAGTCCGTGCGGAAGGATGGAAGCACTCGCTTTGCTGCCTCGAGTCCCAGGAGATATTTCTCGCTGCCGGGCACCAATCCCTTCTGGGGGAGAGGCCGGGGCAATGCTTTAAGCGTACTTGCAGAAGCTTTTTCCCCTCCTACGAATACCAGCAGCGCCTTGAAATCGCTTGCGGATATAGAGGAATCCTTGGCACGCAGGAAGCGGATGAAGTTGTTGCCGCGCGCCATCAGCGTTTGGTTTGCGTCGCCAACGGCTAATTGGATATCTTTCTCCGGCATCATCGCCGTGGTTTGATAGAAAGTCAGCAATCCGTAAGCGGAACTCGCATCCGGGGCGGCTTCCACCACCACCTGGGTTCGCGTTTTGCCCAGTTGGTAGATCCGCCGCTCCGGTGCCTTCACACCATAATCCTGATCCACCGCCGGATCGCCGCCGTACTTGCTGATCATTGGGAGAATCAAGGGTCGGGAGTCCACCTGGCGCCAATTCGCTGCGGGCACCAAGGGCATGACAAAGGGTTTATCCAGGGCAGAGCTGTGCAGGGGTAGGGCCGCAAGCACGGCCAGGAGCCAGACGTGCCTCGTGAATTTCAGTGACATCAGGTTCAGAATATCAGAATTCCGGTTGAGTGGCAGCAGAAGTTTGATCCGATGCGACGCGTTGCACGGTCTTCACTTCGCCAAGGTTCTTCAGATAACCCAAAATCCCCTCGTATAGCGCGTAGGCAATTTTTTCGCGATAGTCGGACCGCTTCAAGAGGTGCTCATCATGGGGGTTGGTAAGAAATGAGATTTCCGCCAGGATGGAGGGCATATTGGCGCCGATCAGAACCACAAAGGGTGCTTTCTTGGTGCCGCGATCACGCTGCTCGCCGCTGACTTTGACTACGCGGGTATAGACTTCGCGTTGGACCTGCTGGGCAAAATCCTGTGATTCCTCGATCTTCTCCGTCAAGGCGATCTTCTTGATTAAGTCCTGAAGTTGATGCACAGCTTCCTTCGAAGTGGCGTTTTCGCGAGCCGCCACTTCCAGGGCATCGGGATTGGAAGTGAAATTAAGGTAATAGGTTTCAATACCCCGGGCGCTTTTATCGCGGCTGGCATTGGCATGGATGGAGATGAACAGGTCCGCGCCCTTTTGATTGGCGATGGCCGTGCGTTCCTCCAGCGGGATGAAGGTGTCATCGCTGCGTGTCATAACGACCTCGCAGCCGGTATTCTCTTCCAGCAGTTTCCGCAGCTTCAGTCCAACATCCAGCACAACTTCCTTTTCTTCCAAACCGGTGGGTCCCAGTGTCCCCGTGTCGTGGCCGCCATGCCCGGGATCAATGACAATGCGGCCGATTTTCAGCCCCAGCGCACGGGTCAAAGTGCGGGATCCGGACTCGGTGGGCCCGGCAGGTTGAATTGGGGGAGTAATATCCGCCGCGGTGGTTGGGGGCGCTTCCTTTTCCTTTGATTTCTTGCCGTGCTTACCAACAGGTAGCGGACTGATGGTGGAAGATTCTTCTTTATCGCCCGGCGGGGTGGACGGCTCGGCCTCGGGCTTGAGCGGGGCCGGGTTTGGCAGCGGGGTTTTGACGACGGTCTCAGTGGGCTCCGCAGCGGCAGGGCTTGGCGTTGTGGGCGGCTGAGTTTTCTCGGGCTTTCGCACCTCGGCCGTGGGCGATGGCGAGGGTTTGACGGTCCTGGCCATTTGCGTCTGTGCAACGCCCTGGACGTCGATCACCAGGCGGAACGGATTGGGGAGCGAGAATATCGAGTAAGACTCAATCTTCTCGACATCCAACACCACACGCGCCACGTCAGGGGAGAACTGCGCCACCCGAATCTGCCGCAAGAAGCCATTTTCCACAGGAAACGTCTTGCCTCCCAAGTCCGGGCTAAGATGCGCGTTTTGAAGGTCCAGGACAATCCGGTCGGGGTTGGAAAGCCGTACCGATACGAATTTAACTTCGTTCTCGACTCCAATTACGATGCGCAAGTAGTTCGGCCCAACCCAGTGGCGAACAGCGGTCACTTGCATCAGCCCTGAAGGCCGCCCTTCCGAAACCTCTTCCCTCGGAGCGGGAGGAGCCGGCAATGCCGCCGCATGGGCGCTGGCCCTTGCTGCGCCTTGCCGGTCAAGTTGTTTCAGCTTTTCATTCGCTTCTGCTGCCTTATCGGATTTAGGATACATCGCAATGAAATTCTGGAAGGCCCTGCGGGCTTCGCCCGGATCCTCAAGGTCCTCCAGATAGACCACCCCGATGGTGAACAACGCTTCGCGCGTAATGCGGTTCTGCGGATATTGGTTGATCAGGAAGTGGTAAGACTTGATTGATTCCAGATAATAAGAGTCCGAGGAAAAAGCGCGCCCCATTTCCCGATAAAGCTCGGCGATGGCCGTAAGCGCCACCGGCGTTTTGATGTAGCCGGGGTTCAGCCGATAGACCTCAAAGTATGCGTCGATGACTTTCTTATATTCGCCCTTGCTGCGCTTGCTTTCGGGATGTGCTTCCAGCGTGGCATGCATCTGCTCGGCTTTTTGAAAAGCGGCGATGGCGCGTTGGCGGTGGGCCGGGGTCGGCGCGGCGGGAGCTGCCGCCGCGAACAACGTCAGCGCGGCCAGCAACAACGCCCACTCGAGTCGCTTTGGCAAACCCATAACTTTCAATTCCCAGCCTCTTGTGTGGGCGAACGGTGTGAAGCTCGAAAAACGTAGCGGCGGCTTTACGCCGCCATATGGCGGGATAAACCCGCCGCTACGTCGAATTTGGCTATTCCTAATTGGTGTAATGGACCACCCCGAACTCATCAACGGATCGAATAATGGGAGCCTTGGGCGGCTCCTTGGCAGGGGTCTTTGCCGCTGGCACTGTGCCGCCCGACTGATAAATGGTGGTAACTTTGCGCACATAGTTTTGAGTTTCGGGGATGGCCGGAATACCCCCGGAACGCTGCACCGAGCGCTCACCAGCGTTGTAAGCTGCCAGTGAAAGGGTTAAGTCGCCTCCGAAAAGATCCAACAGGTACTTCAGGTAATTAACGCCGCCTTCGAGATTTTGCTTGGGATCGAACGGATTCACCACGCCGAATCGGTGCGCCGTCGCCGGAATCAATTGCATCAGACCCATGGCGCCTTTGCTCGAAACGGCTTTGGGATCGAAGCCCGACTCCACGCGCATGACGGCGCGGATCAAATCAGGATCTACTTGGTGCCGGCTCGCGGCTTGCTCCACCAGTTGGTCAATGTTCGCGGGGATGCGCAGGGAATCGGCGGGCGCGTCGGGGCGAAAGCTGCGCTTCATCCAATCCACGCGGGTGGTGCTTTCACCTGTGTTGACGTAGATCTTGTGTCCGTGCTCGTCCAAAAGCACCACAATCTGGTCGGCCTTTGCAGCAGGGGGAAGGAGGGTGTAAAGCAGAAGCCCGCCTAACAACACAGCCCGGGATGAACGGAGATAGCTACACATGGAGGTCATGACACCGCGCACGCGGTACCCACTCGAATTCGATGTCCCTCCCATTCAACTAGGGCCTAAGCGCCACCTACGGCGCTCCTTAACCACACCCTGATTCAGGAGCCTGGATTGGCGCCTTCACTCCCGAACGGGCTTCGTCTAAAGCGGACCTTACATTAAGGCCAATTATATCATCGGGTGCAAGCGCAAGTAAATGGAACGAAAGTAACATCTTGGAATTGGGAGCGGAGTGCGGCGGGGCCGCAACCGAACCTGTAGGGACCAGCAGCGCTGGTCCCTGGACTTTGGCCTTTAACTAGAGAAAAACGTTGGTGCACTTTTTTGTTGCAGGAGAA